>OGJX01000545.1_pt1 | contig 36058 bp, 38 predicted proteins | sample 1572381 | NCBI WGS metagenome assembly OGJX01 (sample SAMEA2582085, study PRJEB24529) | metagenome | biome: Human gut stool | place: China | collected 2011
AACCAGAGAACATTTGGAATTCCAATGCTGACAACAAACAAGACAGCCTATCAACGAGAGACTTTTCATCCCATGGCTTTGTGGATGACAAGGAGTAGTTGAATGTTTTTCTGTAAATTTTGAAAAGAGTTGTTTGACAAGCAAACGTATGCAATTTGCAGAATTTAGCACTATTGCCAAATCATTACCTCAATTGAGGTAAAACACTCATAAATCGCTCATTTTAAGCTATTCTGAATATTTGGGCAGAATTTTTATAAAAAGGTAGTGCAATAGTGGCTTAAAGGCTAAAAGCACTACCTTTGAATGCAATAATAAGTAACAACACGTTTAAGGTCACAAATTGTGACCTCAAAAATAAAGATAGAAATAAATATGGCAGATAATATAGAACATCAAGATAAAGGAGAACTGGTCGCAAATTGCGACCGATTCTACAGCCATCGCCTCAAAGCGTCATGTGCCACCAATGGCTACTTTTATAAGCTCTATGCACCATTACAGGCAAATTGTCCGCAGCTTGCGGACAATTTTATAGAGAACTTGTATATTGCAGATATTCAGCGAGTTGTAGCACAAAGTAAAAATAAAGCTATACGCTCTCCTTTAGATTTCGCAAAGCAAATTAAAGATATGGAAATGATTAATATTCTTGCAAATAAAAATCTAATTTCAAAATACCAAAGTAAAAAGTAATATGAGGCATTTCTTATTGACAATCGTTATAGTCTTGGTCATAACAATGGGGCTATCCTCTTGTCTGTGTCAACCAAGGTATGTAAGTTTTTCGAATCTTGTAGAAAAAATACATAGCATAAATTCTTATTCCTACACTTTACAACAAGCTTCGCCAGACAGTGGTGTTCTACTAAAAGATACTCTAGCAAAAGAACTTCTCGGAGACATTTTCTATCATCATAAGGAAGCACAAAATCGAGAGGTTAGGCTCGTAGGTGTTAGTCAACCATACGCCCAAGTTCTTGTCTGTGCCTTTAACATAAAGAGCATTGGTTTTGAATGGAAAACAAATGAAACATTTCTTGTTACTTATGGACAAGAAGGAAAAATTGCAGATGTGTTGTATTTAGGTATGAACGAAATTAAACCTACATTTGTAAAGTTCAGTTTCAACAGCAAACGGCATATTCCTATGGAGGATATCCAAAGAAGCAAATGGGTATATTACGAGCAAAGTAAACTTCTAAAATTAGAGGTGTTTGAAGAAATTTCATGGCTTGACAAAGACCAAAATCCATGTTTGGACAACTACTATCATACTTTCTTCTATCGAATAGACGAACAAGGGCGTATTGTCCGCTTAAGAAAAGGGAAAATTGTACCTTATAAATATAACCATTCTGACCATGCCTACGACTCATATCTTAAAGCAGCACATAAACGCTTTGCATTACAATTCACTCCCTATTCAGAAAGGCACATGAAATAGTTAGAAGAAACTGAAAAAGAGCCCCAAAAATCGTTATATTTAGGGGATAGCAAAAAACCAAAAAATATATGGATTTATAGAATAATCCAAATTTTATTAGTAGTTTTGCAAACGATAAGAGTTGTTTGACAAGCAATCCTATGCACATTGATTTTATCAAAAAAACTACCCATGCACCCTAAAACAGGGGGTAAGGGTAGGATTAACGACATAGACATTAGGTATGTGGCGAAGTTGAGTGGTAAAGGAGTAAGTACGGTGCAACGAGTTAAGCGATTACTAAAAATGCAATCACCGCAATAATACTATTGATTTTACGTTCTTTTCAAAGAAAGGGGTTGTGCAATAGTGGCTTAAAGGCTAAAAGCACTACCTTTGAATGCAATAATAAGTAACAACACGTTTAAGGTCACAATTTGTGATCTCAAAAAAGTAACAATAGGCAAACAGCATAGACGTAGCTATTGGACTTTGTCAAAAATATAAATTAAAGAAATCATGAAGAAACGAAGGAAAGGCGATGACGACTCTTGCTTGATGTGGCTTGTCAAAGCCACATTGGGGTTGGCTTGTGTATATTGGGGACTTATTACGGCGATGCGAACTGTTGATGATAGTTGGTGGCTTATCGTTGGAATTGCTGTGGTTTCCTATCTGCTTGTCAAGCTATTCAAGGACGATGGATACGTAGCAATGAATACAAGTATCCTTGCCATTGTATTGGGTGCAATAATATTCACCACAAACTTTTATTATCCGATTTCCGTACAACATAGACAAGCCGTAATCCAAGATGTTTATGACTCTGGAGCTAAGATGAGTACAACGCGGTGTGTTCTTCGTTTCATGGACAATGGGCAAAAGGTAAATATCGGTGGTGGATTCAATAAAGAAGACTATCATATGGGTGACACGGTAATCGTCACTTATCAACAAGGCTGCCTCGGAATGGATGTGGTGAGGAACATTTTGCCATGTAATGCTAATTAAGATAATGGTAAAAACAAAAAGTGAAATGTTTATTTCTGCAATCATTGATATGATAAGCACTTTAAATTTGAATTGGAAACAATATGAAAATTAAAACTTTATTTAAGACAATTTTTTGCGCGGGATTAGTTTTAACTCTTGTTTTGTATCTATGCCATTTATACGGCAACTATATAGAAAAAACACAGGAGCCTATTACTGGTTATACATATAATGGATTTGAGGAAAAAAGTAACTATAAGAGTTCAAATACAATTCTTATAACCTACAAATCAAAACAATATGTATTACATACGGGAGATCGAATTTTGGACAAGATAAAGTCAGGGTATTTTCCTAAATTATACTATTCTTCAAAAACTGATTATCTTTTTTTTGAAGGAGATTATTTGCCTGTCGGTTATGCCCAAGCGGCTTTAATTTTCACGTTCATCTTTTCAGGTATCGGAACTTTAATCTGGAGGAAACAACTTGATGATGATATTAGTAAAATGTAAATTCCGTGGAAACGAATTTACGTTTTCATGGGACGGCATACAGCGCCTTGTTCGTGTCACCGACACAGAGGGTAATGTAACGACCTCTACTTACGACATGGGCGACCGCCGTACTGAGGTGAACCATCCTGCAAGCGGCATCACAAGTTTAACAAGAATGGTCAAGATTTGGCTATTCACAATAGATTTTTGAGAATGAAATATATAATAGAAATTTTCATGTGTTTATTTTTGATTTGTTCATGTGACAATCATGATGTAGAATTCAATGAAAAGGAACAGACTTTTTATATTTACAATCTGTTGCATTTTTCTATTGAGCCATTAGATAGCTTTAGCAAATCTTATACATATGACTTCTTTTTGCGGACAAAGGGAACATGTAGAGAGGTGGATACTATTTGTTTAAAAAAAAGAATATCAAAGAAATTTAAAGCGATAGAATCGTCTTCTTATAAGCAAGAATTTCGGTATAATCCTTCCTATATAAGGCTATTACCAAACACTCAATATGTAATAAGACATAACGGGATGGGAGCTAAAGTAAATATAATAAAGTATTTTTATACAGATTCTTCTGGAAATTTACATTATAAGTGTGATGAAAAGTCTAGTAGGAAATTACAAGAGCCTTAATTACAAAGATTTTTTCTATAAAAATCACCCTAGAAGGGAATGCATACAACAACACTATGCATATCCCTTCCAGGGTGAGTTTAATGAATATATACCTTTCCGACACAAGCATATAGTGTTTTCATTTGTAAAATGATGTAATCCTAAGCAATAAACTTTATCAATCTTCGTTCTTTTATTATAACACCAAAATAAGAACATATGTATGTATCATCAAGACAAGGATATAAACCTCCTGTAAAATCAACAGGAAGAGGCGAAAAAGATTCACATTTTGCTTCTTTGAAGTATTGCAACGGTGCTGAGACCTTCTACACCTACGACCCACAGCGTGGCAAGGCTGGGCGGACAGATGGCGCATACCAATACATACGGCCCAGACACTGGTAAGAAATTCCAGCTTGCCAATGTCAAGGATGTAATTGGTGACTTCGCCTCTTACGGTTCAGACCCACGCCGCACCCAGTATGCAGGTAGCGAGACTTGGGATTTCACAAAAGGCAAACGAAATGCAGGTGGTATTAGTGGTGCTGAGCCTATAAAGAAATAAAATATGGAAAAATTTAAAATTGATTTATTTGAAAAAGAAACGGGGGAGTTATTTCCCTCGTTTCAAAAATTGAATCAAACAGACTGTAATATATGCTACCAACATTTTCGAAAGAATATAAAAGTATATGATTTACATGAGTCTGTTTTTGATAATTTCCAATCAAATGGTTCTTTTATAGAAAAGTATAATGCACTTGATGACCACTTTTCATTATTAGAATTATTTGCCGATTTGAATTTATGTTGTGATGTTATCTGTATTAATTGGGATGAGTTTAAAACAATAGATGTATTTCGTACAATAGATTTATATAATTATTTTAGTGATATATGGTTTCCTTCCGCCGATAATATAATAGTATTTCCCAGGAATATGACTATATTTATTATGATTAGGCATGATGGTGTAATCTATTATGTCAAATGTGATTAAATAATTGTAGAACTACCATATATAGAGAAACTTTTAATGAGTGAAAACGCTGTTTCCAAAAATCATCTTTCTACAAAGGAATCAGCGAGCTGTTGGACAACAAAGAATAATTCGTCAACAACCAGTCATACAGACACATACAGCACTCTCCATATAAGGAAGCCCCGACAAGGCTTCCTTATTTTTTCCATACCACAGTCCATACTTTCCATATCAAAAATCTTGTCCATATTATGCCTACCTTTGCAGTGCAATCCAGAGATAAAAAGTCGCTGCAGAGGCAAAGAGTCCGAGGAGAGCAATGAGTTCTTACACATTATTAATTATTAAAAATTTAAGATTATGATTAAAGTTAATAAAACTACAATCATCGCAATAATACTATTAATTTTACGTTCTTTTCAAAAAGGGGTTGTGCAATAGTGGCTTAAAGGCTAAAAGCACTACCTTTGAATACTGTTAAATATGGTAATGTTCAAAGTCACAATTTGTGATCTCAAAAATAAAGATAGAAATATGGCAGATAATATAGAACATCAAGATAAAGGAGAACTGGTCGCAAATTGCGACCGATTCTACAGCCATCGCCTCAAAGCGTCATGTGCCACCAATGGCTACTTTTATAAGCTCTATGCACCATTACAGGCAAATTGTCCGCAAGCTGCGGACGATTTCAAATTGCTTTTTCTTATTCCTTGGGACCACCATCGTCGTATCATAGATAAGTGCAAGGGCAATGGCGCAACTGATAACCCAAGACCCTTCAATGCCCACCTCCATGCCTATGTGGTATATAAGAAAATTTACGGAATGCAAGCCGCAGTGGTTCTCAACCTTATGCATAAGGGAAAGGACTTGCTGGCTTTTATGAAGTAAATATAAGTGAGTTTTTCCGCCTCACTATGTGTTAGCGAACTCATTTTGAGGCTAATTCTAATCTATAAATAAATACCTAAAAAAAAGAAAGTAAAAGATGATGAAATCGGAGACCAACTGTCCCCTAAGGGTGTATTCCCTTATAGTTCTCCTGGCATTTGCTTGTACCAGCAAAATTGTTAGCGCAAACAAATTCTAACGTCCTCTACTAAGGAACGAGCGACAAAGAACTTAATTACTGACTATTATAAATTTCGAATTATGGGGAGATTTATTATCAAGTTCGTGCGCTTGATACTGAAGTATGGGCGATTCGGCCTTTTTTGCGTGGTCATTCAATTGGATGGCAACAGCAAGTATATTGAGTATACTTACAATTTGAGGCGTTCCCTCCTATGGATATGAGCATACACGTACACATACTGGTAGATGTTGCCATGCAGGAAAGAGATTATCATGATGCGCTCGTAGTACGTCGCTTCCTGGAGACCTTTAACAGAATAGACAATCATTTGGTTGAAGCTGAACTTCCTAGGCTTGATGCTTATATCGCCACTCTGGATGGCTATTATGAATACCTGGAGCAAAGGAATAGAAAACCATTGGATAATGGTATCAGAATCGGCCGAAAAAAAGAATACCTTTTTGTGTCTGATGAAGCATCTTCTTTAAAAGATGAAGAGACGACCGCCGAGCAAGCCTCTTTATTTATAGAATTTCTCACCCTAAATGGCCTAAATTCTATGTCTACCAGTGCGAGCAAGTCTTCACCAATGAATATCGCCATATTTGCGTTTATCAGATATTGGAGAAGAAGGGGGATCTTGGCACCGCAGCACATCGTCAGTGCCAATGCCATTTATAGATTTCTTACTGAGGATTGCCATATACGAAAAGAAGTTACGATAAAATCGTTCAACAATGTCTTCAATCATTGTGAGGACATAAAAAATCAAGAAATGGATGATAAAGTGGCTGATTTCTTTGCCCATAGATGATTTTTTTTATGGGATAAATATTAATCCTATTTTTCCTATTTTTCCCAAAGGTGTTTTTGCCCTATCTTTGCACCCGTAATCAGACAAGTAAAGTCTGGTTGCGGGCGTTTTTTGTTTATAGGAATCCGGTACCGTTCCTGAAACTGAAATTTGGCGAATAACTCGCAGTCCAACCCATAAACATTATATATAAATATGGCAGAAAATGCTTATGTATTTTATCATCCGCAGTATGGCGGATTGAGAGTGGTGAACAACGACGAAGGATTGTTCTTTTGCATCGAGGACCTGGTTGCCATCACTGATATTGGCAGAGATAAATTGTTCCCGGTATTAGCCGACACGGAGGGAAAAGTGGTCGAAATATATGTGGAAGCGGAAACAAAAAAGGTTCCGAAGGCTTTTAAACAACGTTTGTTTTTCGGTGAATTCTTTGGCAATACTGACAAGGTGGTGCAAAAAAGTAGAATAGCTTGGAGAAATATGATATTCGTTGACTCTCAGGTGGTGAAAGATATGACGATAGGCTGTTCGAAAGATCCGGAGCGTAAGTTGTTTTACAAGTGGGTCAAGGATTTTATCCAGCCTGTGATGGAGGACGAGGACAGATGTTGGCGTCATGAATGTGTCATGATGAAAAGAGTCTGTTATGACCCTCTGAAAAAACCGATGGACATCCGATATGCTGCCGACGGCCTGTATATCAACGATATGAGAATCAACTGACATTTTTAATCTTTTAAACAAGTTATTACGATTATGAAACAAGCAACAAAGAAGCAGCTCCTCAACGCCCAGAAGGTGGACGGAGCCATCATCAGTGAAGAAAACGGTACCATCGCCTTCCGCAAGGCGCCATGGAACGATACCGAGGTTATCTGCGAACAGCCTAAGGTGATACCTGGCAGAATGGTATGCTCTGGCGAGAAGGGTGGCGATGAGTTCGACTTCAAGCCTTATGAACGTACGGGCGAGAAGCTTTTCGAGGAAATCTTCAAGACCAAGCATGCCGTGGTGCGCACCACCAAGCGCACGGTACAGGTAAACTATACCTTCAGCCGTGACCTGGACAAGCAGGACATGCTGCGCTACCTCAAGGTAGAGCACAAGGAACTGATTGCCGGATTCAAAGATAATGTTGAATGTTGAGTGTTGAATGTTGAATTAGGCTAGCGCCCTTGCGACCGTTAGGCAATTCAACATTCAACATAAAATTCAACATTCAACACTCAACATTCAACATTAAATTCACCATTCAACATTCTAAAACGATGGAACATATTATAGCATATAATCCGTACAAGAATGGCAATAAAGGGAGCGTAAGCTCCCAGCCACTCTCGGTCTACGACAAGACCATCGCTTATCCCTGGATGGCAGACCTGGTAGCTGCCATCCGTGGGGGTAACGATGAACTGAAGAAGCAGTTGCCCTTCCGCTGCGCTCACTACTACCAGTTCCGAGACAACAGGCGCTCGCAGAAGAACGCCGTGCCCGAAAGCTTCCTCTTCCAAACCACCATCGACGTGGACGATAAGGAATATGTGGATAAGGCGATAGAGAAGGCACGAGAGCTGAACTGCAGCGACACCATCTGGAACGGAGCCCTGCTGCACCTGGAGTATTCTGCCCGCAAGAAGTTGCACATCGACATCCGCATGCCCATCGGTATGACTATCGAGGAGACGCAGCGAGCCTATTGCGAGGCGCTGGGCGTGCCCTACGACGAGAGCTGTATCACGCCAGAACGCATGCTCTTCATCACCGACAAAGAGTCGGAAATCTATCGCTCGCCCCACTGGTACGAGGTGCTGCCACAGGAAGAGCTGAAGAAGCGCAGACAAGCCTACCTGGACCGTGGACTTACAATCGACGGACGGGCTGGGAAAGTTAATAGTTTACAGTTAAAAGTTAATAGTAATCATAAAGTTCAAAGTTCAAATTTCCAAGTTCAAAGTAAAGACCATGTTCAAGACCATCGACTTTCGGGCTCTGACAGCCATCACGCTGTTTCTGCTGGCTCTGCTATTCAGCCTGCCCAACCTTGTGATAGCAATGCTGCTCATGCTGCTCATCTCAGCCCTGCTGGAGCTCATCAGGATGCTGGGGCAGTGGCAACCGGCAAGAACCTAGCAGCCTTCGACCTCTTCCGCAATGCGGCAGGTCTGAAGGACGTAGACATCAACACACCAGGCTCCCGCCACTCATCGCTCCTGGCGATTATGAGCGCAGGCGCATCGAGAGTGATGCCCGAAGAGGAACTGAAGGCGGTGGTGGCGCAGAAGATGCCTGCCTTTTCGCAGGAACGTGACTGCCAACAGCTCATCCACGACTTCTATGCGAAATATGGTGACAGTTCGAAGCCGATGTCGCAAGCCGTAATCCGCATCAATGCCCAGGCTGAGAAGTCATCCCAGAAGGATGCCGTGGCATTCCAATCCGCAAGTTCCGTGGGTTCCGAAGGCGGCACGGATTCCAATGCGGAAGATAATAAATTAGCTCCGCCTCCGATGCCCGAACATCTCCCCAAACTCGTGGAGCTGCTGCTATCAAAGACACCGGACGTATACAAGCCAGCCGTGGCACACGCCATCTTCCCGCCACTTGCTACACACCTCTGTAAGACCACCTTCAGGTATATCGACAATGTGGAGCACGAGGCTACCCTGATGTGCTGTCTGCTGGCGGGTACGGGCGCAGGCAAGAACTGTGTGCAGATGCCCATCAACATGATTATGGAGGACATCAGGCAGCGCGACCGTGAGAACCTGCAACGGGAGAAGGAATGGAAAGAAGAGGTGACACGCAAGGGCGCCAACAAGGATAAGCGCAAGCGTCCGGAAAACCTCATCATCCAGGAGATAGATGCCGATATGACCAACCCGGCATTCGTGATGCGCACGGCTGAGGCTCAGGAACATTTCCTCTATACAACGCTCAACGAGATAGATCAGTTCGACGCCCTCAAGGGACAGGGCAACCAGCAGTTCAAAATCATGTGTCTTGCCTTTGATCCAGGCAACTCATACGGCCAGACCCGCGTGGGCACATCGAGTATCACCGAGCGCATCACCATCCGGTTCAACTGGAATGCATCGACCACCGTCCAACTGGGGCAGCGATATTTCTCAAAGGTGCTCACCGACGGACCTATCAGCCGCATCAACTTCTGTACCATCCCGGAGCGGGAAATCGGTGCCGAAATGCCAGTATACGGCGAATACGACGATGCCTTCAGAGAGGCGCTCAGACCGTACATAGAGAATCTGTGCAAGGCGTCGGGTAGGATTGACTGTGCTGAGGCTTCCGACCTGGCAGAAAAGTTGAAGGATGAGAACGCCGACTTTTCGCGCATGTCGCAAAACAGGGTGTTCGAGAATCTCTCCTTCCGTGGCAACGTTATTGCCTTCCTCAAGGCTTGCGTGCTATACGTGGCAAACGGCTGCAAATGGGAACCCGAAATAGAAGAGTTCATCAGATGGAGCGAGAGCTACGACCTGTGGTGCAAGATGATTTTCTTTGGTGCAGGCATAGCCAAGGCTAATGAGGTAGGAGAGAAATCGAGCAAGCGAGGACCTGCCAACCTGCTGCAGCAATTGCCAGACACCTTCACCTACACGCAGGCTGAAATGGTGCGTCTGCATAACGACTTCGGCAAGAAGGGTACGGCGACGATGCTGAGAAACTGGGTGAACCGCCATTATATCGAGAAAATTCCTCCGAAGGGCGCAACTGCCGACGGAGCTGACGGAAAGCAGGGCGGAAAGGTGTTCAGTATTCAGATATTCAGTTTTAAGAAGCTATTATTCCGTTCCGACGGACTCGACCTGAGATATTTTAACGCAAAATAGTTTAACACTTAACATTCAAACAAAATGGAAATCGTATTAAAGCGTATAGCTAAAAAGGGAACTTATACCATCGGCAGACTCTATCTGCTGACCGATGCAAGCGTAAGTCGTAACTCGCTGCCGGGCAAGAAGAAAGACGACAAGTGCAAATTGATTCATACCTTTGACAGCCAGCTGCTGTCCAAAGATACATATCTCTGCGATACCATGGAGCCTACATGGCGCAATCTGTTGGGTATCAAGCTAAAGCCAGAGGAAGTGGATGCCCGCTATAGCCGCAAGAGCGGCGTGAAGGCTCGTAAGGTACCTGGTCATACGGCCATTCCTGAGGGTTCTTATCCTGTGGTCATATCGTATTCTCCAAGATTCAAGCGTTGGCTGCCATTGCTGGTGGGTGTACCGAATTTCGAGGGTATCCGCATCCATGCAGGCAATTATCCTGACGATACGCAAGGCTGCATCCTTGTTGGAGAGAACAAGTTCGAGGGCATGGTGGTGAACTCCCGTATCTGGCTGCAGCGGCTCATCAACGCCATGACAGCGGCGCGCGACCGAGACGAAGGTATCTGGATAACCATCCTATAGACAAACAGCATCCCTGCATAAGGGATGCTGCTAATCTGTCTTTATATTTTTCTGACTGAAAACGTTCTTAAAGCTTTGACCAGTCGATGCTGCGGATAAATGCCAAGGTTGAAACCCAATCGCAGTCGAGGCAGAAAGGAGTTGGAACATCCGGGGTGTTGTAATAAGCCAGGGTAAACTCAGTATCTGCATCCTTAAATGCCTTGTGGTCGATGGTTGCCTGCTTGAAAAACTGGGTTACGAGCGGCTTGTTCTTTTTAGAAGCCTCTTTCAATCGCTTCTGGTAGAGCGTAATATATACGCTCATGGCGTAGGCCTGCTCGTTGAGATAGCGAACCTTTATGTTCAAGGTGTCCTTGCTCAGATTCTTGTCGAGCATTACATACGGTGGCAGAATCTTGCTGCGCATGTAGGTCATTGCGTCAAACTTGAAGAGGGCTGTACGGCGCTCGTCCATGCTCTTCGTGGTGTCGTTGAGGATTGCATCAGAAGTGCGGAGCACCTCGTTTAATACATCCTGGGCGCTTGCCTTAGCTATGCTGAGGGTGAGCGCAAATAATAATATTATGTATCTCATCTTTCTGAAATTATTGATTATCAATTCTTTTTAATCGTTGGTGTGGCGCAAGAGGAAGATGCTGTGGTCGATGCACGCTGGCAATTCTTCCTTATAATGCGTTACCATAATCATGGTTTTGTTCTGGCGGCGACAGAAGGCTTCGATGACGTCTTTTACAAGACGGCGGTTGCGGTTGTCGAGTCCGTGGAGCGGCTCATCGAGAATCAGCAGTTCCGGATCCTTGACAAAGGCTCGTGCCAGGAGCACGAGGCGCTGTTCGCCGCTGGAGAGCTTCAGGAAACCACGGTCTTCAAGACCTTCCAATCCGAATACTTTCATCCAGAAGCGGCACTTGTCCATATCTTCTTCCTTCGGCTTTACATAGAGGCCTACGGAATCCATCAGGCCGCTTGCTACGATGCGGATGGCTGGCAGGTCGCGCTGGTAAGAGCGGTGAAGCTCAGGCGATACGTAGCCGATGTGCTTCTTGATGTCCCAGATGCTTTCGCCGCTGCCTCGAGGATTGTCGAAGAGGGTAATGTCGCAGGCGTAACTCTGCGGATTGTCGGCACAGACCAGACTGAGGAGCGTACTCTTTCCAGCTCCGTTCTGTCCGCTCAAAGCCCATCGCTCGCCGTTCATCACGGTCCAGTCGAGGTCGTTGAGGATGATTCGCTCGCCATACTGTATGCGCACCTTGTTCATCTTCACCACTTCCTGGGTGTGATATTCGCGGTCGCTGTAAGGCTGGTCTACGATGGCCTGTTCCATCTCCGGGCTCAGCACATGGGCAGGCACGGATTCTCTGCCGGCAAGATATTCGGCGAGGGTTACCTTAGGCAGAACCTTCATGTCCTTCACTTCTACCACGTGGGTGATGAAGTCGGGAATGTCATCGCTCTTGCTCAGTACGAGGATAATCTGCAGGGCTCGCTCAGAAGAGAGGGTCTTGAGCAGTTCCTTGAGCTGGTCGCGGGTTTCAGCATCGAGTCCGATAAACGGATTGTCCATGATGAGCACGCGAGGCTCAGAGAAGAGGGTAGAGGCAAGTTTGAACTTGCGGAGCTCGCCACTTGAGAGCAGGATGGTGTATTTGTCCATCAGGTGCTGCATGTGGAAGAGTTCGTAGATGTGCTGCTGCAGGGCTCTGCGCTCCGGTGTGTCTTCACCGGCCATCTGGTAGGCTTCTTCCAGCTTGTCCTTTACGATAGGGGTGTTCTCGTCTATCTCGAGCTGGTTCCAGCGCTGCTGCAGGAAATAAGTGCGGTCGTTGTCGCCTCCGTAGGTGTCGCGGAAGGTAATATACTTGATGTTGTCGCTCACCATAGTCTTCCGGCTAGGTGAGAAATCGTAATCAGGATCGTGCATCAGGAGTGGGTGGCGACCTACGATGATGTCGACAAACATTGATTTTCCTCCACCGTTCGGACCTACGACAGCGATGTGTTCACCATCGCACGCCTCGAAGTTTACGGGTTCTGCCATACGCCATTCAGGCATACGGGTAACACCGTTTTTAATGCTAATAATCTTTTGCATCTCTCTTATTTTTTTATTCTACTCTGATTCTTTGTTGCAAAGTCTTTCCAGCTGCTGTAGTGCCTGGCGTCGGTCTCCGGGCGGTTCATCTGCAGAAAGTGGCAGTAGGCTGCCCCCAGCGCATCGGTAGCGTCCATGAACTTCGGCATTTCGTCTTGCTGAATATGGAGCAGTCGCTGCAGCATTCCCGCCACCTGTTCCTTCGAAGCCTGTCCCTGTCCGGTAATGGCCATCTTGATTTTGAGCGGCGCATATTCGTGGATAGGAACGCTGTGATGAATGGCGGCTGCGATGGCTACTCCCTGCGCCCTGCCCAGCTTGAGCATCGACTGCACGTTCTTGCCGAAGAAGGGAGCTTCTATGGCCATCTCGTCGGGCAGATAGCTGTCGATAATGCCGGTTACGCGGTCGAAGATCTTGCCCAGCCGGAGATAGGGATCGCTCTCTTTGCGCATGTCGATGACGCCCATCACCACCAGTTCTGCCTTGTTGCCGATGATGCGGATTACGCCATAGCCCATCACGTTGGTTCCGGGGTCAATGCCGAGAATAATCTTCTCTGTATTCGATTTCTTGATCATCACAAATAAATCTCCTGACTTTTAAAAAACGCTTGTTCTAGCGGTCCATATAAGGATTGTGAGCGAGCTCTTCGCCTATGCTGGTGTATTCGCCATGACCCGGGAGAACCTGGGTTTCGTCAGGCAACTGACCGAGATGGCGCAGACTGTTGATGATGCGGAACATGCTGCCTCCAGGGAAATCGGTTCTGCCTATAGAGTTGTGGAAGAGGGTGTCGCCGGTGAAGGCTACGTGCTCTGCCTCGCAATAGAAGGTGACGGAACCGCTGCTGTGGCCCGGAGTGGCGATGACCTGGAACTCGTGGTTGCCGAACTTGATGACCTCTTCATCTTCGAAGAATCTGCCGATAGGCGGAAACTGGTAATCGAGCTGCATCTGATAGAAGGTTTCTGCCTGCTTGGCAAGTCCCTTCATCAGGTTTTCATCAGCTGCCGATACTTCAGGTTTCAGTCCGAACTCCTGATAGATGGTGTTGTTGCCGAAGTTATGGTCAAGATGACCATGGGTTACGAGCAGGTGAACGGGCTTGAGCTGGTTCTCCTTAATATATTGTGTAATAGCCGTGCGCTCTTCCGGATAGAAGGCGCCGCAATCGATGATGACGCATTCCTTGGTCTCATCGCTCACCACGTAGCAGTTTTCCTGCAACATGTTTACTTGAAATCTTTCTATATGTAACATTTCTTACTTTGAACTTTATGATTACTTTTCACTCTTCACTTCTACTATGCCGGAACGTAAACCAGTTGCTTGTCCTGACTGAACCATTCTTCATCGAAGAAAGTGCTGAGCGGAGTGATTTCTGAAATCTTGAAGTATTGCTTCAGTTCTTCTTTCAGATTACCGCCCTTCAGACACAGAAGTCCGTTAGGCAGAGCGTTTTGCCCCTTCTGCTTAAAGTTTTTCTTGATAATCTTCATCAGGTCAGGAAGCTGCATTACCGCACGGCTTACCACGAAGTCGTACTTGCCTTTTTCGTCCTCTCCGCGCAGGTGTTCAGCCTTGAGATTCTGCAGATTGATGGCCGTAGCTACCTCGTTGCAGACTCTGATTTTCTTGCCCGTTCCATCTATCAGCTTGAACTTGCATTCAGGGAAGAGGATAGCGAGCGGAATGCCCGGGAAACCTCCGCCGCAGCCGAAATCGAGAATCTCCGTGCCCGGACGGAAATGGATGGCCTTGGCTATAGCCAGAGAATGGAGCACGTGGTGCTCGTACAGATTATCGATGTCCTTGCGGCTGATGACATTGATCTTGCTGTTCCAGTCGCGGTATAATGCATCGAGTGCCTCGAACTGCTTTTTCTGCTCTTCCGTGAGGTTCGGGAAGTATTTCTCTATTATTTCTATCATATAATTATATGTATTCTTCTTTATTTCTACTGATTTTTCTGCAAAGGTAGTGTAAAAAATCGGAAAACACGCTATAAAAACATCAAAATCTGTCAGATTATGCTCGTATATTAAGTTTTTTGCGTAACTTTGCACCCGTTTTCAATATAATTTAAGCAAAAATAGATAAAAACAGACAAGGAAATATGATAAAAGCAGCACTCTTCGATCTGGATGGCGTGGTTTTCGATACAGAATCGCAGTACTCCATCTTCTGGGGAATGATAGGCAGGGAGTATCATCCGGAAATGCCCGATTTCGAATATCGCATCAAAGGACAGACTCTGGTTCAGATTTACGACAAGTATTTCACCGATGAAGCCGTCTTCGCCCACATCGAAGGTTTTACAGGCGCAAAGGAGGAACAGGCTAAGATTACAGCCCGACTGGATGAGTTTGAAAAGACCATGCAGTATGAATATATTGCGGGGTTTGAAGACTTCATCAGCGACTTGAAGCAGCATGGCGTAAAATGCGCTGTGGTAACGAGCAGCAACGTTCAGAAGATGCTGAATGTCTATGAACGCCACCCGGAATTCAAGGCTTATTTCGACCGCGTGCTAACTAGCGAGGATTTCGCTGAGAGCAAGCCTCATCCAGACTGCTATCTGAAAGGTGCAGCCTATTTCGGTGTGGAACCGGAGGACTGTGTAGGACTGGAAGACAGTTTTAACGGACTGAAGGCGGTGAGAGCCTCAGGAGCCTTTACTCTAGGTCTCGCCACAACGAACAGCAGAGAAGCCATCCAGCCGCTATCCGACTATGTAATAGATGATTACAGAGGTTTCGGCTTTGCTGATTTGCAGCGCATCGTGGATGCTGCGAAATAGATTCAACGCAGAACAATAAATAAATCAAAATAAAAAAATGGGATATTTATCTACTGACAAGAAGAAAATTACCACCAAGACCTTCGCGGAAATGAAGAAGGCTGGCGAGAAAGTAACCATGCTGACAGCATACGACTTTACAACAGCCGGAATTATAGATGCTGCAGGAATTGACTCTATATTAATAGGTGATTCGGCCAGCAATGTGATGGCAGGAAATGCAGACACATTGCCGATTACCGTAGACCAGATGATTTATCACGCCCGCAGCGTGGCACGTGCCTGCCAGCATGCTTTCGTGGTTTGCGACATGCCTTTCGGCAGCTACCAGATCAGCAAGGAAGAGGCGCTGCGCAATGCTTGCCGCATGATGAAGGAAACGGGTGTTGACGCTCTGAAACTGGAAGGCGGCGTAGAAATCTGCGACACGGTTAAGGCGCTGGTTAATGCCGGAATCCCGGTTCATGGTCATCTCGGACTTACCCCGCAGAGCGTGAACAAGTTTGGCGGTTATGGCATTCGTGCCAAGGAAGAGGCTGAGGCACAGAAGCTTATCAGCGACGCCATTGCGCTGGACGAAGCAGGCTGCTTTGCCATCGTGCTGGAGAAGGTTCCTGCTAAACTTGCTGCAGAAGTGAGCAAGAAGGTGAAGGCTGTAACTATAGGAATAGGTGCTGGTAACGGCTGCGACGGACAGGTTCTGGTTTATGCTGATGCACTCGGAATGACACAGGGCTTCAAGCCTAAGTTCCTGCGCCACTTTGCTCAGGTAGGCGAGGAAATGACCAAGGGTGTGAAGGCTTATATTGATGCGGTGAAGACCGTAGATTATCCTAGCACTGAAGAGAGTTACTAACATGAACTCTCTTTTTAGTGAATTCTAAGAGAGTATAAATACGATAGATTCATAAAAGAGTTTAGAATAATGGATACACAAAATACTCCAGTACATATCAAACTGTGGCACAAGGACTTCTGGCGGTTATGCTTTGCCAACCTCTTGCTGATGTCGAGTGTGTACATGCTCATTATTGCCATTCCTTATTTCCTGATTCCGGCGAATTATCAGATGTGGCAGATAGGGTGTGTGCTTCTTGCATACGGCTTTGGACTCTTTCTGTTTGGCGGCTTCTGCTCTTATCTGGTGCAGCGCTACCGCAGGAATATGGTCTGTCAGCTTTCCATTTTAGGTGTGGTTGTTTGCCTTTCGGTTCTTTACTATCTGGATACGTTCTGGAACATCAGGTTTCCTTTTGAGATTCTCCTGGCGGTCCGTTTTCTGCAGGGAGCTTTCTTGGGGCTGGCTCAGATGACGCTTGCCAGTACGCTGGTTATTGATTCCTGCGAGTCGTTCCAGCGCACCGAGGCTAATTATATTACCTCCTGGTTTGCCCGCTTTTCGATAGCTGTAGGACCCTTGTTGGCATTTTTTGTTTACAACTATTTCGGCATGGGCTATGTTTTCCCTACGGCTTCGTTGCTGGCTTTGGGAGCCTTCGTGCTGGTTTCTCGCGCTAAGTTTCCTTTCAAGGCGCCTGCCGAAGGAATGAAGGTTTTCAGCCTCGACCGCTTCTATCTGCCACAGGGAACTCCGCTGTTTGTCAATATTATCCTGATTACTTTTTCTGTGGGATTATACTTTTCTTTGCCTCATTCTTCTGGCATTTATCTGATGATTTTCGGAGGATTGGTCTTGGCGTTTCTGGCAGAAAAGTTTGTCTTTGCTGATGCAGATCTGAAGAGTCAGATAATAGTAGGTCTGGTGCTGCTGGGAGCAGCTCAGCTGATTTCGTTTGCAAATCAGGAGTTTGCTGTAGAAATCGTGGTTCCAACCTTGCTGGGTTTCAGCTTGGGAATCATCGGAAGCCGTTTTCTGCTCTTCTATATCAAGCTTGCCAAACATTGCCAGCGCGGCACGAGTGTGAATTCGTTCTTCCTGGCTTGGGAATTAGGATTGAGCTTGGGACTCGGTCTCGGATTCCTGTTCCATAATCTTCCGGCGAGAGTGCATTTTGACGTAGATCATCCTGTATATAATATGATTGAATCAGGGATGTTGCACTATGCGCTTCTTTTTACAATCGTATCGTTGCTGGTGTACAATTTCTTGGTTCATCCATGGTACATGAAGCATAAAAACAGATAAAATATTTGAAATCTCGTTTGTTTCATAAAAGCTATTCTTTAAAAGAACCTAAAAATAGCTTTTATGAAACATTTTTAATATTATTTAGATAGGTTTTTTCGCTTTTGTGGCTTAATTTGAGTACTTTTGCGTTTAGTTTTGGAAATATATTGTTTGAATTAAGAAATTAAACGTAAAAATATAGAATTATGGCAGAAGCTATTGATATCCGCGAATTGAATATCCGGATAGAACAACAAAGTCAGTTTGTTACCAACCTGGTAATGGGCATGAATAAGGTAATCGTAGGTCAGAAACACCTCGTAGATTGCCTTCTTATCGGTCTTCTCTCTGATGGTCATATCCTGCTTGAGGGTGTGCCTGGACTGGCGAAGACACTTGCAATCAAGACATTGTCACAGCTTATCAGCTCCGACTATAGCCGCATTCAGTTTACTCCTGATCTGTTGCCTGCCGATGTGGTGGGTACTCAGATTTATTCACAGAAAGATGAGGCTTTCCATGTAAAGCGCGGTCCTGTCTTCGCCAATTTCGTTTTGGCAGATGAGATTAACCGTGCCCCAGCCAAGGTGCAGAGTGCGCTGCTCGAAGCCATGCAGGAACATCAGGTTACCATTGGTGATGAAACCTTCAAACTGCCTAGTCCGTTCCTGGTAATGGCTACACAGAACCCTATCGAGCAGGAAGGAACCTATCAGTTGCCTGAAGCACAGGTAGACCGTTTCCTACTGAAGGTAATCATCGATTATCCTACACTGGAAGAGGAGAAGCTCATCATCCGTGAGAATATCCAGGGCGGACTTCCTGAGGTTACACCTGTAACATCAGCCGAGGAGATTCTGAAGGCTCGCAAGATTGTAAACGAGGTTTATCTCGATGAGAAGATTGAGCAGTATATTGCCGATATCGTCTTTGCTTCACGTTATCCTGAGCGTTACGGACTGGGCGAGCTGAAAGACATGATTACCTTCGGCGGCAGTCCTCGTGCCAGCATCTCTCTTGCCAAAGCAGCCAGAGCCTATGCATTTATCAAGCATCGCGGCTATGTGATTCCTGAGGATGTAAGAGCAGTGGCTCATGACGTATTGCGCCACCGTATCGGCCTTTCTTACGAGGCTGAGGCAAGCAATGTGACAAGCGAGGAAATCGTAAGCCGCATTATCAATAAGGTGGAAGTGCCTTGATAGTTAACAGTTAATAGTTTATAGTTAATAGTTTAGGATTTTGGATACACAAGATATCTTAAAAAAGGTTCGGAAGATAGAAATCAAGACTCGCGGACTGAGTCAGAACATCTTCGCTGGTCAGTATCATTCTGCCTTCAAGGGTAGGGGAATGGCTTTTGCCGAGGTGCGCGAATATCAGTACGGCGATGATGTGAGAGACATCGACTGGAACGTGACCGCCCGCTTTCATAAACCTTACGTCAAGGTGTTTGAAGAGGAAAGGGAACTGACGGTGATGCTGCTCGTAGACGTCAGCGGGTCGCTCGATTTCGGTACGATGAAGCAGATGAAGCGCGATCTGGCTACTGAGATTGCTGCCACACTCGCCTTCAGTGCCATTCAGAACAATGACAAGATAGGTGTCATCTTCTTCTCTGACCGTATCGAGAAGTACATTCCGCCTAAGAAAGGAAGAAAGCATATTCTCTATATCATCAGAGAAATGCTCAACTTCCAGCCGCAAAGCCAGCGTACCGACATCGGCTGCGCCCTGGAATATTTCACCCGCGTGATGAAACGCCACTGCACGGCTTTCGTAATCAGCGACTTCTACGATCATAAGGATTTTCAGCATCAGCTGCAGATTGCCAACCAGAAGCATGATGTAGTAGCCATCCAGGTTTACGACCCGCGTGCCAAGATGCTGCCTGACGTAGGACTGCTCAAGGTGATGGATGCAGAAACCGGACACGAAATGTATATTGATACAAGTTCGAAGAAACTGCGAATGGCCCATACACAGCAATGGCTGATGCAGCAGGAAAATCTGAAAACCGACTTTGCCAAAAGCAAGGTCGACTGGACTTCGATTGCCACTAACGAGGACTTCTCGAAGGCACTCCTGATGCTTTTCAAGCAGAGGGGCTGATGATGCTCAGTTATCTGTAACACATTGCTCTATGGCTTGGAAAACGAAAGTTCAAAGCTCAAAGTAAAGAAACTATGTTTAAAGTAAAGAATATCATATTGTCGCTCGCTCTCCTGGCGTGCTCAGGCTTAGCTCAAGCCCAGCAGGTAGAGCAACGCATCGACTCGCTGCAGATACTGATAGGACAGCAGACCGTGCTGCATCTGAAGGCTTCGGTCAAGCAGGGCGATAAGGTGGAATTGCCATCTTTCAAGCCGCAGCAGCAAATTACGCCGGGAGTGGAAGTGGTAGAGCAGAGTAAAGGCGACACTTCGCACATAGGCGACGACCGCATGGTGGTGAGTCGCGACTATACGCTGACTTCGTTTGATGAAAAGGTGTATGCGATTCCTGCGCTCAATGTGAAGGTAAACGGCAAGAACTTTCATGGCAACCAGCTTGCGCTGAAGGTGCTCACCGTGCCTGTAGATACGGTTCATCCCAACCAGTTTTATCCGCCCAAGGATGTTCAGGATAATCCTTTCTCCTGGAGCGAATGGAGTGCGATTTTTTGGTTGAGCCTATTGCTGTTAATCCTCTGTGGCGTATGGCTTTATCTGCGCAACAGACTGAAAAACAATAAGCCGATAATCACCCATATCCGCATCGTAAAACGTGTTCCGGCTCATGAAAAGGCGCTGAATCAAATCAACGTCATCAAGCAGCAGCACGTAGAGAATCAGGAAACACAGAAGGCTTACTACACCCAGCTTACCAATACGCTGAGAGAATATATCGTGAGCCGTTTCGGATTCAATGCCATGGAGATGACCAGTATGGAAATCATCGAACGTTTGCGCGAAGCAGGCGACCAGAAGATGATTGATGAACTGAAGGAACTCTTCCAGACTGCCGATCTCGTGAAGTTTGCCAAATATGAAACCCTGGTGAATGAGAACGATGCAAACCTGGTGAATGCCATCAACTTCATCGACCAGACCAAGACAGATGAGAAACCTACAGAAGAAAAGGTGGTTCCACAATTGACCAATGAAGAGCAGAAGACGCAATCTCAGCGCCGCCTCATCAAGTCGCTCCTCTGGATAGGAGCCATCGTAGGTCTGGCTCTGTTGGGTTACATCATTTACCAGTCAGCCATGCTGCTGATGTAAAGCAGGGTGTTCTTATGAAACGTTTCGCCGGGCAAAGCGGTTTCTCCGAAAACTCTTAGCCTGGCTATAAATAGAAAAATATAGAAATGGAATTTGCAAGTAAAGGCTATTTTCTGTTGCTCCTGTTGCTGATACCTTATATATTATGGTATTTCCTCTACAGGAAGAAGAATGCGCCAACCATGCGCATGAGCGACACGAAAAAGTATCAATATGCTCCGAAGAGCCTGCGTGTGCGTCTCATCCATCTGCCAATGGTGCTGAGATGCATCTGTTTCGTGCTCATCGTCTGTGCGATGGCTCGTCCGCAGACGCATACGGCTTGGGACAACAAGACGGTAGAAGGCATTGACATTATGTTGGCAATGGACGTTTCCACCTCTATGCTTGCCGAAGATTTGAGACCGAACCGTATGGAAGCGGCTAAGGATGTGGCTACAGAATTCATCTCGGGAAGACCGAACGACAACATTGGTCTGACTATCTTTGCCGGTGAAGCCTTCACCCAGTGCCCGATGACAACCGATCATGCCAGTCTGTTGCGCCTCTTGCAGGCAACCCGAACGGATATTGCCGCCCGGGGACTGATTGACGATGGAACTGCAGTGGGAATGGGACTCGCCAATGCCGTGAGCCGCCTGAAGGATTCTAAGTCAAAATCGAAGGTTGTGATTCTTCTTACCGACGGCAGTAACAACATGGGCGAAATCTCGCCAATGACCGCAGCAGAGATTGCCAAGAGCTACGGAATCCGCGTTTACACCATCGGTGTAGGAACCAACAAGGTGGCTCCTTATCCAATGCCTGTGGCAGGAGGAGTACAGTACGTCAACATTCCGGTAGAGATAGATACGAAGACACTGAGCGACATTGCTCAGACAACCGATGGTAATTTCTATCGCGCTACGAACAATAACGAGCTGAAGAAGATTTACAGGGACATTGATAAACTGGAGAAAACCAAGTTTAATGTCAAGCACTTTGCTAAGCGATATGAAGCTTATCAGCCATTCGCCTTGGCAGCTCTCCTGGTATTGCTGGTAGAAATCCTGCTCCGCATCACCTGGTTCAGAAGAATTCCGTAATCCGGATATTGAGCCATTACTGATTATCGGAGATATTCTGCTATCTTTCGGAGATATTTCGCTATCTTTCGGATATATTTTACCAGTTATCGGAGATATTTTACTGATTATCGGATAATCGAATAGAAGATATAATTAGAATAGAAAATGTTAAGATTTGAAGATCCTATATTTCTCTGGCTGTTGTGGATTATACCAGTACTGATTCTGATCAGACTGATAGGATGGAGAAGAAGAAAGGCTAAACTGAAGAAGCTCGGCGATCCGGAACTTCTGAAACAGCTCATGCCCAACATCTCCAAATATCGCCCTACAGTTAAGTTTGTGCTGATGCTTGCAGCCTTGGCGCTTCTTATCGTGATGGTAGCTCGTCCGCAAATGGGCAGCAAGATTTCTCACGATAAGCGACATGGTATTGAAACCATCATCTGCCTCGATATTTCAAATTCCATGCTCTGTCAGGACGTGGTTCCATCCCGTTTGGACAAGAGTAAGATGCTTATCGAAAATCTGGTCGACAACTTTAACAACGACAAGATTGGACTCATCGTCTTTGCCGGCGATGCTTTCGTGCAGTTGCCAATCACCACCGATTATGTTTCGGCAAAGATGTTTCTCCAGAATATAACCCCTGGTCTTATCCAGACCCAGGGAACCAATATCGGCGAAGCCATCGATTTGGCTTCCAAGAGTTTCACCCAGCAGGAGAATGTAGGCAGAGCCATTATCGTAATTACTGATGGCGAAAACCATGAGCCTGGCGCACAGGAGGCTGCAGCTGCTGCCAACAAGAAAGGAATCAATGTCTTCATCCTGGGCATAGGTAACACCAAGGGAGCACCAATCCCTATGGGCGACGGCTCTTATCTGAAGGACAATGCGGGCAACACCGTAATGACCGCTCTGAATGAACAGATGTGTAAGGATCTTGCCCAGGCTGGCAAGGGTCAGTACATTCATGTAGATAATACCAGCGATGCGGAAAGAGCATTGAATGATGATATTGCCAAATTGCAGAAAGGCGATGTGACGAGTGTGGTTTACAGCGCTTATGATGAACAGTTCCAGGCTGTAGGTATTCTCGTCATCCTGTTGCTTATCATCGAAATCTGTCTGCTTGAGGTAAAGAATCCTCTGCTCAGAAACATCAAGTTTTTTAAGAAAGACATCAGGAAGCCTTTCTGATAAACGTTTATACATTATTATATAGTAAGAATGAGATATTTAAGATATATATTGGTTTTTGCCCTGATGGTGCTGGGCTTGGCGAAGGTGGGAGCACAGAACGACCGCAACTTCATCCGCCAGGGAAACCGCGCCTATCATAAACAGAAGTGGGCTGCAGCCGAAACGCAATATCGCAAGGCTATCTCCAAGAACCAGAAGAATGCACAGGCTGTCTATAATCTGGGGTGCGCCCTGATGATGCAGCAGAAGGATTCGATGGCGATGATACAGTTTGAGAATGCTTCGAAACTGGAAACGAACAAGATTCGACGCGCCAGAAGTTACCACAACATGGGTGTGGTCATGCAGCAGCATCAGCAATATGCGCAGGCCATAGGATGTTATGAGAACGCCCTGCGCTGTAATCCGCAGGACAATGCAACCCGATATAATCTTGCCCTCTGCAAAAAACTGCTTAAAAACCAGAAGCAGAACAAGCAGAACGATAAGAACAAGAACAACAAGAATAAAAACAAGGACAAGAACAAAGACAAGCAGAATAAGGATCAGAACAAAGATCAGAATAAAGACAAGAACAAGAACGACAAAAATAAAAACAACCAGAATAAGAACAATCAGCAGAATCAGAACAATCAGGACAAGATGAGCAAAGATAATGCTGAACAACTCTTGAACGCTGCCATCCAGCAGGAGAAGGATACGAAGCGCAAGATGCAGAAAGCGATGAGTCAGCCTCGCAGAAAGCAATATGAGAAAAACTGGTAAAAAGTAAAATAATACAACGAGCATAATTAATATAGAACATGAAACATATAGGTTGGTTTATTATTATATGGGCAATGCTTCTGGGCTTCAGTTTGCAGCTGAAAGCCCAGCATATCAGTGTGTCGGCACCAACACACGTGGCGGCGGGAGAAAACTTCCGTGTGGCCTATACCATCAATACACGTGATGTAGAGGAATTCCGCATGGGCGGAGTAGGAGAAGGACTTGAGGTAATCGCAGGTCCTTACACCTCATCGCAGTCCAGTTATCAGATGATCAATGGTCATACTTCCTCTTCATCGTCGGTAACCATTACCTATACGCTCTACGCAGCTAAGAACGGAACCTTTGGCATTGGTGCCTCTCATGCCATCGTAAATGGTAAGAAACTCTCTTCCCATCCGGTTAAGATTACGGTTTCTGGCCATGCTGCACGCAACAACGGCGCTCCTTCCATGCACGGACAGAATGATTATGATGAACCACGCATGCGAACTGCCGGATCAAGAATATCAGGTAGAGACCTCTTCATCAAGGTTACAGCCAACAAACGACGTGTTCACGAACAGGAACCGGTGCTCCTTACTTATAAGGTTTATACGCAGGTAGACCTTACCCAGTTGGAAGGCAAGATGCCTGACCTGAAGGGATTCCACAACCAGGAAGTTCCGCTGCCTCAGCAGAAGAGCTTCCATACTGAAACCGTAAACGGCCGACCTTACCGATGCGTTACATGGAGCCAGTATGTCATGTATCCGCAGATGACGGGAAGCCTCACCATTCCAGCTATTACCTTCAAGGGAATCGTAGTTCAGCAGAACAGAAACGTTGACCCGATGGAAGCTTTCTTCAATGGCGGTTCTGGCTATGTTGAAGTAAAGAAAGATATTATTGCTCCTAGTGTGAAAATTCAGGTTGATCCATTGCCTCAGCGCCCTGCCAACTTCTCGGGCGGTGTAGGTAAATTCAATATTACTGCTTCCATCGACAAGAAGGAAGTAAAGGCTGGCGAACCAATCACCATCCGTGTAGTGGTAGGAGGAATCGGAAACCTGAAGCTGCTCAAGCAGCCTGTCATTACCTTCCCTAAGGATTTTGACAAGTACGATGCGAAGGTGACAGACAAGACCCGCCTTACAGCCAATGGCGTAGAAGGCAATATGATTTATGACTTCCTGGCTGTGCCTCGTAATCAGGGAAATTATACCATTCCTGCGGTAGAATTCACCTATTATGATACTTCGGCTAACAAGTATAAGACAATCAAGACCCAGCCGTTTACGCTGAATGTAGAGAAGGGCGATGGAACATCAGACAATGAAACATCAGATTTCAGCAACAAGGATAAGGACATTCATGCGCTGAAACTGGGCAAGTCTAAGCTCCATGATATTGACGATATGTTCTACGGAAGCTTCGGCTACTGGACCAGTCTGCTGGTTCCATTGGCAGCCTTCTTTGCCCTGCTCATTGTTTTCCGCCGCCGTGCTCTCGAGAATGCCGACCTTGTAAAGGTCCGTTCCAACAAGGCAAACAAGATAGCAACCAAGCGCCTGAAGAAGGCTCATCTGCTGATGCTCGGTGGCAAGCAGGAAGAATTCTACGATGAAGTGCTCCGTGCTTTGTGGGGCTATGTAAGCTACAAGCTCAACATGCCAGCCGAAAAGCTCTCACGTGAAAACATTCAGGCTATGCTCGAAAAACATTGTGTAGAGGAGAGAACTATCGAGAAGTTTACAACTGCGCTCGATGAATGTGAGTTTGAACGCTATGCGCCGGGCGACCCTGCCGGCAATATGAACCGTACATTCGAATCAGCAATGACTGCTATTATGGATATAGAAAATGCTATCAATGCAACGCGTAAGCAGCGCAAAAAGAGTGCAACCGGATATTCGTTCGTCATGATGATCATGGTGATGCTGGGCTGCTCGGTTTCTGCAGGCGCTGTAACCAAGAACAATGCTGATACGGAATATCAGAAAGGTAACTATCAGCAGGCCATACGCGACTATGAGGAAATATTGAACAACTATGGTGTTTCTGCCGAAGTTTACTATAACTTGGGCAATGCTTATTACCGTACAGACAATATTACCAAGGCTGTGCTCAATTATGAGCGTGCCCATCTGCTCTCGCCAGGCGATGAAGACATCAGCTTCAACCTGCAGTTTGCACGTAGCAAGACCATCGATAAGATTACTCCGGAAAGCGAGATGTTCTTCGTAACCTGGTGGAAGGCGCTGGTTAACTTTACGAGTGTTGACTGTTGGGCAAAGACAGGCATCATAGCCATCATCATGGCGCTGGTTCTGGTTTTGGTTTATCTCTTCGGTTCGCATATCGTTTTGCGCAAGATTGGTTTCTTCGGTGGAATCTTCTTCGTGGCAGTCTTCCTGCTGAGCAATCTCTTTGCTTACCAGCAGCGGCAGATGCTTATCAACCGTACGGGAGCCATCATCATCGCTCCTTCTGTCAATGTGAAGAAAACTCCATCCAAGACGAGCGCTGACCTCTTCCTGCTGCATGAAGGAACCCGCGTTGACATTACCGATAAGGCGATGAAAGGCTGGCGTGGAATCAAGGTAGGAGATGGCAGAGAAGGCTGGATTGAAACCAAGGCAATTGAGGAAATCTGATTAAGATAAAATCTGATTAAAATAAAGAGAATGGATTTTAGTAGGATACAAGATTTTGACATGCAGCTGTTGCATGTGTTTAACGGAAGCGAGAATGTCTGGCTCGATCAGATGGCGATGGCGCTTACATCGGGCTGGACATGGATTCCGCTTTATATCGTCCTCTTCGTTGTTGTGATAAGAAACAACGAGATGATGGGGCAGATTGCGCTCGTGGTTGGAGGAGCGGTGCTCTGTATCTTTCTGGCTGATGGACTGGTGGATGGAATCATCAAACCGCTGGCTGAAAGATGCAGACCTTCCAGCGACCCGATGTTCAAGTATACGGTTCAGGTGGTTGACAATATGCGCCTCAAGAGTTTCAGCTTCTGTTCGGCTCATGCGGCTAATACGCTTTCTATAGCAATCTTCTTCTCGTTGCTTATCCGCAGCAAACTGGTTACGTGGACCCTGTTATTATGGTCGCTCGTAAACTGTTGGACCCGTCTTTACCTGGGTGTTCATTATCCGGTCGACATTCTTTGCGGTCTGGCTATCGGAGCTGTGGTAGGAGTTGTCGTTTATCTTATCTACATCAGGATGTATTACCGCATCTCCCCAAAGATTAAGTATATTTCCAACCAGTATACGAGTACGGGTTACGACTATGATGATGTAGATAAAATCATGACCGTAATGATATTTACCCTTATCATGGTTGTGTTTTATGCCACCTGTCAGATGGCAAATCTTTAGTACAGAAATAATAGTTCAAAATAGAAAGTTCAAAAAGTAAAATAAATAATGGATACAAAACACATTAAGATTAGTGATTATAACTATGATTTACCGGATGAGCGCATCGCAAAATTCCCTATTGCCCAGCGCGACCACAGCAAACTGCTGGTCTATAAGCACGGCGAGGTAAGCGATGATGTTTTCCATCATCTTCCCACATATCTCCCTCAAGGAGCCTTGATGATATTCAACAATACCAAGGTGATACAAGCGCGTCTGCACTTCCGCAAGGAAACAGGTGCGCTTATTGAGGTTTTCTTGATGGAGCCTGCAGAACCTACTGATTATGAACTCATGTTCCAGACCGCCGGACATTGTTCCTGGCTCTGCATGATCGGTAATCTGAAGAAATGGAAAGAGGGAAGCCTGAAGCGTGATTTCGAAATCAAGGGCCACAAGCTTACGCTCAGCGCCACTATGCGACGCGGAGATGCGCTAGGCTCTGAAGCGCAGGAAATGGTTGCCAAAGGCGGAGGAACCAACTATTGGGTTGATTTTGATTGGGACAACGACAAGGTGTCTTTCGCTGAGATTCTCGAAGCAGTAGGCGAGTTGCCTATTCCTCCATATCTCAACCGCAAGACAGAGGAGAGCGACAAGACCACCTATCAGACGGTTTATTCTAAAATCAAGGGAAGTGTGGCTGCTCCAACTGCCGGACTTCATTTTACCGATGCGGTTCTCAAGGATCTTGATGCGCATGGAATCGACCGCGAAGAAGTAACCCTGCATGTAGGAGCCGGCACATTCAAACCGGTGAAGAGTCTTGAAATCGAAGGCCATCAGATGCATACGGAATACATTGTTGTTCATCGTCGCAGTCTGGAAAAACTCATCAAGCACGAGTGCCGGGTCATTGCCGTAGGAACAACCAGCGTTCGTACCATCGAGAGTCTCTATTACATGGGCGTTCATCTGCTGAAGCATCCTGAGGCAAATGAAGAAAATCTGCACGTAAAACAGTGGGATCCTTACGAGCTTTCTGAAGATGGCAATCTGGTAGATGGAATCACTCCGATGCAGGCTATCCAGGCAATCATCGATTATCTGGACCGCAACGGCTTGGAGGCTCTCCATTCCAGCACGCAGATTATCATTGCTCCTGGCTATCAGTATAAGATTGTGAAGATGCTGGTCACCAATTTCCATCAGCCTCAGAGCACACTCCTGCTCCTGGTGAGTGCTTTCCTCAAGGGCGACTGGAAGAAGGTTTACGATTATGCTCTTTCGCATGATTTCCGTTTCCTGAGCTATGGAGATTCATCCCTGCTCATTCCATAAAAGGAGTTAGGAAAACTATAAATTATTAATAGTAAATTATAAATTAAAAATAGATGATTTCAGTAGAAGGACTGAAAGTAGAGTTTGGCGTCAAGCCTCTCTTTCATGATGTAAGTTTCGTCATCAACGACCGCGACCGCATTGCCCTGGTGGGTAAGAATGGTGCAGGAAAATCTACGATGCTCAAGATTCTCTGCGGTTTGCAGAAACCTACTGATGGCGTTGTGGCTATTCCTAACGAAACCACTATCGGCTATCTGCCACAGGTGATGAAACTGCAGGACGATACGACCGTGAAAGAGGAAACCCGCAAGGCTTTCGCCCATAATACCGAGATGAAGGCGCGTCTGGACAAGATGCAGCAGGAAATGGCCGACCGCACCGACTATGAGAGCGAAAGCTATACTCAGCTCGTAGAGAAGTTTACCCAGGAACATGAACGCTACATGATGATGGGTGGCGAAAACTATGAGGCTGAGATAGAGCGTACCTTGAGCGGTCTTGGTTTTACGCGCGATGATTTCGAGCGCCCTACCAAGGAGTTTTCCGGCGGTTGGCGAATGCGTATCGAACTTGCCAAGATTCTGTTGCAGAAGCCTGATGTCCTGCTCCTCGATGAGCCTACCAACCACCTTGATATTGAAAGTATCCAGTGGTTGGAGCAGTTCCTGGCGCAGAGTGCCAAGGCTGTGGTTCTGGTGAGCCACGACCGTGCTTTCATCAACAATGTAACTAACCGTACCCTCGAAATTACTTGCGGAAGGGTAGAAGACTATAAGGTGAAATACGATGAGTATGTGGTATTGCGTGCTGAACGCCGCGAGCAGCAGCTCCGTGCTTACGAAAACCAGCAGAAGGAGATTGCCGACATCAAGGATTTCATCGAGCGGTTCCGCTACAAGCCTACCAAGGCGGTTCAGGTGCAGAGCAGAATCAAGCAGCTCGAGAAAATCGTGCCTATCGAGGTGGATGAGGTTGACAACAAGCAGATGCACCTCAAATTCCCTCCTTGTCTCAGAAGTGGCGATTATCCTATCATCTGCGATGAGGTGCGCAAGGATTACGGCGCACACACCGTCTTCGACCATGTTACCTTTACCATCAAGCGTGGCGAGAAGGTGGCTTTCGTGGGTAAGAACGGCGAGGGTAAGTCTACCCTGGTAAAATGTATCATGGGTGAGATTCCTTTCACCGGAACGCTCAAGATTGGTCATAATGTGCAGATTGGTTATTTCGCCCAGAACCAGGCGCAGCTCTTGGATGAGAATCTTACCATCTTCCAGACTATCGACAATGTGGCAACAGGCGAAATGCGTCTGAAGGTGAACGATCTCCTGGGCGCCTTCATGTTTGGCGGCGAGACTTCAGAAAAGTTTGTCAAGGTTCTGAGTGGAGGAGAACGCAGCCGACTGGCGATGATCAAGCTCTTGCTCGAACCGGTGAATCTCCTCATTCTCGATGAGCCTACCAATCACCTCGACATGCAGTCGAAGGATGTGCTGAAAGAAGCCATCAAGGCTTTCGATGGAACAGCCATCATCGTGAGCCACGACCGTGAATTTCTCGATGGTCTGGTAGATAAAGTCTATGAGTTTGGCGGCGGCAAGGTTCGTGAGCATCTCGGTGGTATTTACGATTATCTCCGTGCCCATAATGCCGAGAACATCAATCAGGCGCTTGCCAACCAGAGCATGGCTTCTGCCGGTTCGCCTTCAGCCAATACTTCCGGCTCTTCTGTCGCATCAGGTTCTACAGCCGACAGTCTTGCCTCTGCCACATCCGGCAAGCAGAGCTACGCTGAACATAAGGAACAGCAGAAGAAGATCCGCAAGGCTGAGAAAGCCGTGAAGGAATGTGAGGCGAAGATTGAGAAACTGGAAGCGAGAAAGAAGGAGATTGATGAACTCCTGATGAAACCGGAAAATGCAACCAACATGGAACTCGTTACTGAATACACCGAACTCATGAAGGGTCTCGATGAGGAGAACGAGCGCTGGATGCTCCTTTCGGAAGAATTGGAAGAAGTTTCGAAATAACAGTAACATTAATATAAAATAAAGAGAAGAAAATGAAAATGAAGATGATCTTACCGATGATGCTGATCGCAGCTCTGCCGTTAGGCGCTGATGCTCAGAACAAATCGGGTCTTGTCATGAGCAATCTCGACAAGACAGTGAAGCCAGCAGACAGTTTCTATCAGTTTGCTACAGGTGGATGGCAGAAGAACAATCCTCTTCCTGCCGCTTACAGCCGTTATGGTAGTTTTGACCAGTTGGCTGAGAACAACAACAAGCGCATCAACACCATTCTTTCTGAACTCCAGAAGAAGACTTACAAGACTGGAACCATTGAGCGGAAATTGTCTGATTTCTACAAACTCTCTATGGATGTTGACAGCCGCAACAAGGCTGGAATCGCTCCAGTAAAGCCTCTTATGGATGAGATTGAAGCTGCCAAGACCAAGGACGAGCTTCAGAAGCTTCAGGTTAAGTATGCATGGATGGGTCTCGGTTTGAGCTATGGCGCAGGTTTCGCTGCCGATGAGAAGAACGTAACCATGAACATCTACAACCTGATGCAGGGTGGTCTTACTCTCGGTGCCAAGGATTATTACCTCAACAACGATGCTGCAACCGTAGCTATCCGTGAGGCTTATAAGACTTACCTCAACAAGATGTTCCAGCTCTATGGTTTCTCTGCCGATGAAGCTGCCAAGAAGGCTTCTGCCGTATTCCTTCACGAAACAACGCTTGCTACTTTCTCAAAGAGCCGTACCGAACTTCGTGATCCTCAGGCAAACTACAACAAGATGACCTTGGCAGAATTCAAGGAGAATTATCCTAACATTCCTCTTGAGGCACTTGCCAACGCCGAGGGAATCAAGAGCGAATATCTCAAGGAGATGATCGTAGGTCAGCCTGCTTTCTTCGCCGGTTATGACAAGGTGGCTGCTGCAGAATGTGCAGGCACATTGAAGGCTTTGATGGAGTGGGACATCATCAGTAGTTCTGCTTCTTACCTCAGCGATGAGATTCGCGAAGCCCGTTTTGAATTCTTTGGCAAGACTATGAGTGGCCGTAAGGAGGATTATCCTCTGTGGAAGCGTGCTACTGCTCAGGTAGAGGCTCAGTTGGGCGAGGCGCTCGGTCGCATCTACTGCAAGCGCTATTTCCCAGAAAGCTCTAAGAAGATGATGGAGACTCTCGTGAAGAATCTTCAGATCAGCCTCGGTCAGCGTATCGATGCTCAGACCTGGATGAGCGAGGCTACAAAGAAAGCTGCTCACAACAAGCTCGACAAGTTCTATGTAAAGATTGGTTATCCTAACAAGTGGACAGATTTCAGCAAGCTCAGCATCGACCCATCTAAGAGCTATTATGAGAACGTGTTGGCTTGCCGCAAGTTTGCCAACGATAAGGAGATTGCAGAGAAGGCAGGAAAGCCAGTAGATAAGGATGAGTGGTTCATGACTCCTCAGACCGTGAATGCTTACTACAATCCTACTACCAATGAGATCTGCTTCCCAGCCGGTATTCTCCAGTATCCTTTCTTCGATCCTAAGGCTGATGCAGCATTCAACTATGGTGCTATCGGCGTAGTAATCGGCCACGAGATGACTCACGGATTCGATGATCAGGGTCGTCAGTATGATGCTAGCGGTAATCTGAAGGACTGGTGGACTGCAGCTGATGCAGAAGGTTTCAACAAGCGTGCTGATATGTATGCTGATTTCTTCAGCAACATCAAGGTGTTGCCTGATCTGAATGCCAACGGCCGTTTCACCCTCGGCGAGAACCTTGCCGACCATGGTGGTTTGATGGTTTCATACAATGCCTTCAAGAATGCTACAGCCAAGAAGCCATTGAAGAACAAGGATGGTTTTACTCCTGACCAGCGTTTCTTCCTCGCCTATGCAGGTGTTTGGGGACAGAACATTACTGATAAGGAAATCCGCAACCGCGTAAAGGATGATCCTCATTCTCTCGGCAAGTGGCGTGTTGATGGTGCGCTTCCTCACATCGATGCATGGTATGAGGCATTTGGTGTAAAGCAGGGCGACAAGCTGTTCATTCCTAAGAACCAGCGCCTGGAGCTTTGGTAATTCCCGGAAGGAAATTTTTCCGAATAGAATTTTTCGGGAATGGTTTCCCCGAATAGATAGAAAAAATGAAGTCCTGATGTTTCGTATGTTTGAAGCATCAGGACTTTTGTTTTATGCTTGAAATATTTTTTGATAAGGAAACAATAGAATAGGGGTTATTGTTTCTTCTCCAGTTCCTGAAGATTTTCCATCTTCTTCGATTCCAGAAATTCGTAAATGCCGCAGAGATGTTCGCGGACGCGACCATGACCGAACTCATAAACCTTGCTGACAAGACCATCGAGGAAATCACGGTCGTGACTAACCACGATGAGCGTTCCGTCGAAATCGAGCAAGGCCTGCTTCAGCACATCCTTGGTCTTCAGGTCGAGGTGGTTGGTAGGCTCATCGAGAATCAGCAGATTCACCGGCTCCAGCAGCAGTTTGAGAATGGCAAGGCGGGTGCGCTCGCCTCCCGACAATACTTTCACCTTCTTGGTAGAATCCTCTCCGCCAAACATGAAGGCTCCCAGCAAATCGCGTATCTTGTTGCGGATTTCACCTTTGGCAACATCATCAATGGTCTGGAATACGGTAAGTTCGCCATCGAGCAGAGAAGCCTGGTTCTGGGCGAAATAACCTATCTGCACATTATGTCCCAATTCCAACTTTCCTTCGTTCTGAAGCTGACCCATGATACATTTCACAAGCGTTGACTTACCCTCTCCGTTTCTTCCCACGAAGGCAATCTTATCGCCTCTTTCTACGGTAAGATTCACGCCGCTGAAAATCTTCTTGTCGTCAAACGACATCGCCACATCGCTCATCTGAACCGGATAAGCACCGCTTCGTGGGCTTGGCGGGAACTTGAGTCGAAGGCGGCTTGTATCTTCTTCATCCACTTCGATAAGTTCCAGTTTCTCCAGCATCTTCACGCGGCTCTGCACCTGAAAGGTTTTAGAATAAGTGCCTTTGAAGCGTTCTATAAAGTCCTTGGTTTCAGCAATCATCTTCTGCTGTTCCTCATATTTCTTCATCTGCTGTTCGCGGCGTTCCTTGCGCAGTTCCAGATATTGGCTGTAAGTGGCTTTGTAGTCGTAGATGCGACCCATGGTTACTTCGATGGTTCTTGTTGTAATGTCGTCAACGAATTTTCGGTCGTGGCTGATGACAACTACTGCTTTCGAACTGTTGATGATGAAGTCTTCGAGCCAGCCGATAGATTCAATGTCGAGATGATTAGTTGGCTCATCGAGTAGCAGTACGTCAGGCGATTTCAAAAGCAGTTTTGCCAGCTCTATTCTCATTCTCCATCCTCCCGAAAACTCGCTCGTAGGGCGGTTGAAATCAGAGCGCTCGAAACCGAGACCGAGCAGCGTCTTCTCTACATCTTCCTCGAAATGAGTCATGTCGATGGCGTAGAATTTCTCCGACAATGAAGATACTTTCTCAATGAGCTGCATGTAATCATCGCAGTCGTAATCGGTACGGGTGGTGAGCTCGTTGTTGATGCGGTCAATCTCAGCCTGCATTTCGTGCAGATGGGCAAACGCCTGACAGGTTTCCTCGAATACGGTTCTGCCGTCTTCGGTCATCAGATGCTGAGGCAGATAGGCGATGACGCAATCCTTGGGAGCGGAAACGGTGCCACGAGTAGCATTTCTCACACCGGCGATGATCTTAAGCAATGTGCTCTTTCCTGCGCCATTCTTTCCCATCAGGGCTATACGGTCCTTCTCGTTGATCTGGAAGGAAATGTCTTTGAATAGGGTGGTGCCGCCAAATTCTACGGTCAATCCATCAACTGTAATCATATAATTTTCTTCTTTTCAAATTTTTGTTTCTTTAAGCAACTCCCCAGAATGCCCCGATCCTGCCGTTTTCGGGGTCTTCATTGATGACCAGCGCCTGCCATCATTTATGACCCGTGCTGGTCTTAATAGAAGACCCGAGCAAGGCACAAAAGGCTGTTCTTTCGATTGCCGGTGCAAAGATACAACATTTTTGGGCAGAATGCAAGCTTTTACCCTGACTTTCTTTCGGAGAAGTAGTGTAAGTGATTGATTGATACTGATTTCTATTGGCTTTCTAGCTGAACTTTGTTACAGAACAATCTAATGGTGAGGTGTAAGGATAAAAAGCCAGCGTGTCATTAAGGGTCAGTGTCATTAAGGGTCATTTAGAAAAATGAAAGTGTCATTTTGAGCTATAGTATATATAAATATTTATTTATATATATACTATAGGGGATTTTTTTCCCCCGAAAATGAAAATGACCCTTAATGACCTTGACCCTTAATGACACGCTAGATGAACGTGTGAATTTTATCTGATATAGGTTGTGTGTATTCCTGAATGTATTGGTTATTAGTGTATTATGTGCATTTTATTATATTTCTACTCTAACGTTCTGTGTATAATAATTATCTACATATTAAGTCACTTAAGTTAGCTATTATACTGTTCAATTCTGCATTTTTATCCTTGTTTTATGTTGCTTTTGTTAAAAATATATCATCTCAGAGGCTGTCTTTTATGTCCGAGGAGGGGCATTTTTCACCCTTTGTAGTGGGGGTAAAACACCATCCTAACCCTCATATTTTGCATTTTTTCTTCGAAAACTCACTAAAAAGCACTGATTTTGCCTCTTTTGGTTTCTGTTTTGGGTAGGTAAGGATAATTTACATTACTCAGACTGATTTAGCTTCTTGCTCCGTTTCATTTAGCGGATTAAAAATCCATAATAGTTTGCTGTACAGCGGTGAATTGCAAATCTACCTGAACTTAATGAGAATAATTTCCGGAACAGATGGAATAGGTAAACTGCCAAAACAGAGATTTTATCTTTACAAAACAATTCTGAATTGCCCCTAAAGAACTCAATCTCAAAATCACGATTTCTCTCTATGTTTCATCACTTATTTCTAATTTTTGCATGAATATGGAGCATTTTTAAACAAAAAAGACCTTGATTGCAGAACGCAACCAAGGTCTCCGGAGATTATATATTTAACCTATTGAAATCTCGCTAGATTAGATCTGCTCGCTCCAGTCCTCCTGGCTCTTACGAACGTAAGTCTGGTAA
>OGJX01000563.1_pt1 | contig 34760 bp, 55 predicted proteins | sample 1572381 | NCBI WGS metagenome assembly OGJX01 (sample SAMEA2582085, study PRJEB24529) | metagenome | biome: Human gut stool | place: China | collected 2011
CAAATATTCATAGTAGGGATGGAATAGCCCGAACTCATACGCCTGTGGACATTGTATAAGACGTTGATTGTGTATATCGTGATCAACGCAGTGGTGGTTGAATCAGGAAGCTCCGACTTCTATAAGTCGGGGTAGTTCACGTTCGCAATTTGCAACAACCGCAGGCTGGCGATGGTTTCAGAATTTGCGAAAAATGTCGATGATTGTAATTTTGCAAATCATACAGGTTAAAAGGAAATATACAAATGCGTAAAGGACAAATTAAATTAATAGAAAAAACAAAAGAGATATATGGAGAACAAAATAACATCGTTGGTTTTTTTGAAAACTCCGAAATGTCACTTAACAGATTAAATGCCATTTATCAGATACTTAAATGTATTGATAAAGAAGAGTTATTATGTTTAAATGCAGATGAATTACAGGAAATCATTCAAAAAATAGACAATCATACAGAGAAACTCCATTATGCATTGATATATCATATATGGCAATATAAACATCCTATTTCTTTACAGGAATTTGAAGCGGTTTACAATTATATAACATCTCCGGAATATTGCAAAGAAACATTGGATGTATACAAATATTGCGAAACATTTGCACAGGCAAAAGCAGTAATCGCAGAGTGTCCTAAAGATTTTGATTTAAAAGATTTTGTACATTTATTTGAACGTGTTATTATAGCTAAAAAACATGCGGATATAAATGAAGTTATGCCATATGTAATAGAATCTCTTCCGTTATCTGAGGATCAAAGAGGCGGATTGTATGCTTTTTCTGCCTGGGGATGGTCTTTGGATTTGATCCGTAAATATCGTTATGATATACAATCTTATAAAAAGACAATAGCTGGCATTATGCTTTCTGGATGTGATGTACATAATTTTGACAAGGAATCATGGGAGAAAGATGATTATTATCAAAACCACTTCCCGATATCTCTCGAAGAAAAAGAGAAATTGCAATCATTAAATCTGCAATCAAATATAGAAATTTATAGAGAAACGTTTTATAAAAAAGTTTCGTTCTCGAAAAATGCTATAACGATTCATTTGACGAAATATGATTCGTTTAAATGGACCGATAATTTCAGACTTGATTATGGCAAAAAAGGTAGATCGGATAAAATTGTATATTTTTATAATACCGGTGAATTTTATAAAGAAATAAAAGAAAAATCAATCTTAATTCCAATTAATTTACAGGAAATTATAAAATTAATTTCTGTTTATGGAAATATAATTACCGATTTTTTATATCCATATTTTGAAATGTTATCAGAGGATAATGAAATTTATCTAGATGTACTTAGGATTATGAGAAGTACTACTAATAATAATATATATTATTCTTGTATTCCTCCGATTCCTCTTTCTGAATTCAAAGGCAAACATACTTTAAAAGAGGTTATGACGTCTTATTATAAAAATACAGAGGATATTCCTTGGAATAAAATAGATATTAAGATTTGTTATGCATATTTTAAATTACGAAAAAGAATTGAGCCTGCTGGATATACTATTTTATGGAATTGGCTAAATAATCATCAGGAATCACTTACAGTTTTAGATTGCGTATTTATAGAAATCTTAATGAGCCGTTTTAATGAAAACAGTTATTGGGAGAATATAAGTATTTATGGCAAAAATCAAAAAGTGACAAAAGAAACGGTAAGATACACAGTACAAGATTATATTGATTTTTGTCATACACTACACAAAAAGATACGTTTGACATTTACAAGCGCAAAAAAGATGAAAGAGCTCCATGATGACTATGCTGTAATTATAAAAAACAAATACACTCCAACAATCACAATTCCAAAGAATACAAAGTTTAGGGAATTAGAAAAATTATTACCTGCAGATGAATTTACATGGATTAAAACAAAACGTAAGATAATAAAAGAGGGCGTAGAAATGCACCATTGTGTTGCGACTTATGCTGATCTGGTAAATAAAGATGTTTGCGCAATTTATGGGTTTATCAAAAAAGGTAATCATCGAAGATATACGATTGAATTCAGAAAAAACAAAAATGGATATTATATCAGACAGATGCAATCTATGTGTGATCGAGAGTATATAGAAGAAGACTATATCTATGTACAATCATTAATAGTATAATTTCATAAATCAGAATGACCGCTCTCTCAAAACGAGGTGCGGTCATTTTGTTATCTTTCTTTGACACGATCGTGTTCTTTTTTCTTCTTTCTTTCTTTTTGACCAAACGTGATGTACCGGTTCATGTCTTGTTTTACGCGTTCACGTTCCTGTTCATCAGGATATGTGTTGAATGCTTCCCGCAAACTCTCCACGGTTTCCAGTTTCTGTTTAATAAGCGATATTTCGCCGTATTCGTGTACCAACTCATCATGTTCCTTTTCAAGCTTATGGAGCTGTTTCATATTACGTTTATGTCCCTCGTTAGCGGACAGACTTTTGGAACGTTCTTTATTGACGGCTTCGATCCGTTCTTTTTCCATCTGTTTTTTAAGGGCAAACTTCTCGGTATTCATCTCTTTGGTGAATTTATCGACACGCTTTTTGTATGTTTCCAAAGTATCACCAGGCTGAATTTCCGGAGCCGTCCGTTCTTCCATGGCAGTTGTTAATGCGGTATAAAAACTTTTCACCTGCTCGTGTTTTGCCACGGAATATTCGGCGCCGCGTTCGAGACCATGACGTTCTTTCATAAACTCAGCATACTGCGTTTGCATTTCGCGTAAACTTTTAGGACCATGAACATAAGCGTAAGCGTTAAGTTTTCCTTTGTCGTCGATAGGGATCACAATTGCGTGGATATGAGGTGTGCTTTCATCTCCATGATAAGTTACACTAACAACGTTGTCTCCATACGTCAACGGATTTTTATTAAAATATCCGCGTAACCATTCAACATTGTCCTTTTTCCATTTTTCAATATCGATTTTATCTTTTTCATCATGCGAAAAGGACATTCTTACCTCAAATGCCATAACTGCATTTGACCTTGGTTTGTGATCCTTATAATAACTTAAAGAAGAGAGTCTATCTTGAAACAAATCCGTATAGCTTTTTCCTTCCGTATAAACAAGTTCGTCGTTCATGTGACTTAATGATTTGTCGGCATTGGGAACATCTGATTGTCGGAGATTGTGTTCCGAAGCAGCAGCTAATTTTGCAACAGAATTAATTTTGTTTATACCTATGATTGCGTAACCCATTTAATATTCCTCCTTCGAATGTATAATTTTCGAATGTGCTTCATTGACAGCATTTATTTTTTTTCTTGTTCAATCCTCTTGAGTAATACGAATTTCTCCATATTCATGGTTTTAATAAGTTGTTCAACTTTTTCTTTGTATTGCTCTAATGATTCACCAGGTATTATTTCAGGAGCATGATATTCTTCATATGCAGAATTCATAGCGCCGTAAAATTTTCTGATGTCTTCCCTTTTGCCAGACGAATACATAACGCCACGTTTTAAGCCATAAAGATCGTCCATGTATTTTGAATAATCACTTTGTAATTTCCGCATGATGTGGGGCCCTCCAAGATATCCGTTTGCGTTCAAATGACCTCTTTCGTCAATTGGAATTACAATGAAATGAATGTGCGGGGTTGTTTCATCGGCATGAAATGCTGCACTGATTACATTATCACCATACAATTTTGTATTTCTATTGAAATAATTTCTGATCCAGCAGACATTGTCATTTTTCCATTTTTCAATATCAATAAAATCCATAGCTTCGTGAGAAAAAGTTGTCAAAATTTCCAAAGCCATAACTGCATTACTTCGAATATCATGGTTCTGATAATATTGCAAAGAATTTATTTTATCTGCAAATAATTCATCATAAGGCTTTATGCAAGTTGGGATTAATTCTTCATTCAAAAAGGATAAAGAAGGATCTGTATGTGTTGGAACATACAAACGATGATTGTGTATGAATGCAGCATTCATATTTTTTAATGATTTAATTTTCTTAACACCAATGATCGCAAAAGCCATATAACCACTCCTTTCATAACGCATTATTATTATGAAAGAAAATCGTTCCGGAAAGTTTTGCTGTTACAGTTTTAAAAAGAAACTTGTGTTCGAAAAAATATAAAATTTGTGAATGATTTAGTTGCAATAATCCGTGTTTTTTGGCTTCTAAAACGTTATAAAATGATTTAAAAATAAGTTTTATATTATTTTGGGGGTAGAAGAGAAAGAATTATGTTATTTTTAAAATATTCTGTAAACAGATGCATTTTATACTTAAATTTAAAAAGAGTGCTGTTTTAAAATCCTTTAATTTGCGGCATTTGTGGTGCAGATTCAGTTATTTGAAAGATAAAATAATATTATTAGGTTATTTATTTGCGCGAAAATTGAAAACTGTACTATGTGGTTACAGAATAAGTGATGTAACAGTTGCGAAAAAGCCACTTGGAATCTGGTATAAGTTTCCAATCCGTTTTCGCTCCGTCCGTATCCCGTCAATGTCCCGTCCACGCACCCTCTACGTATCTAACCATACCCGTCCACGCAATCCGCGAGTCGTTCCTCTTTTTTCTCCGTACATAACCGTTTCAGAAAACAATCCGCCGTCCATACTCCCTCTACGAACCTCACTATCATAAGCCAAAGCGTTCACCGCTCATTTCCCTACATTTCGCCTGCCCGAAGTCATCCGCGGATATCTCCGAAAACGGAAAACGAAAAGGAACGCCGATAATCTGCCGTTTTCGCATCTTATCGCAGTCTCCTCCGTTAAAACGTACCGCTCATTCCCGTATTGTTTTCCGATTTTTCTGCATATCCGCAGGCTATACGCACAAACTTCGATAACGGCACATTACCGGATCCCTTAGCGATGGCTGCCCTTCCGAATAAATAATAGCGGAAAAGCACTGGAAAAGCCGGTATAAGCCTCCCATTTCCCGTATTATTCCGCTTATTCTCCCAACGCATACATCATTCCCGCATCCATAATCACTCAGCACATTCCCCATATTTATCCGGCTTTTCCCCGAAAGAAACAATATATTATCCCTTTCGTAAAGCAAAAAAGACAGGACAACGAATAAAAAGGGCCATAATATTGTCCCGCTCATTCGCCTCACGCATAAACACCGGTACAACGAAAGGGACAACAATATTATCCCCTTTATTTCCGTATCAGTTCATCTAACGTTTTCAAAAGGGGCAATATATTGTCCCTTTTCTGTACTTTTTCTCATTTCCATAAGAGTACCAATATATTATCCCTCTTATATACGATACGGACAAAAACGGCACAATAAAAGGGACAATATTATATCCCTCTCACGTATATATTCCACGAAAGGGACAATATTATGTCCCCTTTATGCGCTGTCCGCATACATAAAAGTACCAATATATTGTCCCTCTCATCTTCATCAAGTTCTTCGGGATTATCCGTCTATGCCATCCATCAGATACGCAAAAGGGACAATATAATGTCCCGCTTATTCACCATTCGCATACGAAAGTACCAATATATTATCCCTCTCATACGTTTTTCTCCGCTTGAAAGGGACATATTATTGTCCCTTTCAATGCGGTTTTCCCCCACGTTTTGCCCCGGATAAAAAATACTGAAAGGGATAATATATTGTCCCTCTTATACGCAGTATCTCGCAAAAACGGCGCAACAAAAGGGATAATATAATATCCCTTATCTACGCATCATATCTATCCGAGAGGGACAATATAATGTCCCTTAACGCAAACATTTCCCGTTTCTGTCCCAAACGCATACATTTCAAGAGGGACATATATATGTCCCTCTTAAAACGCAGAATAAAAGCAAAGTACAAGTAATATGTCCTTCCCGCAGAATAATGGATAAATAAGCGGAACAATATATTGTCCCGTTCATCTGCCGTTTTTGCCCCAAACGCATACACCGCGGCATCGAATAACTTTTTCACCACGTTTATCCTTTAGTATACGCAATCCGGACATAAACGGGACATATCCGGAAAACGCCTGCGGAATGGTACTACTATTTCAATCGATCAGAGTATATGGAGAACAACTAAACGAACATATGTACGAGAACAATGAACAAAATCTTTCAAATGCGGAAATCTGTCATAATAAGGATATCTAAGATAAAAGGAGGACAGCAATAAATGAAAATCGGTATAACAGAACACGGCGACGCCGGAATCGACCTTCGCTGGAAAGACAGATTGACAGACATGGACGGTGCAATTCTCATCACGAAAAATATCACAAACGCATTCACGCAGGCTGTGTTTGATGTGGCGAAAAATACACCGATTATCTTACACGCAACTTGCACAGGCTGGGGCGGAACCGTCATGGAACCAAACGTGCCTGACTACAAGACGCAGCTTGTAAACACAAAGCATCTAATCGACATCTGTCCTGACCTTTGCGACGTAGTGCTGCGCGTCGATCCTGTGTTTCCGACACAGAAAGGAGTCGACAGAGTCCTGCACATGCTCGATTACTTCCAGTCACTTAAAACCGGCATCACAAGTCATCGCATGAGCATCGTAGATGAATATCCACACGTCAGAGAACGCTACAGAGCCAAAGGATTTGAACCGATGTATGGCGGAAGATTTTCCCCAAATGATGACCAGATTGAATTGGTCGGAAAAGCACTTGCCAAGACAGGCATGCGTTTTGCCACATGCGCAGAAGACAAACTTACAGAATGGTTTCCTGAAACCTTCTACATACAGGGCTGCGTCAGTCATGAAGACATTTACAAAATGGGACTCGACTATGAAGCCGATATGACCGTAAACCCTCAGAAAAGAAACGGCTGTCACTGTCTGTCCTGTAAGACAGAGCTCTTGAACAGACCGCGACAGAAATGTCCACACAACTGTCTGTACTGTTTCTGGAAAGACTGACACACAAGATTATCTAAAGAAAATTTTATCAGAATATTCCGAAGAGGAATGAAATTAGTAAAAAGAATTCCGAACCTCCTGGTTCGGATTTTTTTGTACAGAACTTTACAAAATGAGTCCCACTGATGTCCGGAAGAATCCGGTGTACGACTAAACGAACACATGTACAATATTAAATCTTTTAAATGCGGAAATCATTCATAATAAGTGTATTCAAGATAGAAGGAGGGACAAAAACTTTACTCTATAATACATTATTCGTCAGTCTGAAAAGGCTGATTTTTTATTTGCTTTAAGAGTTGAATAATATCAAATTATGCGTTATAATAAAATTAACAAATACAGTATATGTGGCGGTAGCTCAGTCTGGTAGTAACACTCCTGTATGGCATCGTAAATGCGTGTAAGGAACCATGCAGGTGTTGTCGGATGTTCAAATCCTTCCTGCCACATCAATCACTATTTATGGAGGTTTATATGTTATTGACTGAAACAGAAAGCAAAGTTTTGAGATATTTACGAAATCCCTTTGAAATGTTTCGAGAGAAATATTCCCCTATCAATGACTTATCAAACGAAGACATTGTGTCTTTATACAACAAAATGGACGCAGTAATTGAGGATGAAGGAAATACGAGACGAAGTTTAGGTGATTATGATGAAATGTATGTATTGGAACTCTCAAGTGTCAAAAATTTTCTTTTAAAAGAGATTAATAAAAGAGGTTTAAATACATTAATGAATAAAAACTTGATAAATAATAATTTATAGGAGGTATCACTTGTGCAAGAAGAAAAGAACATGCCAACGGTAGACGATTTTTGTAAAGCACTTGAAAAATCTGGAAAAACAAAAGCATCTAACCATATTAGGCAGAGTATAGTTGCAAGCAGATTACTAAATCCATTATTAGCGGATTCTTTACCGAAGGAAATGAATGAAAAACTAGCCGTTTTCAGAACGCCTACAATCTCGGAATGTATTGTTTGTGATTCTATTGAAGACATTTCTAATTTTTCAAAAAATAATAATTCTTGTGCTGAGAAAGTGGGTGACAAAAATGTCTAGACCAAAGAAAGACGGGCGATACTTAAATCTATATCTTGATAGAACATTGCATGAAGAATTTGAGCAGTTCTGTGAAAGCCTTGGACAAACCAAGACGGTAGCTGCTGAAAGAGCTTTTCGTATGTATATGGATGCTATGAAGCAGAATCCAGAGCAGATAATGAGAGAAAGGAGATGAATGTACATGTTTTTGAAAATGAAAGAAAAATCCTCATTACCAAAAACAAATGCAATTATTTTGGGTTCATCTGGTAGCGGTAAATGTCATCATCCTTGGGATGATTTGAAACCATGCCCTTGCGGATGCAAAGAAAGACCTTTATTGATGTACAAAAAGGAAAAATTATACTTTTGCGGTGGTGCTACGGAAAATGTGTTTGCTGTTTGTAGTGTATGTGGAAGATATACTGAAAAATCAGACATATCAACTACAATGAATAACTGGAATAATGACAAAACAAAAGATGTCAATATGGATAAAAGTTCAGAGATTGTTTTGGCAAAAAAGAATATTTAAAGCATCTATCGGAGGATGTATTTATCGTGAAATATAAAGAACGCTCCACGGGCAGAACATTTGAAATCAACCCCCAAATAGATAACCCATTTTATGATACTTTTTATCGAAATTCGTTTCGGTCAGGAGAATATATAATTGCCTGATAAATGGAAATAAGAGAAATTATGAAATGAATACAAACTAATATTTTTTCTCTTCTATGTATCTATCTTCAAATCTTTGCATAGAAAAAGAGAAATAACAATGTGCAACAAGAACAAAACAACAAAAATTTCTTTTATTCATTGGAAACATCAGCCTATATAATATTATCCCGTTCATCTGCCGTTTTTGCTCAAACGCATATACCTCATATCCTCACCGTTTATCGTTTATTTCACAATTTTTATTCGCAGACGTAATAATACTGGATCAAAAATCATTCCACTGCTACTTCTGCAAATGATACCTGAAGGGAAATTGACGGGATACGGACGGAAGAATATTTGGAGAACAACTAATTGAACGTATGATCTGCAACTGTATAAGAATTATTTTATTTACTTTTTCACTCATAATAATAGCATCAGCAAAAGAAAGAAGGAGAAAATTATGTTTAATCAGAATTGGTTCGATGAAAAGAACTACACAATGTTTATCGATGAAACGGAGTGTCGCGCTTATTACGACACCAATACCAGAAACATCTATGTAGTGACGGAACATCACGACGGCTCAAATATCAAAGAGCTTATGCCAGGTGCTAAAAACTACGGGGAGTTGATAATGCTGTACGAAAACCGCCAAAATAGCAGCGAAAAAACGTACACTGTTACATTTTCCACTCGAATTGACATTCCAGTCAAGGCATCTTCAGTAGAAGAAGCAAAAGAAAAAGCTGTCGAAATGTTTGAAAATTACAGTGCCGCGGTTCATCCTTATCACATTCATGTTGGCGATATTGTGGATATAATTAATAGAAGTTAATCACCCCGCCTAAGCCTTTGACTATAGACGGGACACAGACGGGACATTTCGGCAGATGAAATTTTATGTAGAAATTCAAGCCAAGACAGTTGAGTGTTGGAAAGGATCTCCAGTTGTGTCCTGACTGCAGAAAAAATAAAAAACAGCTGAAAGAAGAAGGCTGGATATAAGATTGAAACGTCGGTTTGCACCGACGTTTTCTTTTACTCTCATTTATCTGACATATTAATGGCAGTAACAAGAAAAATGGAGGAAACGAAATGGAAGAAGAATTCAAAAATTATATTTTCGAAAATTTCACACTGGATCTGGATGGCAAAATGATGGTTTCCAATATCTTGAACTGGATCTGGGTGCAGGCGATGGATAAGGAAGATACCGTTAATGCCCTGATGGAATTGCTCGATGGAATCGGTATCGAGAAAGAAGAAATCGAACAGTTTATCAACTGGGAATAGGAGAAAAATAATATGTTAAATCAAAACTGGTTTGCCTCGGAAAACTTCGTAATGTTCTGTGATTATACAGAATATCAGCTGTTTTACGACAAAGAGACAAAAAATATCTACGAAGTCAGCGAAAACGTCATGGATCCCGCTAACACAACAATCCGGGAATTTACCCCAGAGAATCCGGAATACCGCCGCTTACATCACGCATACGAATCTTTTCTGGATTCGTCCAATAAGGCGCTTGCCGGAATATACTCTGTCACATTTGATGCACAGGTTGATGTTCTTGTAGAAGCGAATTCCCCGAAGGAGGCAAGAGAAAAAGCGGAAAAAATGTTTGGTGCATACGATGAGACCACGAACTTCCACTGCACATATTTGTCGGATATTGTAAACGTTACGGACAAAAACGGAAATGAGGTATAACGCATGAGAATTACAAGATATATTACTGAATTAACCGACGATAAGATTACCGCTGTAGTAAAGGAAAATAGCAGCAATTACGAGATCAGTAATCTGAACTGCCCGGAAAATATCGTCCGGATGATGAACGATGTTTTTCACGCAGGCAGGAAGGCGGAAGAATACGTTTGGCTGATCGCCGCGAACACCAAAATGAAGCCGATTGGTCTTTTTGAATTGACCCATGGATCCGTCAATGCTTCCCAGTTGGGATCGCGCGAAGTGTTCGTCCGTTTATGCCTCTTAGGCGCCTCCTCCTTCGTGGTGGTTCATAATCACCCCTCAGGCGATCCGTCTCCGAGCATAGACGACAACGCTACAACAAAACGTCTGAAAAGTGCCGCGGATATCATGGGAATCCCACTTGTTGATCATATTATCATCGGCGATTCTGCGTTTTATTCATACGCGGAACATAATTTTTCATAATCGAATATATTTGAAAAACGTCGGATTAATTCCGGCGTTTTTTTGTACCTGTTATTCTGTCATAATAATTACATCAAAGAAAAATGGAGGGAAATAATATGGGAAAATATATACCTACAATTGGTGATGTTGTTTTATACGGCGGAGGTACAGCTCCGAAAGTCGTTGTGGATATGATAAGTCATGAAGATTTCGGCAGTTGCTGTTATGATAGAAAATATTTTCTTTGTGATGAATCTTTTATTAAAAACAGTAATGGCATGATTTCAAATGAAGAAATCGAAAAACATGGATTTTGGGTCGAATTTTGTGGAATGAACATTCCTGATATCAGAAAATGTGAAGATATCGCGCCGTATGCGATAGAACCTCTGCAATATTATTCTTTTAGACAAAGAAAAGCCAAAACGGTTACTGTTTACGAGTAAAAAGATACAGCAAATAGGAGAAAACATGAGATTGTGGACGATACAGCCGGTTGAAGTTGTTAATATTCTCGAAAGAGACGGTGTTTTTACCTGTGATCCAGAGAAAAGCGAGTATTACAATGCTTTTTATGATGCATATCTCTGGATTGCCGCCGAAATGGACAAACGCAATATCCCGCATCCGGACGGTATTAAATTACCTTTGTGGGCCTGGCATACGAGAGACTGGAAACATAAGAAACCGGATCTCAGAACGACAGGACTTGGAACTCCAGGAAAAAGCTATGCCTGCATCGAATTTGAAATCGACGATAAAAATGTTCTTTTGTCAGATTATAACAGCTGGCATTACGTTTTAAATCATTGTTGGTTTGATGATAGTCAAACGGAAAATGAATGGAACGCTCTTTGCGACTGGTTTAATTCATTAAAGCCGGAAGAAAAGGCAAAATTAACCATTGAAAGCTGGCAGAAGATATTTGACGTAACCAAGCAGAAGAACGACTGGTTTACCAATGGCCGCTACATTCAGGCTACTTTCTGGGAACTTCGAAAAGATATGGTTACAAACATCAAATATTTTAAAGCAAAATAGGAGAAAATTAATATGAAAAACTTTTTTAGATTACTTATCGAAATATTTATTATCTGGGTTGCTGCAGCTTTGTTTCCAGAAAGAATCGCTTATGATTCTTACCGGACACTGGCTCTCGTGGCTGTAACTTTTGTGCTTACATGGGTAGTGATTGGTTTATTAGCGGAGCTGCTTAGTCTTATCATTATCATCTGCAAGCTAAAAAAATTCATTACCAAGTGCGCTATCGCATTTTTTATAATCGTGGTAATCATCATCTCAATTTTTACAAACTTTGCTGGACTTGTAATTGCAAGCCACATTGTTCCAGGATTTGTAATAAACGGCATAGGAACATATATCATTCTCACGATTTTGTTTACAATATGCACAACAGAAGTATCTGTTAGTAAAAATTAATACTTAACATAATGCGCCGGTCAATATCCGGCGCATTTCTTTACTCTGTGGTTTTCTTTCATAATAGTATTACAAATCAAAGAAAAATGGAGGAAATAAAAATGAGTTGGATCGGTGGAGAATTCGTACTTAACGATGTCACAAAGAAAGACTTAGACTCAGCAGCTGATAGAATCAGATATGCCGTAAGAAGCAACGCAAATCTTGCGGAATTTTCCAATATGGGAAACAGAATTAATCCGTTTAAGCATATCTGTCCCCAGATAATCTTTAACGGCTATGAGGAAGCAGAAGAGATTCTGGAAAGAAAGCGGAGTGAATGGAGCCGTAATTATACCAGCTATGTAGCTTTCCGTGATCTTGAGTCTGTCAACAAAACAAAACGCATTATTGAATTAAAAGAAAAAATTGAATCGGAAATTGAAAAGAAGATCCGGTACGGTCTGGATAATAATGTGAAAGACCAGAAAGCAGATTACATTGGCTGCCGTAAATGTGGTTCAAAGATCAATAAGACCTACATTCAGGCAAACAGATGCCCGGTATGTGATTTTGATCTTCGCTCGGACACTTTCAAAAAGCGTATGGCCGGCTATCAGGAAAAGATCGATAAGCTGACGAATGAGCTGAATGAAGAGAAAAAGAAAAACACTGCAAAGGCACCGGTAAAATATCTGGTGATGTATGAAGAATATGTAGGATAATAATGGAGGAAAAATCATGAGTGATTATATTGTTGACTGGCTGATCGGTATAAGCAACACAGACGCTGACGGCGTCACTGTGTACCGTTTTCGCGGCACGAGAAAAGATGTCAAAGAGTTGCTGGTGAAATTAGCGGCTCAGGACAGGGAAAACGACCCGGATGGCTACGATCACGGCACAGAGCTTGCCGAAGACGTACAGGAAGACGGACCCCATAAATATCAGGCATATACTGTTTTCGCAGATTCTCATATCGATTACACGGCACAGGAATTTTGCGATGTACGTTTTCTTAATGATGATGGAATGGTTATGGAATAGGAGAAAAATATGAAAGTGATATTTAAGAAAATCAATTACAAAGAAGTAGAAGTGCCGGACGGAACATCTCTGGAAGAACTTGAGAAAATGGCCGAAAACTGCGATGTTATCGTCGGAGATACGACCGAAGCCGACTACGAGATGAACGTAAACGGCGAATGGTATAGCATTTTATAATTGCATTAAGAAGAATGGAGGATAACAAAAATGATATTTTTTATTGTAAAAGTGAACGAATTTCAGCTGGCTGATGAAAAAGCATACGGTTTATTCAGAATGAGAACCGCAAAGTTCAACGGAGAGAAAGCATTGTACGAAAATGCGTATCTGGTAGCGGGATACACTACGGATTCGAAAGAAATTTTCGAAAGGGTACGTATTCTCGATAATGTTTTGGTCGATCCTAAAAACAATACTGAATACTTCTTCGAAGCAGATAGCCTGAAAGAAGGCGTTGAAAAGTTCCAGAAGATCATGGAAACAGGCATTGAAAACTGTCGTTGCAAAGAATTTCAGAGAGTTATGTTGATGCATGACGAACTGACGGGAATGCTTGTGTGGCTGGATGATTCCAAAAAAGGGTGCAATGCCATGGGATACTACGTTACTCCCGGATATTTCGTAACTTCCAAGGGCGAAGACAAGGGCGGAATGATAACCGAGAGGCTGGTTAAGCTCAATTTAAAACCGGAAGATTATAAGTACGCCGGAAAAATTTATAAAATCGAGATTTAGAAACAAGCGTCCGAAAGAACACTTATTCTCTGCAGAAAATCCGCTGCATCTACATACTGTGAATCACCACACACCATAAAGGAGTGTGGTTTTACGGCAAAGTTTATAAAAATATTTTAAGGCATCCGGAAGGATGCCTTTTGTATTCCAGGTATACTTTTCTGTCATATTAATGGCATCAAAGAGAAAAATGGAGGATGATATCATGACAAAAGAAAATTTTGCAGAAGAACTCAGAAACAGGCTTCCGGAATATATGCCGGACAGATATAAGAATCTCACATTTAGCGAGAAAAAGACAAATAAGAATAATGGAGTTGAGTTGACCGGTATTCTGGTTGACGACGGCAGCGGATGCGCACCAGCAATTTACATCGACAAAATGTATGATAACTTCTGTGATAAACCTGACTTTGAGAAGATTATCCGCAATCTTGCAAAAACCATCGTCGATGTGATGGACAGCAAGCCGGATACGGACAATATCCTGAAGAAAATTAAAGAAGGATTCACTCATGTTATTCCGAAACTGATCAATGCAGAAAAGAATCAGGAATTGTTGAAAAACTGTCCGCACAGATTTTTTCTTGATCTGGCGGTTGTTTACGAAATTATGTTGGGAACTAATCAGTTCATTCTTATTAGGAACGGAATGTCTGATTACCGCGGTATGACGGAAGAGGAGCTGTATGATCTTGCTGTAGAAAACATCCGGAACCAGAAGCAGTTCATTTCACTTGCTCAGATGTTTGCAGGCATAGTTGGCGAAGAGGCAGATTTGGAAGAATTTCCGATGCTTATCGTAAGAACCAAATGCAAAACTCATGGAGCGGGCATAATGCTTTGTGAAGATGTTTTGGCGGAAGTAGCCGAGAAATTTCAGAGCGATCTCTATATCCTGCCGTCAAGTATTCACGAAATTATCGCTATTCCAGCTGATTTTGGAGACGATGTAGCTAGGCTTAAAGACTGGGTAAATAGCGTCAATCAGACGGAGGTGGCTCCAGAAGAATTCCTTTCTAATTCGGTTTACTTCTTTGACAGAAAAACTAAGAGATTGTCCATCGTCGAAGAATGATTATAAGAAAACCCGCTTTTAGCGGTTTTTCTTTTGCAAAAATTCTGTGCAGAAATTCCACAAATTTCAGAAATCTGCCATAATAAGAATAGGAATATGAAAAAGGAGGAATTTTTTGTGAATATTGCCCCTTTTATTGTCGCAAGCATAGCCGCAAATATGGCGGCGCGAACCACAAATTTTGATGAAGAAGATAATGATCGCAAATTTCACGACTCAAATCGATTGCTACTTAATTACCAGGGAGGAGAAGGTATGACTATTACACCGAATGAGAAAATCGTAAGCGTAAATATTACCCAAAATACTGAATCATATGCGCCGCAGCAGCGAAGATTTGAGGCATCCAGAAGACTATCCGATTCCGACAAAGATACCGTTTATGCAAGGACAATGGATGATATCTTACAGGAATTGATGACAAAATACAATGCAAAAGAATTTACACTTATGCCTGCCTCTACTTGCAATAGCGATTCCGGTGCTATTGTCGACGGATGGTTGTTAATCATGAAATGCGAGAATGAAAATTAATCAGACAGGAATTGTTTATAGTTCCTGATCTGTCCATACAACCTTTCTTCATATTTTTCAGTCATATTATATACGATTAAGAAGAATGAAGGAAAAGCAAATGTCATTTGTACGGAGATTGCATGCGATGGCTGCGGAAAATGTGATTGCAGAAAGAATAGAAAGCAGCTGAAAGAAGAAGGTTGGATATAGGATTGAAAAACGTCGGTTTGTGCCGGCGTTTTCTTTTGCTCTCATTTATCCTTGTCTTTACAGTCATTGCAATTATTATACAGGTGTTATCTGGTTTTCTGGAACTCTTAATTGCAAATCTCTTTGTTCCCGGCTTCGCTATAAACGGTGTAGGAACCTATGTCGTACTTGCGTTGGGTTTTTCTTATTGCTCGGTTGAAGTGAATTTAAATAAAAATTAAATAGAAATGTCAGTCTACCCCGACGTTTTTATCTGCAAGTATCCAATGTTTCACAAACTTTACACATATAAAATCTATCATAATAATTATATCAAAGAAAAATGGAGGAAAAATATATGTATATTATAAACAAAACATCAAAAATCGGACGTGTTTTCCCCGACAATAGCCCGAAGGGTAGTGATGAAGGAGATGAAGGTTTTTTATATGATTTTGAAGATAGTCATATATCCGACCTTGCATCAACAATTGGAATCAATGCCATGCTGGGAAAAAATGTATTGTCTCTTGGAGACAGCGGCGTATGTGTAGAAGTCATTTTTACACAAAAAAGCGGAGCGGAAGGAAAAATTGAATTCGAAAAATACGTTAAGGATTTCATTTCAATCACAAAAGAAGCTTTGCCTTCAATGAGTAAGGAATATCGTGATTTCTATAATCATTTTGTAGAAGATTACGAAAAAAATGGCTTGCAAATGTTTTAAGCCATAAGAATTAAAGCGTCCATTTGGACGCTTTTTTGTGCAGAAAAATATAGACAATAATTCTATCATGCCGACAGCTCTGCACAGTCTAAAGACTGGCAGGTTCCAGGTACATAACAGCATCATTTAACGATTCTTACAACAGATCCGGCTTCTGGTCTTTGCGGTCAGGAAGCTTTTCTGCATAGAAAAACTTAGAAATCTTTCATATTAATTATGAACAGATGTAATTTATGGGATTTGCTATTATTAAAGGAGAATACTTTGTTTATGAACAAAATTAATATTACGTATGTCGATTTCGATGATACCATTTTCATTTGGGACACAACTATCAAAACAAACATTCGTCCAATAATTGCTTGGAACGATTACGATGATCACGGACGGTTAAACAGATCGCTGATCGAATATCTCAATGTGATTAAAAATACAGATAAAATCATATTGCTTTCGCATTGTCCAGATAGCATAGAATTGAAAATTAAAAAAGAATATTTGGAAAATAAATGTCCAGGACTTTTTGATGATTTTATCGGAACATCCTCGCCAGAGAGAAAAATAGATATAATGGCGAAAAGTGAAGAAATATATGGGATTCAGCCACAAAATATAACTCTCATTGATGATATACACGCTACCAGAAAATTAGCTTTAACCGCAGGATATTTGGTTAAAAATCCACTTGAAATTGCGAACAAATATTATGAAATTTATGCTCGAATTTGTAAGGCCAAAGAGACACGTGACTGACAGCTCTGTGCAGAGCTGTCAGAGGTTGTCCATCGTTTTAATATTCGCCTGTATGACGAATATTTCATGCGTAAGAAGTGCGCAAAACATTGCCGCAGAAGACTAGAAAAATATCTGCGGCAAATTTTATAAGTATCGAAAATTTCTGTGCAGAAATTTCATTTTCGGAGAAAATCTATCATAATAATACTGTAAGAAACAAACAGAAAAATACATATAATCAATAAGGAGAGAAGAATGGCTAAAGAAATGCTCGTAACGGAAGGTTTAAATGAACTGAAGACTCTGGACGCAAGAATTGAGCGTGCAATCGGCGATGCAAAATTCATTGTTGATGCAAAGGATTCCGATGAAAAGGTAACTCCAGCACAGACCAAGGAAGATTTCAAGAAGAAGGCACAGGGCTCCTACGATTCCATCATTGACCTGATCAGAAGAAGAGAAGCAATCAAGGCAGCAATCGTTGCTTCCAATGCTGTGACCGAGGTGGAAATCTGCGGCGAGAGGATGACTGTCGCAAAGGCAATCGAAACCAAAACTTCCATTGAATACAAAAAGAGCCTGCTGTATACAATGAAGAGACAGCTGGCCGACGCGATTCTTTCCATGAATAAGAAGAACGCCACCTTAGAGGATAAGATCACCAAACTGGTGGAAACGTCCTATGGAAAGGATGCGAAAGTCTCCCCCGAGGATTACGATTCCATTGCGACTCCTATGAGAAAGAGCAATGAAGTTTCTTTGGTAAATCCTCTGGATCTGGAAAAGCAGATCGAGGAACTGGAATCCTATATTGAGGAATTTACGGCAACCGTCGATGCAAAGTTGCAGATCAGCAACTGCACCACGAAGATTGCAATTGACTAAGGTAATCGCCGGGCTTGTTCCGGTGGCAGGGGAGGTTTAAACTTCCCCTGCGATATAAAAATGGACGTTCATGTGAAAACCAGAATTTACATGCCGCCGTTTTGCTCTTTAGGGATCGGTTATATAATCAAAGAGGGACTATTCAGTTGGTAACTGAACTTCATTTTCTAGCAAATATATTTGATATTAGCCAGAATATGTATATAACAATACATGGTGATGAATGTTCAATGATCGAATGCTTAATGCTGAATGCTCAATTTTGAATTTTCTTCTTTTGAATTATCTTGGCACATTTGTTTTGCTGCGTTCAATAACACCGTATATCGTCCCAGGGTGGACAAGGAGGTGTAAAATTATAAAAGCAAAACGCGCCGATCAATCCTGAATCGTCGATAAAATCCTGCATCGAAAGGTTTGTGGAGCCTATGTAAGTATCCCATGGTGGTTATTTTCGGATAACCGGTATCCTGCAGGCTGCATGATCGTCCATAAGAAAAAGACCCGGGCCCTGGGTCTTTTTTTGTTGCTCATTTTGTTCTGGAAATTAAGCGTATTTTTCTCTCCGCGATATAATATCTGAAAATGCCGTGGAAGAACGAAACGGTCTCATCTATTGCGATTCCTTTTGCTTCTGATAAGACAGAAAGAGCATCTGGAGAATAGACGGCGGAACAAGGGATGACTTGTACATCGCTGATACTATCGACAATAATATAAAAATCCTCTCTAAATCTTTCAGCCGCTTCATTTAGAGCTTCTTTGGAGAGAATTGCTTTAGCACCGGATAAAGAGAATAATTTTATTTCCATGTAATATAATTCATCAGGATCGTATTCGCCGCTTTCTTTCAATTTATCCTTGCTTAAGTATCCAGCAAAATTCGAATCGTCATAAAAAGGCTCTATGCAAGTTTCGTATTCTTCTTCCATATTTTTCACAGCAGCATTAAACATAGTTCTTTTTCCAATCTCATACAGGTTTCAAGCGCATTACAACATCATTTACAGATTCTCACAGCAGATCCGGTTTCTAATCTTTGCGGTCAGGAAGCGGATCTGTTTATGCAGAAAATACTTTATATATAAATATCTTTCATATTAATACTATCAAAGATAAACGGAGGAAAAATATATGTTAGAAACAATTAATAAAATGGGACCTATCATCGAGCCAACTACTCTTTTTGTGCTGATCATGTTCTCGATTCTGATTGTGACTGCATTATGTATGCAACCTAAGAATAAATACAAAAAGCTGCTTGCAAGAAAGAGAGCAGGAAGCACCGGCGGCAATAAGAAAAATAAACAATTATATCTTCTTCGGACGCTGGACCAGATCTCAGAAACGAATCTGCTGCCGGAATATCTGAAAAATAAACTGTTCTACATCAGGGACTGCGCTCATCATTTCAAACGCAATCATCTGTTCACTCTCGGATCCAGACTGGAGACTTATTATATTCCAGAGATCTACAGTGCATTCACAGGATATAAAGCTTCTCTCGAATACGGAGGACAGGAAAAAATTGAAAACAGCTACGCTTTTCTCGAGAATATCATCACAATTACCTATGAAGAATTTAAGAGAGAAGAAGTAGCATTACAGAAACTCAATGAAATCCGCCAGGCAGCCTAACCCGGCGGATCCATCTATGGAGGAAAATCGATGGAAAATAATGAAATTCTCGATACGATCAGGCCCGGCATGAGCGTAGAACTTGCAAATGGCTACAGGTATGATGTCGTCGATACAGGCTATTGCGACATTATTTTAATAAATTACGAAGATATGCCAGCGCCTTCCGTTTCATTAAAAAATTACAACAAGGATGGCCGTTGCAATCAATATCTAAATGGTCATTTGGATATCGTTGCCATTTATAAAAACAACAACAAAAGTCCCTGGCAAAAGGCATTGTGGAAGAGACAGGAAGAGTTTAAGGAAATCAATGGATTAAAGAATGGCATGTACGTTGTATTCAGATGCGGCGTGTGGGCCAGTGTAGTTCGTGATGAAGGTAGTCAGGTTTTTTGCATCGGAAGCGGAACTTTACATCCGAAAAAGATTCCCGGAACCAGATATGATCAGAAAATGCATCATAAAAAAGATGTCGATTATGACGTCGTTGAAGTATGGCAGTATGGTGAATGCATCTGGAAGAGGAAAAATAGTGAAAAATAGTGAAATTCTATCATCGTTAAAGGCAGGTATGAGCGTGGATCTTGCAAATGGAAACAGATACGATGTTGTTTGCGACAAAGAAGGACAATTGGAAATCATCAGACACTATTATATCGTGTTTACAAAATTTGACCAGCATCAGGAGTTAGCACAGAAGCTTTTGGAAACCGGTGATACCTATCTGGAAGAAGAAAATACCTGGGGTGATCAGTTCTGGGGAACTGTCAATGGGAAAGGAGCAAATTACCTTGGCTACATTTTGATGGAAACTAGAGAAACATTAAAGAATTGTTTTTAGAAGGAGAACGAATTGTAATGGAACCCATCATTTTTGGAATGGCTGTTATAAACCTGATTAGTTATTTCATTCAGTTAACAATAGATCCTAACATTTCTTTTTATGAAACGCTGATTGTAAGTGTCTCAGGCGGTGTTGTGTTGCAGGATTTACATGAGTTAATCAAAAAATGAAAAAGGAAAAAGAAGCCGGAGTCTCATGATTCCGGTTTTTGCTATGCATAAAACTATTTCATAGAACAAATATATCTGCAAACGAGGAGGAGCGGTGTGGGAAGCAAGTCATTATCTTGGGCACAAAGACCGAAGCACCGCCGGACAATATTATGTAGCGGAAGACAAAGATTGTGTTAAGAATACCTTTAGATTACGAATGGCAACAATCTGATAATTCTGCACATTGCAAAAATTTCTGTGTAGAAAAATTCGATTTTCACAGAATCTGTCATAATATTAGTAGAATATTTCAAGACAGAAAGGGAACAGGATATGACGACTTTTATTATATGTGGGGCTATTGTTTTAACGGGACTTATATTGACAATCAAAACCAAAAATCCACAAAATTTTTTAGCATTTCTCATGCTGGGTGGAGTCACATTTATAGCATTATGGTTCTATAACGTCATCACTACGCCGCATACGACCTATGAGAAGACATTTACTCTGAAGACACTCGAAAAAGAAAATTATTATGAAAGTAAGAAAATCTTTGACGGACTGTATATAAATACAGAGGTTACGGTATGCATTGCCGATGATGCCGATATTTCTCACGTAGAAACATTTACCTGCGATGATCTGAGAATCGAATACTCATCGCAGGCTGCTGATGGTCAGATGAAAATCGAATACAGTCTGCCGGAATCCGAGGAAAACCATATCCCGCGTATATTAAATACGATCACACTTCGGTTACCAGAATCAGCAAAAGAGTAACGAGCCGGGCCTTTTGACCTGGCTTTTCGCATAAAGCAAAAGGAAGGATTTATTGATGGAATATATAGCGCGCACAAAGGAAAATTCTTCCGAAACGCAGCCGTAAAAACACATAGCGAAGAAGTCGCCGCCCTGGCCGCCGTTTTCGCTCCTCCGTATTTGGAACCCGCAGCGTATATCGGGGGGGCTGATGCACGATATCGGCAAATATTCTCCGGAATGGCAGGCGTATATCCACGGAGAAGGAGAACAGGTCCCGCACTCGTATGCAGGCGCATGTGAATTAGATAAACGGGATCCGGACGAAAGACTTTTCGGTTTCTTAAAATATATGTTACAATATATCATTTCCGGACATCACACGGGACTTCCTGATATGCTGGAGCTGCCGGAATATGATAAATAATTCTCGTGCGCAAACTCCGGATCGACAGGGTCGCTCGGAGATAGCACGAGTTGCCTGAAATTTAATTTCTGTGCAGGAAAATCCACCGCACTAGAATTAATGTTATACTATATCTATCAATCAGGAAGGAGGACGTTTTATGATGCGAAAACAGGAATACTGACAGAAGACGTCTGACATTTTCCTTTTATTTTCTTTCATATTAATTTTACAAAAGACAAAAGGAGGAAAAATAACATGGCAGGAATTGTATTCAGAATTGATAAGAAACCATTCAGCGAAGAAATCGAGGGCGTATATGCTTTTTGTAGTGAATGTGACCCGGAAGGCGTTGGCGGAGGTCCTGGTGTACTTGGGCAAATACCGAAGTGTGACTATTGGGACAGAAGCAGCGATTTGGTTACCGAATTTGATGTTGAATCATTCGCAAAATATCATCGCTTTTGCCCGACATGCGGCAAAAAGATAAATTATTCGGCAAGAATCACGAAACAAAACTATTTAAAATAATTGGAACTTAAGAAGCCAGACTCAATAGTCTGGCTTCAGACTGTAGACAAAGCTCCTTCCTGTGAGGGAGCTTTTCAAAAAGGAGAAATAGACAATATATTTCTTATCACTTGTGTCATAACATTTATGGTCTATGCATTAATCATAAGAAGTACGGAAGAAAACAATTAAACCATCGAAACGTAGATTTACGGTGAAAGTGAGGAACAATAATATGAAAATTGTTATTATTTATACATTACAGACAGACGGAGATTATAGTTTAGATAATCCGAAAAAGTTTGGGTGCATTAAGGAAGACGGATATCATTACTCTGGAACTGTAGAAATTGTATCCGATAAAAAATCTTGCTGCTTGATGGAAGCAAGAAACTTTTTATATAAGTTTTTATGCGATGGACTACACGTGTCATATACCCATGCCTGGCTTCTTAAGGATTTTTATGATTTAATCGAATCATTAGTTAATAAAATCGGTCATTATAAACCTGATGAATCTGGTAAATATATGTGCGAAGAGTCTATTGGTGGAAATTATAGCGGAACAAACTTTGAGATTTTAATCATAGACTGACAGCTCTGCACAGTCTAAAGACTGGCAGGTTCCAGGTACATAACAACATCACTTGACAATTCTTACAACGGATCCGGTTTCTGATCTTTACGGTCAGGAAGCGGATCTTTTATTCGCAGAACAGTGTTTGTTATAGCTGTCGTACCTTAACCGGAATTTCGCCGCAAACACCCCGACGAGTGCTTCACGCGGCCGGATCCTGTCGAACCCGTTTGTATGATCAACAGTTGCATTTATGGAATTCATAGCTCCAGAGACCGAAGCTCGAAGGATATTTCTTATTCTCTGCAAGTAATGTATCCATGCAGGCATCATGTGTTATCAGGAACATGGGGAAGGTGTCGATGTACTTCTGTCTGTCGGTAGCCGTACCGGTAGCGTTACTGTTCATCAGGAGGAACGCCGAATACAGATCTCTCTGTATGTAGTGGTCGCCAATGAAACTTCCCAGGCAGGAAAGTTTCTTCCGGACGTAATCATCTGTCACATGGTTGTACTGGCTGGTGCGGAAGCTCACGGTATCGACTTTGACCAGTTCCCCGCCGCCGGAAGCGAGTCTGTTACCAAGGATATTCAGAAATGCGGCCGGTGCATGGTTGCTTATGGACTTTCCGAACCGGCCATCAGCTTTCTTCGTGGCGGATTTCGATTTCCGTGTAAGACCACGAAAAGACATCTTTTCCACGTACACGGTATCTGCCTTCGAAGCGATCTCATTTACAAGCCGGTGATGGCTGGCATTTATCGCATCTGCATGCCGGCGCTCCAGGGATCGTTTCCTGAACTGAAGCTTCTCATAATGCTTCGTACGGATCCACTTCCTTGCGCCCCTGCGGACCGCGCCGTCCGGCAGATAATTATCCGGATTCGTGGCACGTCTGCTCCGGTCCATGGCTCTCTGGATCCGCCTGATCTGTGAGGAACGGTCTTTTGTGTCGGAACCGAGCACCGTCAACTGACAGGTATCGTCAGTCACAATGGCCGCCGAGGAGGTTCCGATATCCAGTCCGGCAGTCCCGTGACCAGCCGGATGCTTCACCGGAGGTCTTCCTTCCAGGACAAGCTGCAAATAGTAGTGGTATTTCGCACTTACCGGTTTCCTATGGATACGGCAGTACTTTACACGGGATTTCAGAGCTTTCCGGTCATAATCCGTCCGGATCTGCGGCTGGATCACCTGCCCACGCCAATGAAGCCGGCCGTCTTTAAACCGCATGCCGGAAGTATTTTTCTTCCCTTCCATACTTTCGAATTTATTGTACTTCCTGAAATGAATGCATTTGCCGTTATCGAACAGATACTTCTCCACAGAACGCCATACGGAAGAGGCAATCTTCTGTGCAGTCAGGGAATCGATGTGCTTCTGATACCGGTGCTGCTGCACAGAGACATACGCATGCAGCTGGTATTCGCTGAATCCATAACCTCTGCGGATAGTGGCAAGCTCCTGATTGATACGGTTCTTATCCTTCTTGGAAAGATTACTTTTCCTGCGGGCAGCCAGAAGATCTCGGTACTCCGGATCCTACATTAACTTCCGGAGTTGCTTCCGGCAGTGCCGCACGAGGACGTTGTAGATCTGCTGTCCACACCAGAAAGCATGAGAAAGCCACTGGTCCTGCTCGGGAGAAGTATTCAGTTTTAATGTTAAAACGAATGATTCTGTCATAAATATTCCTTATATAATTATTATGATAGATTTTGTATTCCGTACAGATTTCTGCACAGAAAGACACGTTTCTCCTCACAGTCTGAAGACGGGAGGCTTCCTGCTATGGTATTTGTGATAATCTATTTCTAATACCACCATAATGTTTTTAACAAGGACGGCGTGTTCGTAGCAGCGTCGTTTTTGTGTTTTACGGAAAAATTATATGGCTTTTTCTATCATAATAATTATATCAAGAAAACAGGAGAAATAATTATGAATAAAAATGGGAGGAAAATTATGAAACGTACACCTGAAGAAATCAAGGAGCAGATAGAAATGTGGTTGGATGAGAAATGGCGAATCGCCAATATGGATGACGCAAGACCTCAGGATATGAGCTATTACGATGGAGCTATAGGGGCTCTTGTTCTTGCAGGATATGAGTGGGAACGAGATGAACAAGGTAAACACTTGTTATATGTGTTCTAAACAAGAAAGAATTTTACGTGGTTAAGATAAAAATCCCGTTTGATCTTATAGATTTTAATTTTATAATCCTCTATACAGAGGTTGAATTTATATAGATAGTTGTTTTGGAGATGAAATATACTCGGCTTAGGAATTACTAAAAAAACTATGAATTGAACTACTGATGAAAATTTGGTAGTTGGGAAGATAACAAGTTGAAGAAAGAGAGGATATGTTTTTATGATTATTACATTAATTACTATTGTTGTATTTGTTTTAGGTATTTTCGGTTACATTCTTTATGAACGAGATATTATCCCTTGGGAATATAAAGGATATATCTTGTGCACTGTGTTCATAGCCGCCATAATTATTGCGATTGAACTCTCGATAATTATAAGCCAGCATTGCACAGTCAATAAAGATATTTACGAGTACAACCTTGAACGAGAATCCATAGTTAAGCAGGTTGAGTGTATCTCTAGCGACTATGAAGATGTCTCGAAAGCAACTGTTATTGCAAATGTATATGACTGGAATAAAGAAGTCTATAACACGAAATATTGGGCTAAGAATCTGTGGACGAGTTGGTTTTATAGTCAGAAATTTGTGGATTCTTTGGAATATATTGAATTGGACAACATACATTAAATGATGTCAATGAATTACATCTGTCTGAAGCTGGAAAATAATGGTGAGCGCATTCGGATCGAAGACGGATGCCTGGAACTTATTTAGGAGGAGAAAAAAATAGAAAGATCATGTAAGTCAAAAAGAAACGCTGACCGAATACTTGAAAGAAAAATATCTTTCTGGACTGGCAAAATTATTATAATGAAAAACAATAAAACAAAGGATCTTTTTTAAGATCCTTTGTTTTTTATACCATATTTCTATCATATTAATAGTAAATTAGATAATTGGAGAAAAAAGATATGAAATATGAGCTTAAACTTTCTCTACGATGTGACGTATATCGATTACCGTATCGGCAAGAAGGCCAAAGGACAGGAACTCTTCAATGGCCATATCAATCGAAGCCGCAGGAAGGATTCCGAGAACTTACATAAGTACCGAAGTCAGAAAATATCTTCAGGCAGGCGTTCCGTCAGGAAACAGCGTCATGAGGTCCAGCCCTGTGATGTGATCCGGTTCGAAAGAAAGAATTACGTTACGAGTGGCAGCCACAACAAAGGAACCAGGATTTTGATTCCTGCAGGCGGCAAGAGCAAATCAGTTGCCGTTAATAAGATTAAATTAGTCAGCCATGCATCTGCATGGATTAAAGTAATTTAATTACGAAAGGAGGTAAGGCAGGATGCATTCCTCCCCGACCAAGCTGAGGCTATGACGGGGTATCCCGCTTTTAAAGGTGAATCAAATATTTCAAAATTATATTCAAAAGAAAGGATTTATATAGATGAATTATTTTACTGCTGATTTACATTTAGGATCAAACGAAATCTTAATTCGAGAAAACAGACCATTTGATAATATAGTTGCATTTCAAAATTATTGTTTTTCATTATGGAATAAGCAACTCACCAAAGAAGATACGTTGTGGATTATTGGAGACTTTGTTAATTATAATAAAAATTATTTGTTATCTAAAAACAATGTTGATAATGTTTTTGGGGTAGTAAAACAAATTAACGCAAAAGTAATTCTGATTATTGGAAACAATGAGCAACGGATAATAAAAGAATTATTTTTCAATAATTTTGATTTATTTAGATATCATTTAATTGAGATCGGATTTTCCGATGTTAAAAGAGAAGATTTTTTAGTATTTGAAAATGAAAATTTTTACTTAAATCATTTTCCTTCTTCTCATATCGAAAAATTTGTAAATTTGTTTGGACACACTCATAGAGCAACTGGCTTATGGAAACCTTATGGTCTTAATGTTGGATGTGATCTAAACCATTTTAGATTATATTCTGAAAAAGATATTTTATTTTTGTTAGAAATGAAAAGAAAATACTGGGATACTGATATAGATAACTTATGTATGTAATTGCAACACATTATATAATATATAGAGGAAATTTGAAATGATAATTTTAGAAGACATTAAGCTTGTTTTATTTGATTTTGATGATACATTATGTATACATCAAATTCGAAAAAAAGGAAATAGTAATAATTTCAATATAGCTATGTTAAATAGAGATATTAATTATTGGGATTGTAAAAATTGTTATCCAAACCATCAAATGAAAATTTTTATGAAATTATGCGCCAGTATTCATGTAGATATGGGTTTAATTTCTGCAGTAACTTCCTGTTGTGAAGCAGAAAATAAAATTCAATGGATTTTTGAAAAATATGGTTTCAAATTAAAAAACTATTGTACAGGTAATGCAGAAAATAAAATAAACATAATTAAGGCATTATTACAATCTAGTGCATTAACCCCCCAAAATATTTTATTTGTGGATGACCAATATATAAACATCCTTTCTGTTTCAGAATTAGGTTTGCAGACAGCAATGCCCTTGGAAATTATTAACTATATTAATGACTTAAAAATATAATAATTCTACTAATATCTGGAATATTCATATCCTTTCAGTTTTAACTGAGATGATATTTTTTAGTTCCCCTGATTCGCTGATGTATTGAACAATAAGTAATTATAATAAGAGTCTCGTTTTGAGGCTCTTTTTTCTGTGCAGAAAAATCCAAACTTCATTAAATCTGTCATAATATAAGAGAAAGGGTAATTATTTTACATCGTAAAATAGGAGAGAAGTATGATTATAACAATTCTGATTACAATAGTGGCACTTTTTCTTTTTATATCATTTATATGTACGATATTCGCTGGCATCGCTAATGACGATCCAATATTAGCTTCTTTTGGATTAATTTTGACTATACTATTATGTTTTGGAATGGCGGCATATATTTCCTCTGATACGCTAACAGAACCGGCGGCTACAAAGACAACAGAAGTAGAATCTACAACAACAGAAGCTGACGTTGTGAAGAATCTAATAGCTTCTTTCAGAGGAGAGGACGCTGTAGAAAGTGAGAAAAGTCCAGAAGTCTCCGAAGAAACAGAAGGAGACAACCTGTTAAGAACTATAATAAGTTCAGAAGCCTCCGAAGAAACAAAAGGAGCCAGCATAGGAATAACTATAATCGCTATGCTTGTTATATTTAGTCCGGTACTTCTTTTTATGGTATTAGAACTAATAGAAAATATTATTAATTTCATTTCTGATCTTATTAAAATTTGTTTTTCAAAAAAGAATAAAGAAACCACAACTGAAGAATTTGTAAGAGAAACAAATGAAGATTCAGAAGATAATCCTTTTATTAAAAAGATTCCTACGCCAAAACAGAAAAAAGGAATCAATATTGATAAATTGACAGAAAAGGATTCTAAAATCGCTTATATTGTTTGGGCTGTAAAGTTTTTAAATGATCAGGGAAAAGAGAGTTATACAAGGAAACTGGAAAGTTATTATATTCCTGAGATCATGCAGGCATATAAACAATATCAGAAAGTAAAAAATTTTCATGTAAAAGAAATGACAGCAGAAGCAAAAAAGCATTATGAAAAAATTGTAGATTTATCCTATAAAGTTGCCAATGTAGAAGTAAAAAAGGCAGCGGGAGAAATCGTTATGGATATGGATTGTAATGCAGATGTATGTGAGAATATTTATAAGAAAGATGGATATTCCTCTATGCAGGAAGAATTTGAAAAAAACAATCAAAATTAAAATAGGAGAAATAAGATGGAATTATTTTATTCTTTAATTGGTTTAGGAGTTGTATTTGCCGAATTTTTACTCGGTGATTCTATTGATTGGTGGTTTTTAATTCTTACGTTTTGTTGTTCTATTTTGTATCACATAATATCCAATTGTATTTACACTAAAGGATTATAACACTTTTAGGCAGATGCTATCTATCGTCTGGCGAATATGTATACGGATCCGGATAATCTGGAAGAATTAAGGAAAATGATCAATAATACTTAAGTAGGAAAATAATATGTTAATATCTGGTGTTGTAAGAAAATTTGATGATCTGGGACGTATTGTGATTCCTAAAGAAATCAGAGCAAAGCTTTTTGGCACAAAAGGAAATATGCCATTGAGTGAAAATGAACCGATGGAAATTTTCTTAAATGGCGAGGATATAATTCTTCGCCGATATAAAGGAGAGGAACTGCGCGAATGGAAGAAGAATCTGCTATATCCAGGAAAGATCAATAATCCGCATGTAGATGAAAGCATGAACATTGCTACCACAAAATATTGTCCTTGCTGTGGAAAAGAGATTAAAATCGTAGATTAGCTAGACTTTCCATAATTAAAAAAACAGTAGAGTATTGTACAAACCAATATCATTCTCAAAACACAATACAAAAAGGGACAGAACGATGACTTTTTAAAGCCTTCCGAAATAATTTTCGGGAGGTTTTTTCTTTCATACTAATAGTATTAAAAGATAAACGGAGGAATTGTATGAGGAATATTAAAAATATCACATCAAATCAGTTACGAATTACTCCTGAGCAGAGAGAAGTTCTCGAATCAGGAGAAAGCATACTGTATACATGTGAAAACTACTTAGGAAATTTTAAAGAAAAAGAAGTTTTAAAATATGACGGAAAATACTATCGTGTTCAAGCAAGTAATAAAATTTTAACGGAATATACGGAGGTATAAAAAATGGAGCCTGCTATAGCATAAAATTAGCAGCAAAATTAAAGGATGAGACATCAGCCGTTCATGCACTAAAAAATTACATTTCCACGGCTAATAATGTCAATTTCAATATGGAAAAACAGATAAAAAGAGGATTGACAACAGATACTTTCGAAGATCTTATTCGCATATTTTTATCCGGATGTGATCAGGAAGTGAAAGAAATCGTCCATGATAGGAGCGGAGCAATTAAATATGAAGAAGATTTTGATGCTAGTTATGGATGGATAGGAATTATGTGTGATATGTTTGAAAAGATCGCCTTATTTCTCAAAAACGGCAGTTGTCTGAAAATATATGATGGTTATAATGATATAAAATTATCAGTCATAGATGGAGAAACCATACATCACATATATCATTAAAGGTAGAACTTATAAAAACCTTCCGGAATTTTCCGGAAGGCTTTTCTTTCATATTAACTATATCAAGGAAAACAGGAGGAAAATAAATGACATTCAATAATTCAAACGAATTAAAAGAATATTTAAAATGCCAGGAAGATTTGTATTTGTGACGGTAGATCTCTTCTGGTAAAACCAGATGTACATATGGATTTCCGAGATATGCCATATAAGGATAACAGCTTCAAAGTTGTGGTATTTGATCCACCGCACCTTATCCATGCAGGGACAGGATCTTGGTTACGGCAGAAATACGGAGTACTCCCGGAAGATTGGCCAACATACCTAAAGGCAGGCTTTGATGAATGCATGAGAGTATTAGAACCTTCCGGCTTGCTTGTTTTTAAATGGAATGAGGATCAGATTGCTTTAGCAGAAGTGCTGAAAGTATTTGACACGAAGCCGTTACTTGGAGACCAGAGAGGGAAAACCAGGTGGTTAATTTTCATGAAGTAAACTGAAATATTAGGATTTAAGGGAGTAAGAAAAATGCCAAAGGATAAATTCGCATTGTCAAAAAAGCATGAATATCTGATAGATAAAATAAGTGAAATTCCTACCATTGAAGATATAGTACACTGTGTATGGTCAAATGACATGTTAAGCGGAAAACATACTGATTTTAGGTATAACACAGAAGATGTGCTTTTGATGATAATAGAAACACTTACAAGGGGAACACAGCAAGAAGACATAGGCAAAGAAATATCAAATAAGGCAAGAGCAGTATTTGATTATTATTCAGAAAAGGATTTAAACTGAAAGTTAAATTGCAATATTTAAAAAAATTCATGGAAACATGGATTTTTTTGTGCAGAAAAATCTAAAATCCATAAAATCTGTCATATTAAAGATAACAAATAATATTCAGGAGGAAAATTAATGAAAAATGTATTAGTAAAACTATCAAGCGTAGAAATGGTAAAAGATTTCAATTCCAAATTATTTCCGTTGGAAGGAGAATTTGATCTTGGGACCGGCCATTATATTGTGGATGCAAGGAGTATTATGGGTATCTTCAGCCTGGATTTGTCTAAACCTTTAACCCTGACAATTCATTCTTCTGATCCCGATGCCGTTGTAGCTGCTTTAAAAGATTTTATCGTTTAGAAGTCGCCTATGAAAACTTCTAATCATGCTAAAACACGGATTAAAGAACGTTGTGGACTGGGAAAAGATAGCGGTGATCGTTTAGCTGCCATTGCTTTAGAAAAAGGATTAAAAAGAAACGAAGCAAATGGGCAGTTAAAAAGATATATGGATAAGCTGTATTTCACTAATCCCGATGCAGGAAATATTCGAATATATGCGGAAAAAGTTTGGATATTTTCCGAAGACAAATTGGTTACTGTTTTTGGAATTCCCAAAGGTCTTAAGGATCAAGCCAATACGCAAATCAAAAGAAAATCAAGAAAGGAGAATTATATGGGAAACTAAGAATACGTAATTTTATTTCTATAATAAGTCTTTCATTAACACTAATTATTATGGTAACACTGATGTTAAGCTCTGTTGCAATGATGGTTCCCACATCATCTATAGTGGTTACCGACAACAAATAGCCCTATTAAAAATACACATATAAAAGGAGAACTAAAATGACGAATTTATCGTAAAGTAGGAGGGAGCATGAGAACAAAAAAACGCAGGTTAATATCTTTTGTTAGTCTGAGTTTTGCGTTGATCATCATGACAACATTGATGTTGGGATCTGTGGTAATGGCAGCTCCCACATCGGATATGTTGGTGATTGACAATGCGGATATGCTGACAAAAGAAGAAGAACAGACAATCGAAAGTGCATTATATCAGATTTATAAACAAACCGATATCGAATATGTCGTATATTTAGCACCATCACTAGACGGCAAAACTGTCGAAGAAGCATCTTTGGAAGCCGGTAGAAAATTAGGCATCGGTGATAAAGAGGATAACACAGGATTACTTATCTATGTAGCCCTGGCAGACAGAGAATTTCGAATGGAAGTAGGTTATGGTCTGGAGGGCGTAATCCCTGATTCGCAGGCAAAAAGGATTATTGACTGCATGACCTCGTATTTTAAGAATGAAAACTATGCCGACGGACTCTTAGCTGCTGTTACAAAAACTGTGGAAATCTTAAACGATTCCGGTGAATATACCATTTCGCAGGATGACAACTATGTTGTAGAGACAGACACAGATGATGACGACCTACTGGTAGAAATTATTGTCGTTATTGTATTTATTGTTGTATTATGTGTGATTTCAGCATTCGTTGATGGTGGTTCTGGTTCCTCATTATCAGGTCATTATTATTCAAGCGGCTATAGCAGTAGTTCCAGTTCGAGCGGTTCATTCGGCGGTGGTAGCTTTGGAGGTGGTGGTGCTTCGGGAGGTTGGTAAAATGGCTTTAGTAGATGTATCACTTGTGGCGGTGATTGTGCTATCCATTACGATGACTCTTGTATATGGATTGCCATTTATTGAGCAAATAAAGAATAAAAAAGTTAATATAATACAAATGTTAGCTGTATGTTTATTTATTTGTGCAACAATATCAGGAATAATTATTTTATATTTTATAAGGAGATAATTTGGCGGTAGCGCTTTGGGAGGTTGGTAAATGGAAAGATATGCAAAAATGTTTCAAAACACCCATAAAAATGGAGTAGTCTCTCATATTACAGATTATAGCTTTAGGTATTCTGAAACTACGAAAAATGCACAAAATCTTCCTATTACAAAAACGGTTGTTTATATGAAATCTTATTTTTTAAAAATTTAAGTAAAGGAGATAAAATATGAAAAATAAAGGATGGGTAGTATTAGTTGTAGTAATCTGCGCAATTGTGCTTTTGTTTGGAGGCTCTTATAACTCTTTACAGCGTGCAGATGAAAATGTAAATGAAAAATGGGCACAGGTAGAAAATCAGTTACAGCGTAGATATGATCTGATTCCTCAGTTGGTAGCCGTAGTAAAGCAGTACTCCGATTATGAAGCATCTACATTGGAAAGTGTTGTTGCTCTGCGTGGGGATGGCACTTTGGGTGAAGAAGCTGCCGCAGATTCCGCTTATCAGTCCGCAATGAAAGAATTCAATATTGCTGTGGAAGCATATCCGGAATTAAAGGCAAGTGAAGAGTATAGTCAGTTGATGACTGATCTTGCAGGTACCGAAAATCGAATTGCCGTAGCAAGAAAAGACTATAATGACGCCGTAAGTTCCTTAAACAAAAAGATTCGTTCCTTCCCCATGAATATCATTGCAAATATGAGTGGTGTAGATAACAGATATTATTTTGAAGCAAGTAACGATGCTTCAGAAGTACCCAATGTATCGGAACTATTTAATCAGTAAGGGGACTAAAAAAGGAAGAATATATGGGATATTTATTATATATTTTAACACTTATAAGTTTCATTATGGGAATTTGGAGAATCGGATATGCACTAAAACATTGTCATGATCCGGATTTTGCGATTCAGTTAGTGCTTGGATTCTTTTTAATCCTTGCGAGTATAGTATTCTATTTCTGTAATTGTAATATAGTAACATGGAATTTTGATACTATCCCCCCAGCGGGATATGGAAATTAAAATCTAAAAGACACAAAAGGAGAAAATTAAAATGAATGGAATTAACATTGGAGTTATTGTAGCAGTAGTGGCTGTTGTAGTAGTACTTGGTATTCTGATGTCTGGATATGTAAAGGCATCTCCTGATAAGGCATACATTATTTCGGGTTTAAAAAAGGAACCCAAGGTACTTATTGGTCGTGCCGGTATTAAGATTCCCTTTTTAGAGAAAAAGGATGAATTGATGCTAAGACAGATCAGTATCGATATTAAGACAAACGGATATATTCCCACAAAGGATTTCATCGGTGTAGATATCGACGCCGTGGCAAAGGTAAGAGTTTTGACTGCAAAAGATATTACAGTAGATAAAGAGGGAAATATTCTGCCTGGTTGTGATCCAAATAAGAGAGTTACTCATGAAATGGTACAGGCGGCCATGAAGAACTTCTTAAACATGAAGGAACAGCAGATCCGCGAAGCACTGACTGATTCCTTACAGGGTAATATGCGTGAGATCATCGGTACCCAGTGCCTGAAGGAGCTGTGCAACGACCGTAAGACCTTCGGTGACGAGGTTCAGGCGAAGGCGCAGAAGGATATGAACGCCCTGGGTATCTGGATCGAGTCCTGCAACATCCAGAAGATCGAGGATGAGAACAACCTGATTACTGCTTTGGGACAGGATAACATGTCCCAGATCCAGAAGGATGCTTCCGTTGCAAAGGCACAGGCAGACAGAGATGTGGCGATTGCAAGAGCACAGGCACAGAAGGATGCCAATGATGCACAGGTCATTGCGGATACTGAGATTGCCCAGAAGCAGACCGAACTGGCTATTAAGAAAGCAGAGCTGAAGAAAGAGTCTGATATTAAGAAGGCTGAGGCAGATGCCGCTTACAAGATCCAGGAAGAGGAACAGCGTAAGA
>OGJX01000567.1_pt1 | contig 34651 bp, 29 predicted proteins | sample 1572381 | NCBI WGS metagenome assembly OGJX01 (sample SAMEA2582085, study PRJEB24529) | metagenome | biome: Human gut stool | place: China | collected 2011
TGGCTGGCAACGTAAAGCTGCTTAGCCATTATCTCAAATTTTAACGAACTATTGTACTTAATTGTTCGAGTACATATTCCCTTGCGCAATACCAACCTTCAATGATTTTCTCGTCAAAGGAGTCTTGGCATTCTGCAAAATCTCTCTGTTCATAAGGAGGCAACGGACGCATCTTTCTGAAAAGATCCTCCTTGTAACCTATATTATTATTTAAGTCTAGCATTTTCATCTGTTTTTTTACGATAATCGGCAGTTTGCTGCGTAAGATAAATATTACTGTTGCTTGCATCATATCCCGAAGGACTCTGATAGAGTTGCAAGTCGAACCATCCCATCGCCTTAATTACGTGTTCCATAATTTGAGATTGCTGCCATTCAAAGGCATCGAGCATAGTGTCTGTAAGATAGACTAAAAGTTGGAGAGGAAGTCCCTCACTGGTCTGTTCAAGCCAGCGCACTATCAAGCGCGGCTGCTGTGATACGTTTGGATTGTTCATCAGCCAATGATAAATGTAAAGACGGAAAACCTCTATATTTAGCTTGTCACATTTTACTTCCTTTTCAACAAAAAAGTTTTCTACATCCAATGCTCTTCGCAGTCGTTTTATATCATTGTCTGTCAATGGGTGAACCCAACCAGAGTCAATAATAAATGTCTTTTTCATCAATCTTCCGAGCGTCTTACCTTCTAACATACGCTGGCTGTTCTTGAAATGATCAGCATGTAGGATAAAAGTAGGGAATGCAGATGTTGTTGTATCCCAGTTTTCTATTGTTACGGTGGTGAGAGATATGGTTCGTACAAATCCTTCTATACCCTTTGCAGGTACTGCAATCAAGTCGCCAATCTGCAGCAGTCCATTTGCACGAAGATAAAAAAATGCAGCAACACTCTTGATGGTATCCTGGAATATCCAACCGAGTACCGCACCAAATACAGTAATAATTGCCGTATCTGTGGGATTATTGTTTTGTAAATTTAAACAACATACTATCACAACAATCCATAATCCAAAAGCAGCCAACAAAGAAATTTGGCTCCATGTGATATACGTTTCCTGTCTGCGCAGACTGAATATCCTATTTAAAGTTTTAGTCACAAACCATGCACCCCACAGAAAAAGCGTCATTAATGTGACTATCAATATTTTAGAAACAAATATATATCCTAACCGCCAAAAAACATAAGCTATCAAGACAGATGCCAAGGATGCAGGAATCATACAACGTTCACACTTCGTTTTAAGTAATGCTCCCCAAATCAACCTATGGCATTTTGTGGACGATAACTCTCTCCGATAGTCATACACACTACCCATGAACCATAAAAAAGAGCCATAAGTATGATTGATGGCAGGATTATGTCTCCATAAGTAAGATCCTGTAGAAAATCTAAAAATCTCCTGAGGATATCATATTGTCCAAATAATGAATAGACACGACAAGAAGACGAAATACTATCCATGGATAGAAGAAAATACAATACAAGTTTTATAACAAGACATACAGCCCATAAAACAAGTAAGGGTATCATCAATCTATTATTTGTTTTGCTTTTGAATATTTGCATATTTTTATTTTCTCTTTATTTCAAATCCCAATTTCTTTACCAGTTTCAGTGTCTGCATCGCCATTTCCCGATCATACAGTTTCGCATCAAGAGAAACATCATCAAGATTGATAGGAAAAGGCCCATATACAAACTTTCTACTTTGAAAACGTTTCAATTCTTTGTATAAAATCATTCGGGACGTATGCCGTTGCGACATTACAAAGACCTTCAAGTACAACAAATACTCGTTGCTGTCCAGCAGCTCTTCCTACACGACCAACAACTCCAGTAAATGCGCCTGCAATTACTCTCACCAAATCACCACTCTTAAAATGGCAACGTTCTGGTGGCAAAACCATGATGTGCTCACTATTTACACTTGTTAGTTTAATGAAGTTCATCATCTCGTTATCTGGGATGATTACAGGAGGATTTTTACCCGTTACTGGTTCGATAGGTTTAGTCTTGTCGGTGTAGTATTTTAGCCAAGAAGCAGTGAGCGCAGGCTTCCTAACAAACTCATAAGTTTTCTCACGAGTCATATAGGCAAAAATAATATTAGGAAGCAGAGGCTCTTTAATGCGTTTCCGCCTCCCATCAATTTCTTTTATGACATCATGCATTGGCAAATATGTCTCAATATTCCTGGCTTGAAGAAAACTGAGAGCCTTCTCTGTTCTACCATAAGTAGCACGTAGAACAAACCATTGCTTCTTTTCTTTTGGCACACAATTCGAGGACACCCCTGTTTGTGAGTTCATAGCCTTTTGACCTTGAACTTTGGGGGAGGTACTGGAAGTAAATCCAGCACTGGAGGGATTTTTACCGCCTCGTCGGGTGTCTGCATTAGGCAATGCGTCCATATCTATGTTTCTGTTCTATTATAAGAAGAACGTGACTGTACACAGTCCGAGTACAAAGATATGAAAAGAAAATGAAAATGAAATAAAAAATTGAAGAAAATATTAATATTGAGGCTTAATTTTAACAATCATTAAATTAAAAATCAAGATGTTTCTAGTAAGTCTTTAGAATACTTTTAACCAAAAATATACTAGTATTTTCGAATAGATTTGTCGCTTTTTGTCATTTAATAATCAAGCGACAACAATTGAAAAAGCTTTTCCAAAAAGGAAACAAATATATAAACTATAACGAAGCGCTTTATTGAGGTCTAATGATGCGCTTCGTTAGGTGTTAATGATGCGCTTCGTTAGGTTGCAACAAAGCGCATCGTTAGGTTGCAATAAAGCGCTTCGTTAAGTCATGTAGTTTTTCTATGAGTTATGTTCTTGAAAATCAGTAACTTATTAATAGCCCGAAATAGATTATTTTATTCCATTAGCAAAAGATTCAGGAGTTGCAAAGCTGTGAAACTCCTGTAGTCTGTGATTTTTTCGCTTTACTACAATGGAAAGTTTTTTTACTATACAGCAAGCAGATGTTCTTGACCCACCAAGGCTGTAAAAAGTACAAGTAAGACGCCTTTTGGTAGTTTTTCCACTACCAAAAGGCGTCTTAAATTTAGATTTGAAGGCCGAGGTACAACTTTTTTATCTTTTTTCCAGAGATAAATGATATGAGACGTAAACAAGTCATATGCACTTCGGCAACAAACGATATAAATTTCTTAGAATCTAAATCCAAAGAACATCCTTACACGCCATTTATTTCTCTTCACTTGAAGGTGGTCCTCATCTCCTGCAACAGAGAAATTATAAACTGCTGTGGCACCTGCAAATTTATTTCTCCAAGAATAGACAGCTGCACCTCGGCCCGTAATTATGGCTGACGGGAAATGATATTTCATACTATTGCGGATGGTTTGGTATTCATTATCACCACTCCCCTCTTCTACTTCCGCCTTCATCTTGGTATAGTCATGGGAATAAACCGTGATGGTAGGCAAGGCTGAAAGATGAAAAAGCCAATGAGAAGATGGAACGAAATTATATCCATATCCTGCTCCAAGTGCGAACTCGTTAAGACGAATGGTCATACCCTTCACTTTCGTCTTGGACCCATCAAAACTGGCACCTATCATCCAACTGCCGGCACTCCGCTTCTGTATATAACTTTGGCTGAAAGCTGCCGGGAAGGAGAATTTACGATAATTGAAGGCATAATAAAAATTGAGATTGAGCGCCTGCTGGGAAATTTCTCCTTTATGAACATCAATCTGATTGGATCCGATTTCCTGGCTACCATGAAAAGTCTTTGATGAAAGATACACGACATCGAAACCATATCGATTGCTATAGGAATTAAGATTGAACTCATAATCCTGATTCTTACCTGCTAACTTGGCGGGATTAACAGCCAAACCCAGCCCTAAACCTCTATAAGCCACTGCCATAGAGAGTGTTCCGCGACAGTCTGCCATCACCTTTGTTCTGGATTCTATATCATTCGTCTTCACCATTGTTTCCAAATCAGCTCCAGAGAGATTGCCTCTCATTTTTATCGTCCATCTGGCATTGGGACGGGTGATATAATTGGTATCATACTTGACCTTGTAATAATTGGCAGCCAAGAGAGAATCACCCCAAAAGAGACGGCGGTCATAGAGACTCAAGCGTTTTTGAATCTTGGCATAATGCTTCAGGAATCTTTGCTTTTTCTTTTCACTCATTTTGCTTTTACTCAGTTCTGCCATGAGAAGAGAGTCGCCCCATTGAAGCATACGACCCTTATCAGCAGATTGCCGCAACAGGAGCCGCAGACTATCCGTCATCTGGAGCCATTCCTTCAACTTCTTGCGAGGTTTCTTATTCTGGGCGACACCAGGGGTAAGCATTATCATCAAAAATACGACCACCAGAAATGATACTTTCAATATCATTCCTGATTCCGTATTCATTTTTCTTTGTCTATCAAAATTCTTAGTCATGAGAAATCTATCTTTCTATTTTACGCTCTAATTGGTTACAAAAGTACTGCAAAACTTTGAGAATAGAAAGAAAAATGCTCAGAAATCAAAGATTTAAGGTCCCAAAAAGCGATAGGAATACAGGATTTAGAAGATATGGAGATGAGAAGTTATGGAAAAGAACTCGTGAATGAAATAAATTTCGTATCTTTGCATCGTCAACCAAAATGGTTGATTTCGCTATGGTAAGGAAGACTTACATGTACTCTCCTACCCTACTGGCGAGAACAAAAAGGTACCTTTTAGATATGGCAAGAAGAAAAAAACAAAATAAAAAACATATAGGCAAGAAACTTATCTATCTTGCTATCATCCTCTTAGCAGGATGTATCATCGGGTTTGAAGCATATAGAATGATCACATCTTATATAATAGAGAAATCATCAGATAACAAATGGCCTACCCATGATTTGACATCAGGTCAATATTCAGGAAGTTATGATGGGATTGATATCTCGAGACATCAGGGAAGAATTCATTGGGAAGAACTCAGTAATGTAAAACGATTGAAATTCATCTATGTGAAAGCTACAGAAGGAACAAGTATCAAGGATCCTTGGTATGAAGAAAATATTAAAAATGCGAGAAAACATCAAATATCCGTAGGTTCATACCATTTTCTTACTAAGATGCCGGCAGTTTTACAATTTGAGAATTTTCGGGCTGTATATGATAAGGAAAAACAAAATCTTTTGCCCGTAGTGGATGCAGAGGATGATGGTACCAAGGGACTCAGTAAAAGTGAAATCCAGTCACTCCTGAAAACTTTCTGCAAACTCTGTAAATCCTACTATGGACATACACCTATTATATATTGTAGTGAGAGTTATTTCAAAGATTATCTTAGTCCAGAGTTTGACGGCTACTACCTTTGGATTGCCAGTTATAATCATGAACCAGTTTTACCAGGTAAACCCCATTATGATATCTGGCAGTACAGCAGACATGGTCGTGTGCCTGGAGTTTGGAACTGGGTGGATCTTAATAGATTTGCCAAGAATAGAAGTATTGACGATATACGAATCAACTAAAAAAATAGGCATTAAAAGCGTAGAAGTCTGCCAGCATCTCTGCTAGCAGACTTCAAAAGCCTTTAATTAACGTTACTCTTTATCTCACTTTCAATAGAGCAATTACATTGTAGATTTAAGACTTAACCTAATGACACATTTTACCCACATGAAATTGATGAATCCTCAGTCCTTTTTCTCGGGATAACACCTCAAAGCAATGATCTCCCGTACAATGTCCTGTGTAAAAAACTACATCGGGATAGCGGTTCGCTAATTCTGATGCAATCTCCTGCAACTGCTCATCCGTTTCATAATACTCACTCAAATGACTGTCTAATAGATGGAAACCTCCTATGCTCAGCCGAATAAGTTCCTGAATGGATTCCAGAATATTCAAAATGCCATGATGAGCACAGCCAGTAAAAAGAACATCTCCAATCACAAAAGCCAGTTCATGAGAAAAATCATACCTTACATACTCACCATTATCAGTTTTAATCAATAATGTTCTATCCCCCAATGGCTTTGCATGATGATGAGCCAAATGGGTATAAATATGGATACCATCCACGAAAGTATCCTCATGAATAAAAATGAAACGCTGATGATACTTCTGAAAATCAACATTGCCAGTTATTGAATGATGATAACGTCTAACAGAAGCATATTCTGCCCCAGGAATCTCATCAGATAAGATGATCTTTGCTCTGTGATTCATCTCCAAAAAGACAGAAAGCCCACCTATATGATCATTATGTCCATGAGAAATCAAACAATAATCCACTTCACACAAATTAACTCCAAGCTTCTCTGCATTGCGTATAAACAAATCCGAAGCACCAGTATCCAGCAGGTACTTCCTACCATTATACTCCATATATACGGATAATCCATGCTCAACTTCAAGCAGTGGATTAACGGTTCGATTGTCACTCAATATGATAATTCTAGTATCCATCTTAAAATACAAGTTTTTAATGAAAACAACAATTAAAAAGGAATAAATTCCGAAATAATAAAATTAAATTGCATTTTTGAGATGCAATATTACAAAAAAAACTGTAATATAGGTCTTTAAAAGGAAATAATTGTAAAAATGAATAAGTCTGCCTGCATTACAGAAAGCTAATCTCAGGAGAGAAAATAAATAGAATCTATTATTGAATTCATGTCTGAACTCAACACTACAACATTGAAAGACTAAAGTTATTGTACATCTTAATATCTTTAGTACGACTCGAAAAACCAAGCTTGTTTGTATGCAAACATGTTTATTTGCTTAACAAACAATCTTTAACATTGTATATCAGGGATTTAAATAAATGTTTGCAAATCGTTATGCCAACTACACAACATGTAGTCTTGCAAACATTTATACATTTCTACATAACAACAAATTATTTAAATATACAGTCATCATGTCGTATTCCAATCATACAAACAATTACACAAAGATGAGATTTTGGTACCACACAAGTAATTATACAAAAATATAGTTTTGCCATAATGACGACAGAAGAACATGTATGTATGTTATTTCGCAAACAAAAAAGACTTTAAGGAAATTTACTGAGACAAGATAATATGATATAAAAAGTTTAAGACATGAATGAAAACATGAATGCAAACATAAAAGGATACACGAATGCAAACATAAAAGGATACATGAATGCAAATATGAAAGAATACATGAATGCGAACATGAATGAAGACAGCCAGAAAATTTGAAAGCAACAAACCATGTAGACTAAATAACAAAATCACAATCAAACATTCGGTATTGTTTACTTGTAGTTATTTCGTCATGTAATCTTGTAGCTTTGTTTGCATTTAATTTTTGAAAGTGATAGAAATATAAATAGAGAAATTATAAATGTCTGTGTATGAGGGATTTGAACAACTTGCTATCAAAACATCATTCATTCATACCATCATGTTTGCATGGTATCACACAAACATACGCAAAATATAAGTAAACCATATAAAACAACATATACAAGATTAAGCAAAAGGATTCAAAATTGTTTGCTACCAAAATTCACAACAAACATACATGTTTGCATTATAAAGAGTAAAAATAAAAACCGAGAACTTTATCCCCGGTTTTTAAAAAAGAATTTTATTGATAATTCTTTATATATTCAATCAAACTGTCATGCAAGATCTCCTCAAATTTCTTTTTGGTTCTAATCTTTGCAATCATGAGCATTTCGTATTCCTCATCAGTTAGATAAGTTTGTACACCATGCAATTTGGATCTTCTTTCAATAGCGGTCATCTTCTTCTCGACAGGAGCAGCAGGTTGAGAAGCTGCCGGCTGAACGTTACCTGCACCACCTGGACGAACCGCTTGATTCATATTACTGAAAGCTGCACGAAAATCTTTTGCCATAATTTCAAAATTTAAAGAATGAACTACTATAATATAAATTAAATACCAAAAATCTCTTTAATAACCGCTGAATAATCATTTGCTGCTGTACAATATGGAGCATAATGAAAGAGATCGGTCATTTCGGTCTGAGCCTCATTTACTTTGATGCATCTTCGAATACCATGTTCGATAACTTTTCTTCCATATGTATCCTTCAAGTACTGTATCGCCTGACGTACTATTCTTGGACGCTCATCAACCATAACAGGCAGTAAACCAAGCAGTTCCAGGTCCTGATTCAATGCAAAACGACCATTTTTAACTTCCTCCATAGCTCCCAGAATTGCAGCTAATCCATTTACAGAAAGACCTTCCATCTGTACAGGAACCAACAAATGACTGGCTACTACCATAGCATTATAGGTTGATTGAGATAGGGCAGGAGGGCAGTCAATAAATATATAATCAAAAAAATCAATTGGATTTTTAATACCTTCACCTGTCATATCAACACAATCGCTGTTAATACATGCACCCAAAACCTGTCGAGGAGCACCAGTATTCTGAAGGAATGGATCAATATCCTGCATCTTTGCAGCTCCTGGTACATAATAAATACCTATATCAGATTTATAAATCGGCATACCCTTGCATTCAACCATAGACTCAAAAATCGTAGCGCAGCCTTCTGGTGCATGATTCAGCAATGTTAGGTTACATTGAGGGTCTAAGTCTATTTCAAGGATTTTTAATTTCTTGTTTTTACGAAGCATACCAGCAGCTAAATTCTGCACAGTAGTTGTCTTGCCAACACCACCCTTATTATTGACGATGGCGAGTATCATTTTCAACTGATTCTCCATATTTAAAATATAAATTGATTTCTGTTTGCAAAGATACAATATTAATTTGAAAAATACAAGGAAATAAGCAAAATTGTTTGCATGTAATCAATAATTTAAGTTATTTTGTGTTTTTAGAAACATGTTTGCATGTTAGCATCAAAACAAATATTACACAATCCTTTAATTATCAACTAAATAGCGAATAGAGTGGAGTAATAATATTTGTATGCATATAAACATTACAACAATATAATTTGTACTTTTGTAGGTATGCAAACATGTAGATAAGCTTTCATGTTACTAAGAGTCTGAAGTAAGTGATTGTATTTCACCTAAATAATTCCCCATTTCCTTATGATCACGCCAGACGAAAACATCATTAATAAAATCAAGCAATTTATCGTGTAACAACAAAATCTGATTTTTCAAATCAAAATGGTATTCATCCTCCTCAGCGAAAGATTCAGCCTGCAAGTTTAAATCATCCAGGTTATCTAAAAGCTTACAAAGTTTCAGATATACCTGCTGATAATATTTTCTTTTTTCCAACTCCTGCTGATGGGTTGATTCCAAAATGGCACGGATACTTTCATCTTCTACAGAAAAATCTCCATCGGGTAAAGGCAAAAAAGCATTAGCTGCTTCATCTCCAGCTAAAATGAAAAAGACAACCAAACGATCCCTTCCATGCCAAACATGAAAAGGATCATTCAGCAACCAATTCTTCACTTTTCTAACAGAAGGTATAGAAGAATTAAATTTTGTAATTATCTGAATCATATATAGTTATAAGCATAATGAATTAAAAATTAAGTCTGGATTGGGTACCCTTTCCTGGCTTGCCATTCATATAAGGTACACCAAAATCCTCATAAAGCATCTTGCACACAGAACCACAAATTTTACGTTCATTGGTGTCAAAATCCTCTTTATTATACCGAGTTGCAATCTTTTTCAACTGCTTCGAAATACTATTAAGGATTTCCACTCTTTCTGACTGACTATCGACCTTGGCCACAGTTTTACTTATCGCTTGAACATAATAATTTGACTGTTCCACACGGAAATGACTTCTCATAAAAGTGTTGATAATGGTAAGCAGCTTAGTAAGCTTAGCTCCATAACTCTCAGAAAGCATAGAGATTTGAGGAATTGTAGGCTTTTGAGCACCTAATTTAGCAGTATTACCATTTGTTTCAATAATGAAATAATAAGCAGTTACTGCACCTCGTGAATTCTTGCTCTTTACCTTATAATCGAAACAGACATCACAAAGACCGGCATCAAAAACCTTCCGTATATCATCTTTCGCTTTATCAAGCACTCGTTTTTTGAAGTCAGAACCATTTTTATACTGCTCTTTCTGAACGACATTTCCTTTTTCATCGCGAACTTCCAACAAATTGAACATCTTTTTGATATCCTGTACAGTCATGAAGAAAACCTTGTCCTCCTTGTTTCGATATTGGCAACAGAATTCATAAAAGCGCTGTGAATAGACACTTTTGAACCCCATCTCTATATACATGTCAAACACAGTAAATTCAGATGAAAGATTGGTGAAGTAGGGGAGGAGAACAGGAGTAATACCTACAGTATAAGTTTCCTGATCTGGATGTTCATCAACATATGACAAAAGACCGGCATAAATACGGTGTCCATCCTTGGAATGAAAAACCTTCTTAGCATCCGTGATATTCTTGAGTGCATTGAAGGCATAATCCAAGTTGGAACTATGCCCGGAGACACATTCCAGAAGCTGGGTACGTGAGAGCGTAATCTGGTATTTTTCAGGATGCCCATCAGGAAGATCTTTCTTCTTTTGAATTCCACGGATAATCTGCAGCCAACAGTTTCGTTCCACAGCAGTCAGGTTACTGATTGCTTGCGTCACGTCATTAGGCTGAGTGATGAAGTAGTGCGGAATATTACTGAGAATATCCTTGTCTGTTTTCTTGGGTCTTCCACCTTTACGCTTCGGAATATTCGAGTTAGAAGAGGAATCTGAGGGATTGATTTCCTCAGCCTCTATCGTCTCGATGTTGTCATTTGAATCCTTTGTCATTTTATTATATTTTGTAAATTTGTCGCAAATATACATCTTTTTGTGCGACAAACAATGCAACAATGTCGTATATTATGTATTTTTAACCTAACTGAGACTATCGGTCTCTTTAAAATTTATAAAACTGTCGCAGTATTATGTTAATCGCTGATATTCAATACATTACATATTCTATTGCGACAAAAATATAAAGTTTTGAAGCAATAGATTAATTGTATTTGCGACATTATAATAAGTTTATTGTCGCAAATACTTTCATCTATTAAAACTTCTTTCTAATATTGTCTGGTTAGTAAAGTTTTCCATATGAACTTATCTATTTGATTTTCTGATAGTTAGATATAAAACAGTAAATTTCACTTTAAATTATGCTGATTATCTGTTACGACAATTTTATAAAGTTATTGGTGAATCTGCGACAAAATTATAAGATTTTCTATTTTGCTGCGACAAGATTATAAATGGGCATTAATGACGATAGAAATCTATAGTAAGCTTTATAATTTTGTCGCAAATGAAATTAATATCATAGGAGAAGACTTATTTTCATATTTTGATGAAATACATGAACGAAAACTCTTTAACTAATTGATATAAAGTCTATTATATGATTTTCAAAATGTAATGTTGCGACAAAATTATAAGATTTAACTACTTTATATGTACATCTGGAATGTTAATTAGGCCTTATATTTGGGTTCCACGAAAGTAAGATACGACAAAATTATAATCCAAAATTATTATTTGATGTTATTTGAGACTGAATTATAAAGATGTCGCAAATGAATCTATTATATTTATATTTTTGTCGTATATTATAAAATAGGAATATTTTCAGATAGTTATTGTCAGCTGTAAGGTTTTGGGGTAGGGAGATTTTCTACTTTATAATTTTGTCGCAGAAACGATTCAAGAAAGAGTTTTTATTAGGATTATTCAGTCAGTACTAAGCAGGTATCTATCAATGCTGCGACAAAATTATAAAGTTATTCCTTTTATTTTTTAAGTTCTCATACATGAGTTCATTGTTTTTGAAGGTAGTGATACGTTATTTTTACGTAGTAATAGTTCTATTTGCGACAAAATTATAAGGTTGTACAGCAAGATATAGGTTTTGATGAGTGGGGCAAGTATACTTTATAATTTTGTCGCACCTTCTATATAAGATAGCATTTCTATCTTTATAATTTTGTCGCAGTAAAATTGTTGTTCTTTCATTTTTATGGTATTTTAAACACAAAAAATTAAATCTACAAAACAGAAATATACATATTTTAACGCGCATAAAAGTCTGTTTTCTATTTAAGATGCTTGGCTTTCCAAAAACAATCAGGAAAAAGGGTAGATTCCAGTAAGATAGGGACAAAAATAGCCTTTTTAGGATAATATATATATAATATAATACCTATTAATATATTACATTGTCCTGCTCATTTTTATCTCTTTTATTTTGGCTTATTATTTTCTGAATTTGTAACATATTGAAAACCAATTATTTACAAACATAATCTGCGACAGATTTATAAGATGTTACGACGAAATTATAAGATGGATGTGGACAAAATAATAAAGTTTATTTTTTATCTGCGACAAAATTATAAGGTTTGCGATAAAATCATAACTTCTTAAAGGTGCGACAAAATTATAAAGTTAATATTGTTGCTTCAGTTTTTTAAATGTATAAACTCTCCACATATTTTTTTCCTCTAAAGGTGGATTTCTTCTTATTTTATTTGCAGGCTCAGACTATCAAGGAGACTATTCGGGGAAAGAATGGAGAACTGCAGGGTACAACTGTGACTACCGTTCGAGGGAATAAGTCTGTTACTGTATATAAGGACAAATATGGTATGATTACCGGAAGATCTGAGAGTACTACAAATTCCCAGGGAAAGCCCCATACGGTATATCGTGACCAATATGGTCAAAGGACAGGAATCTCCACAACCAGCATTAAAAATTCTGGAACGTCTTCTACTACAACTACGGTCTATCGTGATAAATACGGGCAGCGTACGGGTACAAGTACCACTCGGCAAACTGGCAATTCCTCCACTACAACCTATAAGGATAAGTATGGAAGAATCCAAAAGCGAGGAAACAGTCAGAGGAAGTAGTCTTCATGAATAAGTCATCTATACAGAGCTTATCACAGTTGTTTTTCAATCCAAGTCATCAGTACCGTAACAGCGTATTGCTGCTCTTCTTCTGTCAGCAGTTTTCCAACTGGTATATGATGCCATTTGAAGAAGCAACTACGGCAACAGCAGCCTGTGGCATGTTGGGCAATAAATATAGGATGCCCTCTCATTGGTGTTTGCTTACCGTCATTGGGAATTATGGCAGGTGCAAGGCGTTTGGCAATGAAATCCTCTGCATGTTTACGGATTGTTGCCAAGCCTTTTTCTTTAATATAATCTTTTTCCTTCTTCGAAAGACGGAATCGGCTGCGGAAAGCAGATTTGGACAGTCTTTCAAACAAATCTGCCAGATTGTACTCTTTGTTAGTAGGAGAGTACAATCTTTGACACACAGAAATATCATATTCTTTTTCTTTGTTTTCCGAGGAGATAGAGTTTTGTATATTGTCATTTTTCTCTTCTTCAGGAAATAGTGAAAGTTCAATATATTTCTGTTGTTTTTTTCTTGCGTTCTTTCTCATAATTACTCTACATTTACTTCGAATTTTCATCAGTTTCTTCAATGCTTCTTTTCTGCGTATTTGGTAAGAACCCTGCTATGATGCCGGGCAATGTGTCAGGAAGGCATTCACTTGAAAGATGAATTTGAGGCTTGTTTTATAGAATTACCATCTGTATTACCGAAAAATACAAATAGCTTTCCTGTATATTCAAGCATGCAAAAATACAAAAAATATTTGTGACAAGCAAATAATCTTAAGAAGTAATTTGGCAGATAGTGAATTCCAATGCGCCATTTTGGCTTACTGACGATGACAGAAATTGATGAAAGTCAAGAAATATAGGCTTTTTTGAAAATATCCCTTCAAAATTTGTGTGCGTACACAAAAAGGCATTACCTTTGCACTTGAAAAGATTGAATAACGATAATTAAAGTAAAGAAAGGGTAACAATTATGATGATTTTTGGAATGACATTAGCTGTATTGGCTATCACATTTGCAGAGATTGTAGAGATCAACAAGAAAATGAATCTTAGCAAGTAAAAAGGCTTGAAGATGAGCATCTTAGGATGATCAGTATGAGAGCATATATATTAAGGTAAAGATTAGGATAACAGATTTTAAGAGAGAAAGGAACTATATTATGATAGTATTAGGTATGATTTTAGCAGTGGTGGTTGCAGCCGTAGCAGAGCTTGGTGCAATAGCCAACAAGAAGAACTTCGCTTAATAGCGATATTCTTCATTTTAGGAGAAATAAGGTTTTCCATATATAAGAGGTAAGGCAGTTGTAGGCAGAAGATGCTTGCAGTTGCCTTTTTCTTTTTATGCCATTTGCCATCATCTCATTCTAATAAACTTGAAAAGATAATCTATATGAAAAAATGCCATTCCCCAGTTTTTTGTGGAATATTTCCACACGATTTCCCCATTTTCCACAATTTTTGTTTTTGGCACATATAGTCTAACTATCTGATAATCAGCATGTATTGTATTTTTGCCTTCTTTTGGCACGCAGATTGTGAATATCATTAGTGGGTTCGCCAATGAATCCACAAAGAAAAAATAAATATTCACAATTAAAAACGATAAGATTATGAAAAAGTTCGTATTTGCAGCTATCGCAGCTATTGTAATGGTTTCAGTAAGTAACGTATTTGCATCCAATAAGATGATGGGTAACGCTCAGGTTGCTCCAGTTGACACCGTAGCTCCTGCTACTCCTACAGATTCTTCAGCAGTAAGTACTCCTGTCACTCCACAGGCTGGTGCAGAAGATTCTACTGAGCAGCAAAATCAGGAGATTTCTACTCCTACAGAGACAAATCCTACAGAGGCAACAGAAGTTCAGGCTTCTTCAGAGCAGCAGGCTGTGGCTGAATAAATTCCAAGATAATGGTCTTTTTTAAAAGCATACTATAGAGAAAAGGGTAGAATAGTTTTCATTGAAAGATTAGGTTTTTAGGATACGTTTTAATTGATTATTGCTAAGTAAATCAGTAACTACAGTATTAGAGTAAATTAGCGAAAAATGAAGTCTGCTGGCAGTGTGCTAGCAGACTTTTTGGGTATAATATTGTATATAAAAACAACAAGATTTCGCACGACATCCTATCGCATTTTAAAGGCGATGAAGAAAGGTAACCATTGAAGACAAGTTAAGAAATAGTCTGCGAAGTTCTATACTTTTTATAAATAAAAGTTTTTGTGTAATAGTTGTTTAATGACTAAAAGCAGACTTTAGGGAGTGCACTGACTACAGTTTTTAAATTTACGTATAGAAACAGTTATGAAAAGTAGTAAAAAGTAAAAAAATAATAGATGTTATAGTTGATTTGTAAGCAAAAATTTGTTTTTATCATCTTTTTTACTTATCTTTGCGCCCAAAGTAGTTCAAGAAGTGAAGAAAATACGCAGATAACTGGCGTAAACTGACCTAAATCAGAACTAATAGCTAAAGATATATAAAGATATATTATGTAATGCAGACAGTAAAAGAAGAATCGTATCAAGCGATATTTAGAAAGTACTACCCTCGAATGTTTTATTATGCTAAACGTATCGTAGGGGAGGATGCTGCCGATGATGTAGTTCAAGAAGCTTTTCTTGAATTGTGGAATCGTATGGATGCATTGGAGACGGATGTCCCGCAGATAGAATCATACCTCTATAAGACAATTTACTCAAGAGGATTGAATTACTTGAAGCGCTATAAGAAAGTCAATACTGCAGCCATTGAAGATATCAACGAAATGCGTATGTCGTGCTACTTCTCTTCGTTGGGAGATGGAGAACAGGACATGGAAAACATGGAGTTGAGAAGAAAAATCAATCAGGCCATAGGGGAACTTCCTGATAAATGCAGGGAAATATTCGTTTTGAGCTATCTCAAGGATATGAAAAATAGTGAGATTGCTCTGATGATGAACGTATCCGTACGTACCGTTGAAGCTCATATTTATAAGGCTTTAAAGTCTCTTAGGGCTCGTTTGGGAATATTTTTTGTATTTTTTATACCTTTTTTATAGGTTATTGAGTAAGTGTTTTCTCAACAATTATTGTTATGGTATTTAATTAGATCATTAATTTAAAAGGATATTAAGCAAGATTGTTATATGATAAATGAGGAATTAAAGGCGAGATTCTTGGCAGGTGAGTGCACGGAAGAGGAACTCATCGCATTAAGGGATATGTTGAAGAATTCTCCGGAGGAAAAACAAGAACTTTTCAAAGAAGAAAAGTTGAGCGATGAGCTCAAGGCGCAGTTCATGCCAAAGACCCAACTGATGCTTGCTGAACAGAGAATGCAGGATAAGATCAAGGAGATGAAGGATGAACAGCAGGCTGAGCATCATGCGCATATAATAGGTATGTGGCGTCGGGCTGCAGCGATTGCTGTGGTCTGCGTATTGGGTGGATTGGCCTGGTTCTATCTCCAGCACAATCCGATTTCTAATATGCAGATGCAGGTGGTGATGGCCAGTGCCGACAATGATACGACGGTTACTTTACCTGATGGAACTAAGGTTTGGCTCAACAAACTTGCTTCCATCAAATATCCGAAAGAGTTTGATGGTTCCGACCGTAAGGTAGAGATAGACGGTGAAGGTTATTTTGAGGTGACCAAAAATCCGCACAAGCCTTTCATCGTCGAGAGCGATGTGATGAGTGTTAAGGTGCTTGGTACCGTTTTCAATTTCCATGTGGATAAGGTTCATCAGCAGGCTTCCGTCAGTTTGCTCGAAGGTAAGGTGAGGGTAGAAGGAAATCATGATGAGGGTATGATCGTTTTGAAACCAGGACAGAAGGCATGTGTGGATGCGCGCTTAGGTAGCATGACGGTTTCTGAAACCGATGTCTATAAGGATGCAATGTGGCATGAGCACAAGACTTCCTTCAATAATGCAAGCGTGAATGAAATTGCCAAGATGCTGGAGAATATCTACGATGTGCAGGTAGTTGTTGATCCTACCATCAATCAGGAGAATACTTACTCCGGTGTCATCAAAGAGAAGGAGACCATCGACTCGGTTCTCGATCTCTTGCAGAACACCCTGCCTATCCACTATCACGTGAAAGGCAGTAAGGTATTTATCACGAAGTAGTGAATTAGTAAGGTTTACACCTTAATTATACTGTTATACGAGAAAAAGAGAGCACTTATTCAAAAAAATATTTTTTTGGGTAAGTGTTTTTTTGTTTTTTGCTGTTATATATTTGAAATTAATAACAACAAAAGGTAGTTATAACAACCTAAATGCTAAAAACAAGGATTATGACACATTGGTATCATTTACAAAAAACTAAAACCGCAGCTGCAGCTTTGGCTCTGATGTTGGTTTCCAGTTCCTGGACATCTGTAAAAGCCCAGATTTCGTTGAATGTTTCTCAGACCACTTTGGGAGCAGTCATCCAGAAAATCCAGAAACAGTCTAAATACCAGTTTACTTACGACGACAACTTGGCAAAGATGCAGGTGAATGCCGTTCAGGTGAAGAACGGTAAGGTAGAGGATGTTTTAAACAAGCTCTTGAAGGATAAGGGTGTATCTTATGTGATTAAGGATGGAATCATCTATCTGAAGAAAAAAGAAATTACTACAACTCCAAGCACCCAGCAACCAAGACAGAAACGTACATATAAGGGTACGCTTCTCGATGAAAACAAGGAACCTCTCATTGGCGCTGCCATCCTCGTAAAAGGCACCAATCATCGTGCTGTAACTGATATGGATGGTAATTTTACCATCGAGACCGATGAACCTGCCCCTGTCTTGCAGTTTACATATCTCGGATATAAGACGATGGATATGGCTGCAAAGGAAGGACATAACGTGAACGCACAGATGTTTCCTGACTCTCAGGCGCTGAAGGAAGTGGTGGTTACTGCCCTCGGTATCAAGCGCGAGAAGAAGATGTTGGGATATTCCGTACAGGATGTCAAAGCGGATGCTCTCAATACGACTGGCGACCCTTCTGTGACTGGTGCCCTCGACGGTAAGGTGGCTGGTCTGCAGATGAATACTTCCAGCACGGGTCTCGGCGGTTCTACCAAGATCACTATCCGTGGAAACTCTTCTCTTACTGATAATAACCAGCCTCTTTGGGTGGTAGATGGTGTTCCTTTTACCGACAACCAGAGTTCTGATGCTTCTGCTTATGGCGGATACGACCGTGGTGGCACTTCTCTGGACATCAACCCAGAGGATATCGAGTCTATCTCGGTACTCAAAGGTGCCAACGCTGCAGCCCTCTATGGTTCACGTGCAGGTAATGGTGTGATCTACGTTACAACCAAGAGGGGTAGTCATAAGCAGGGCTTCGGCATCACATACAACGGTAACTTTACTTGGAGTAAGGTGGCTGAAACAATCCCTATGCAGAAGCAGTACGGACAGGGCTCTCAGGGTGCTACGGTTTATAAGACTGATGAGGATGGCAACAAGACGCTTTCCAGCGAGTTGGCATTCGGTGCTCCGCTTGATGGCAGAATGGAACCTTCTTTTCTCGGTGAGAACATCGCTTACCGCTATTATGGCGATAAGTTGAAGGATTACTTCAATACAGGTTTCTCCCAGTTCCATACCGTAGCTCTCGGAAATTCTGATGAGAAAGGTCATTTCCGTCTCTCTTTGGGTTTCAACGACAATAAGGGTCTTTTCGATGGAGAGAAATTGGATAAGCTGATAGTTGACCTTAATGCAGGTAGAACTATCAATAAGTATCTTTCTACAGATAGCAAGATTTCTGTTTCTCGCATGAAAGCCGAGAACCGTCCGATGACTGGTCTCAATGGAGAGGTAGCCCAGTTGCTTCTCATTCCTGGCAACGTGCGTTTGCAGGATCTTCAGACTTATACAACTCAGGACCAATTGCATCGCAACTGGTTCGGACCAGATATGCAGTATGCCAACCCATACTATGTTCGTCATCGCTTCCAGAATAGTGATGAGCGTTGGCGTGCCTTCGGTTACTATGGTGCTAATGTCAACGTAACCGACTGGTTGAAGTTTAATGCTAAATATGCTTTCGATTACTATCGCACACGCATCCAGGCCACAGACTTGAGTTTGGGTAACTCTGCTGTGAGCATTCCGGGCAGACACTGGAGCGAGATTGTTACCGATGATAATATGAGCCGTTCGGAGGAAAACAACTTCGAGCACAATATCTCTTTCCTCTTCTTGGGTGACAATCAGGTGACCAAGGATTTGCGCTTGGGTTACAATCTGGGCGCCAACATCATGTACCAGAAGTACGAGTTGCTGAGTGCTGCTACCAAGAATATGTTGGAGAAGGATAATTGGATTTTCAATACAGGTTATCAGTTGACCAATGCCAGTGAGAATGGCCATGAGCGCTCTATGTACTCAGCCTTCGGTTCTTTGCAGTTGGCTTTCCGTGAGTATCTCTCATTGGATCTTACAGCCCGCAATGACTGGTCATCTACCTTGCCAAAGGACAACCGTTCTTTCTTCTATCCAAGTGCAAGTGTGAGCTATATCTTCAGCGATTTCATGCGCTCTATCAACCATCCGCTGCCAGCGTGGATGACTTTCGCCAAGACTCGTCTGTCTTTCGCTCAGGTAGGTAAGGACCCAAATCCATACAATCTCTACAACACCCGTTCTTATACCTATGAGAATGGCATCCGTGTGCCAATTCCACAGACCGTGAAGAAGAACAACAACCTGAAACCAGAGATCAAGTCTTCCTTTGAGTGGGGTCTTGAGATGAAGTTCCTGGAGAACCGTTTGGGATTTGATTTCACCTATTATTATACCAAGACCAAGAACCAGGCTATGCTTGTAGATGCATCTGCTCCTTGGACACAGCAATGGGTGAATGCAGGTAAGATTACCAACAAGGGTATTGAGCTGATGCTTTACGGCACACCTGTCAAGACCAAGGACCTCAAGTTCGACCTCACCATGAATATTTCCAAGAATATCTCCCGTGTAGATGAACTGGCTAATGGCGTGGATCACATCTACTTTAATGGCGATGGCAACATGCCAGTCAAGGTAGGTGCGAAGGCAGGAGGTAAGTTGGGCGATATCTATGCCAATAACCTCATCAAGCGCGATGCGAATGGTCAGATGGTGATTGGCGAGAACGGTCTTCCGATGCCTGTTACCAGTAGTGATGCCGGCGGAAATCTGGAGCAGTATATCCTCGATCATCCTATCGGAAACATCGAGCCAAAGCTTCTCATGTCTGTTACTCCAAGTCTGAACTATAAGGGTGTAAGTCTCACTGCGATGTTTGATATGCGATTTGGCGGCGATATCGTGAGCGTATCAGAAGGTATGGCTACTGCTGTAGGAACTTCAGAGCGTTCGGCTTATCGTGGTGAGTACAAGGAGTTGAATGGTGTGAGCGACTACTATATGGTAGTTCCTGGCGTGACAGCCGACGGACAGGTGAATTCCAAGGAGGTAAGTGCACAGTCTTACTATTCCAACATCGGTTTGTACAAGTCGCAGAAGGGTTATGCAGAGATGTTTATCCACAGCGCTTCCTATATCAAGTTGAAGGAACTTGCATTGGGTTACAGCCTGCCAAAGAGCGTGCTCAAGAAGACTCCTCTTACCAATGTGAAGTTGTCATTTGTGGCACGTAATCTCTGCTTCCTGCTGAAACATACACCAGGCAATCCTGATGGAGGTTATGATACTTCTATGTTCTCACAGGCCCTTGACTTTGCCGCAGTGCCATATACCCGCACCTTCGGTTTCTCAGTCAATGTAGGCTTCTAAATACTATCAACTACATCATAAACAGTTCAAGACAATGAAAAAGACGATTATATTCAAGACGATGCTTGTGTCCATGGCATTGGTAAGTTTATCTTCCTGCTATGACATGGATGAGATGAGCAAGAATCCATACGAATTGCCTGATAACACTACTGGCGGCGGTGAAGAGCAGCCTGGTGAAGATGACAATACCAAGTATGCCGATATCAATATCGACTATAAGGTGAGCAAGGAAGACTCCTTGGCGTTGAAGAGTGAGTTGAGCTCTGCCAACTCTGTTTTCCGCAACTTCCTCTATGAGGGATTTTTCAACGACTATCAGACCACTACCAACCTGAGTCATGACATCTATGCGGGTTTCGTGGCCAACAACCAGCCCAAGCATGCTGGCGCATCTCCTGATTATTCTTATAAAGATGGATGGAGCAGTGCGCGCTGGAGACATTTCTATACCGACCGTAGCAGTGAGTATCGTACCTTGTTGCGTGCCTACAAGTTCAACGAAAATACCAAGAAGTACAAGAACTTGTTCTATGCCACACGTATCTACTATGCGTTCTTAGCACTTGCCAATACCGATACTTATGGCGATATGCCTTTCAAGGAGTATGTGCAGGCCAAGATTCCTGAGACCAACAATGTGTCTTACAACACCCAGGCTGAGGTTTACGATGCCATGTTCCGTATGTTGGAGCAGGCTGTTGACAGCATCAAGCCAAACGATGCAACTCAGATAGGTTACGCTACCGATGATATCTGCTATCATGGTGACTGGAACAAGTGGCTCCGCTTTGCCAATTCTTTGCGCCTTCGCATGGCTTTGCGTATTTCCAATGTAGATCCTGCCCGTGCTAAGGAGGAGGCTCAAAATGCTCTCAACAACCAGTATGGACTGATGCAGAGCAATGAAGACAATATGCAGATTGTTCCTAAGTATGCTCCTGTAAGCCAAGGTGGTACTGATGACGGTGGTAACGAGCATCCACTGGTGATGTGTAGTGTTTGCTACAATGGTGAGAGTGTGATGTCTAAAGACTTGGAGAACTTCTATCGCAACGCCAGTGAAGGTGGTGCAGAATACAAGATCAAGACAGGCCGTAATAGCTATACCACCAAGAAGATAGACCCACGTTGCTTGGTAAGCTGGTATCGTGGCAAGATGACAGCGAGCACTCTGGAGGCAGGTGAAGATAGCCAGCGTGAAGACTTCGTAGGTTGTAAGCGTGGTGCTCAGGCTCCTGTCATTGACATGGGAATCTTGAATTATTCACTCACCCGTACTGCGCCTAAGAGTCTGGGCAAGAACTTGGATCCTAACTACTTCTTCAGTCGTGAGCGTGCTTACCTCCTCTTGGGCTATGCTGAGTCTGAGTTCCTGAAGGCAGAGGCTGTTTTGCGTGGATGGGCTGGCATGGAACTTACAGGTACCGTAGAGGATTACTATAAGTCTGGTATCAGGGCATCTATGGACTACTACGGCATTGCCAATGATAAGGCACAGGCTTACATCGATGGTGAGAAGGCCCTTACGGGTAAGGTGTTCGAGGGTAGCGACAACAAGGAGAAGCAGCTTGAAGCAATCATCACCCAGAAGTGGATGGCTATCTTCCCTAATGGTAATGAGGGATGGGCTGAGTTCCGTCGCACCGACTATCCTGCTTTGGCAAATCAGTTGACCAACAATAGTGGTGGTGACGTGCCTATGGGTAAGAATATCAAGCGCATTCTCTATCCTTTCAGCGAGAATAACAACACTTACTTCACTTCTCATCCAGAACTCCAGAAGGTGAATACTCAGGGCACAAGACTCTGGTGGGATGTGGCTGATACCAATGACGCTGACGGCCATCGCCTGCAGCCAAACAATTTCAGATAATCATTCAGACTGTTGTCTATGAAAAGAAAATCAGTTTTGTTCATATTTGTATTCTTCACCTTGATGGCGCAAGCCGTCAGGGTGAATGTACAGAATGCGGTAGATTTCGTGCAGCCTCTCATGGGTTCCGATTCCGACCATGGACTTTCCACAGGCAATACTTATCCTGCCATCGCCATGCCTTGGGGCATGAATTTCTGGGTTCCACAGACAGGAAAGATGGGCGACGGATGGCAATATACCTATGCAGCTAAGAAGATAAGGGGTTTGAAGCAGACGCATCAACCGAGTCCCTGGATCAATGATTACGGTCAGTTTTCATTGATGCCTATCGTGGGTAAACCGGTATTTGATGAGGAGCAGCGTGCCAGCTGGTTCTCTCATAAGGCAGAGAAGGCTACACCTTATTATTATAGTGTCTATCTCGCCGACTATGATGTGACGGCAGAACTCTGTCCTACGGAACGTGCAGCCCTGATGTCCTTCACCTTTCCTCAGACCGATAGTGCTCATGTGGTAGTTGATGCTTTCGACAAGGGCAGTTTCATCAAGGTTCTCCCGAAGGAGCGTAAGGTGGTGGGCTTTTCTACCCGCAATAGTGGAGGTGTTCCTGAGAATTTCAGAAATTACTTCGTCATCGAGTTCGACCATGATTTTGAGGCTTTCGTCAATGTGAAGGATGGTCAATACCAGGGTATGGTTCAGGGCGGTTATCAGGAGGCTTACCAGCAGGAAGGCAATCATGTGGGCACCATCATCTCCTTCAAGATTCGTCAGAGAGGCGAGAAGGTTGTGGCTCGTGTGGCTTCTTCCTTCATCAGTGAGTCACAGGCCTGGCAAAACCTTCAGGAATTGGGACAGGCAGATATGCAGCAGCTCTGTCAGCAGGGTAGAAACCGCTGGAATGAGGTGCTCGGCAAGATTGAAGTGGAGGATGAGGACATTGACCATCTCCGTACTTTCTATAGCTGTCTCTACCGCTCCGTTCTCTTCCCTCGTGCTTTCTATGAGAAGAATGCAGCCGGTGAGGTGGTTCACTACAGTCCTTACAACGGAACCGTACAGAAGGGCTATATGTTTACCGATACTGGTTTCTGGGATACTTTCCGCTGCCTTTTCCCACTGCTCAATCTGATGTATCCTTCTGTGAATGAGAAGATTCAGGCGGGTCTTGCCAATACCTATCTCGAGAGCGGATTCCTGCCAGAGTGGGCGAGCCCGGGGCATCGCGGTTGCATGGTGGGCAACAACTCAGCATCTGTGGTGGCCGATGCTTATCTTTCCGGTTTACGTGGTTATGATGCAGAGACCCTTTGGCAGGCTGTGGTTCATGGAGCTAATGCTGTTCATCCTGAAGTGAATTCTACCGGACGTCATGGTTTTGAGTACTACAATAAGTTGGGCTATGTGCCTTATGATGTGAAAATCAATGAAAGTGTGGCCCGTACCTTGGAATATGCCTATGATGACTGGTGCATCTACCAGTTTGGCAAGGCGCTCGGCAAGTCGAAGAAGGAACTGAAACCTTTTGCCAAACGAGCGATGAACTATGAGAAGGTGTTCGACAGGGAGAGTGGTCTGATGCGCGGAAGATTGCTGAATGGAAAATTCCAGTCTCCTTTCAATCCGCTCAAGTGGGGCGATGCCTTTACCGAGGGAAATGCCTGGCATTATACCTGGTCGGTATTCCACGATCCTGAAGGACTCATCCGTCTGATGGGCGGAAAGGAGAAGTTCAACCAGATGCTTGACTCGGTATTCCTTCTCCCTCCTGTTTTCGATAATAGCTATTACGGATTTACCATCCATGAAATCAGAGAGATGCAGGTGATGAACATGGGCAATTATGCACACGGCAACCAGCCTATCCAGCACGCCATCTATCTCTATGATTATAGCGGACAACCTTGGAAGTGCCAGTATTGGGTGCGACAGGTGATGGACCGCCTCTACACACCGACACCAGATGGTTATTGCGGCGATGAGGACAACGGTCAGACTTCTGCCTGGTATGTTTTCTCTGCGATGGGCTTCTATCCGGTTTGCCCGGGTTCAGGACAGTATGCATTGGGTACTCCTTACTTCAAGTCTATGAAACTCCATCTGGAGAACGGACAGCAGGTAAGCATACAGTCGGAAGGTGACGGATGCTATGTTGATGACATGCAGATGAACGGAAAGAAGTATGATCTTAATTATCTTGACCTGAATTCCCTGAGACAGGGTGCGCAGATCTCTTTCCGCCTTTCTGAAAAACCGAATTTGCAGAGAGGTATTCTGGAGTCAGATGCGCCATATTCTTTCTCAAAATTCATGAAATAGTATCATTAAAATATATCTTAAATTCAGAAAATGAGAAGAAGATTATTTCCTATATTATTATTGTTGGCTTGTGTGATAGGTGGAGACTATCCACAAGCCGCTTTTGCTCATGATAAAGCTCAGGCAACCTCCAGTCTGACCCAATTTGTCAATCCAAGAATCGGAACGGGCGGTCATGGTCATGTATTCCTTGGTGCCAACGTACCTTTCGGTTATATTCAGCTGGGACCTACTGAGCATACCCGTGGTTGGGACTGGTGTTCCGGTTATCATCAGTCAGACTCCATTCTCATCGGCTTTGGTCATCAGCACCTCAGCGGAACGGGTATCGGAGAATTAGGCGATGTTGCTTTCCTCCCGGTGACAGATGCTCATCAGAAGGAAGTGCTCATCCATCATGCCAATGAGAATGTTCGTCCGGGCTATTATGCGGTGAAATTGCAGCAGCCGAATGTATGGGTGGAACTTACCGCCACCAAGCGTGCTGGTTTCCATCGCTATACCTTTGGGGCAGACGTGAAGAAGGCACAGTTGGTACTCGACCTTTTCCAGGGTATCGGATGGGATAAACCTACCGATTATGCGCTGGATGAGGTGAAGGAAACTGCAGTGGCTGGTCATCGCTTCTCTACAGGATGGGCGAAGGACCAGAAGAATTTCTTCGTGGCTGAGTTCTCTCAACCGGTTCAAGTACAACCGCTCGATAGTGGACGCTGGCTGGTTCAGGTGGCAGATGCCACCCGTCCTCTGATGATCAAGGTTGGTCTCTCTGCAGTCAGCATTGCCAATGCCCGACAGAATCTGCAAACAGAGATTCCTGACTGGAATTTCCATCAGGTAGTGGCGCAGGCTGACGAGGCATGGAATCGGGAATTGAGCAAGGTGAAGGTGGAAACTTCAGATTCCATTGCTCGCCGCATTTTCTATACAGCCATGTATCATTCGATGACCGCTCCATCCGTATTCTCTGATGTCAACGGAGAATATCGCGGTGCCGACGGTAAGGTGTATCAGGGTGATTTCACCAATTATACCACCCTTTCACTCTGGGATACTTATCGTGCAGCCCATCCGCTGATGACGCTCATCCACAAGGAAATGCTCCCAGACGTGGCAAGTACTTTTATCAATATCTATCGCCAGCAGGGTAAGCTCCCGGTATGGCATCTGATGGGAAATGAGACAGACTGCATGGTGGGCAATCCGGGCATCCCGGTGCTTGCCGACCTGGTGCTCAAAGGATATGTCAAGGATAAGGAGGGAGCCTATGAGGCCATGAAACAGTCGGCATTGCGTGAAGACAGAGGCCTCGGTCTTCTCAAGAAATATGGTTACCTGCCTTATGACAAGGATCCGGAAATGGAGACTGTGGCTAAGGGACTGGAATATGCGCTGGCTGATGACTGCGTGGCGAAAGTGGCCCGACTCTTAGGCAAGAAGGCGGATGCGAAGTATTTCGCAGAACGTGCCCAGAGTTATCGTAAATACTTCGACCCGAAGACCGGTTTTATGCGTGGCATCGGTACCGACGGCAAGTTCCGCGAACCGTTTAATCCTTTCTCAGCTGTTCATCGTCAGGATGATTATACCGAGGGAAATGCCTGGCAATACACCTGGCTCGTTCCACATGATGTACACGGACTTGTAAAGCTTTTCGGTAATGAACAGAAATTTGTGACCAAGCTCGACTCCCTTTTCATCGTAACGGGCAATATGGGCGATAATGCCTCTCCTGATATTTCTGGTCTCATCGGACAGTATGCCCACGGTAATGAACCGAGTCATCAGGTACTCTATATGTATAATTATGTAGGTCAGCCTTGGAAGGCAGCCCGTCTTATCCGCCAGACCATGAATGAGATGTATAAGGATGATTTCGACGGTTTGAGTGGAAACGAGGATGTGGGTCAGATGTCAGCCTGGTATATTCTCTCTGCGATGGGACTCTATCAGGTAGAACCTGCAGGCGGCAAGTATATCATCGGCAGTCCGATCATGGACAAGGCTACCATCAGCTTAGGCGACGGCAAGAACTTCTCCATTATCTGCAAGAACAACAGTCCGGAAAATATCTACGTGCAGTCTGCCAAACTCAACGGTAAAACCTATACCAAGTCGTATATCATGTACCAGGATATGATGAAGGGAGGAACCCTCGAACTCCAGATGGGCAATCAGCCATCCAAGTGGGGAACCCGTGGTGCAGATAGACCTTAAAAGAAATCACAATTTAAATCGAAACATAAATAAACCCAGACAATGAGAAAAACAATATTTGCAATAGCTCTGATGTCGGCAATGTCGGCGATGGCACAAGAGCATGCTGAGGTAGATGTTCATGCCCGCTACACTAAGGTGGTAACACCTGTCAATGGCAAGTATGAGTCCAAGCGTCCGCCTGTAGCTGAGCGTCTCTTTACTTCAGAGGCAGTGGAGAAGAAAATCAAGGAAGTACAGAAACTCCTCAAGAAGAATCCGAAACTCGCCTGGATGTTCGCCAACTGTTATCCGAACACGCTGGAAAGTACGGTGCATTATCGCCAGTTGGCTAATGGCGATGACGATACCTTCGTCTATACAGGTGATATTCCAGCCATGTGGCTCCGCGATTCAGGTGCTCAGGTTTGGCCATACGTAGCCCTTGCCAACAAGGATGAGAAATTGAAGAAGATGCTGCGTGGTGTTATCCTGCGCCAGTTGAAGTGCATCAATATCGACCGTTATGCCAATGCCTATAACGACGGACCTACCGGAGCAGGTTGGCAGAAGGATGATACCGAGATGAAGGCAGAGGTTTTCGAGCGCAAGTATGAGATAGACTCTTTCTGTTATCCTATCCGCCTCGCTTACGAGTACTGGAAGGTAACAGGCGATGACTCCATCTTTGGAGAAGACTGGATGCAGGCTATCGGAAATATCCTCAAGACCTTCCATGAGCAGCAGCGCAAGGAAACAGCCAAGGCTTACCACTTTACCCGCATGACCGATCGTGCCTTCGATACCGTGGGCTGGGATGGATTCGGAGCTCCTGTCAAGCCAGTTGGTCTCATTGCTTCCCTGTTCCGTCCTTCAGACGATGCCACGATTCTTCCGTTCCTGATTCCTTCCAATTTCATGGCGGTTTCTGCGATGAACAAGGCGGCTGAAATCCTGAAGCATGTGGCAGAGAAATCAGAGACTGAGCAGAAGAATAAGGCACTCGGGATTGCACAGGATTGTTCTGCCTTGGCAGCCGAAGTAAAGGATGCCTTGCAGAAGTATGCAGTCTATGATCATCCTAAATATGGCAAGATTTATGCGTATGAGGTAGATGGTTTCGGCAACCGCCTTCTGATGGATGATGCCAATGTTCCATCGCTTTTGGGTATGGGCTATTTGGGTGATGTTGAGATGAATGATCCGATCTATCAGAACACCCGCCGTTTCGTATGGAGCGAGGACAATCCTTGTTTCTTCCGTGGCAAGGCAGGCGAGGGTATCGGCGGTCCGCACATCGGTTATGATATGCCTTGGCCGATGTCTATCATGATGAAGTGCTTCACAGCCCAGAGTGATGATGAGATTCGCTGGTGCATGAAGACCCTCCTGAATACCGATGCAGGGATGGGATTCATCCATGAATCTTTCCATAAGGATGATGCTTCGAAATACACCCGTGCCTGGTTTGCATGGCAGAACACCCTCTTCGGAGAGTTGGTCATCAAGCTCATCAATGATGGTAAGGTAGATTTGCTCAACAGTCTCTAATCGATTTCCAAAACGTCACTAATTGATTTTTCTAAAAAGTAACGACAATGAACGAAATTAAAATCATAGGTTCTGCTCTTCCCAACATTCCATGGGAAGACAGACCAGAAGGAAGCAGCGTGCCGCTCTGGCGCTATTCCCAGAATCCGATTATCAAGCGTAATCAGCTACCCGACTCCAATAGTATCTTCAATAGTGCAGTAGTTAAGTTTGAGGATGGTTTTGCAGGTGTATTCAGATGTGATGACAAGAATCGCCGTATGACTCTTCATGCCGGTTTCAGCAAGGATGCCGTACATTGGGACATTGATGAGGACATCATCCATTTCGAGTGTGATGATCCTGAGGTAGGAGAGTGGGTTTATGGTTACGACCCTCGTGTGTGCAAGATAGGCGAAAAGTATTATGTCACCTGGTGCAATGGTTATCATGGACCAACGATTGGTGTGGCATGGACAGAGGATTTCAAGACCTTCCATCAGGTAGAGAATGCTTTCCTGCCATACAATCGCAATGGCGTGATGTTTCCTCGCAAGATCAATGGCAAGTTTGCCATGCTGAGTCGTCCGAGTGATACTGGTCATACTGCCTTCGGTGACATCTTCTATAGCGAGTCACCTGATTTGGAGTATTGGGGGCATCATCGTCATGTGATGGCTCCTGCAGCTTTCGAGGAGAGTGCTTGGCAATGTATGAAGATAGGTGCTGGCCCGGTGCCTATCGAGACTTCTGAAGGATGGTTGTTGCTCTATCATGGTGTGCTCCATTCCTGCAATGGATATGTTTATGCTTTTGGTGCAGCCTTGCTCGATTTGGATGAACCGTGGAAAGTATTGGGCCGTTCAGGTCAGTATTTGATTACTCCTCAGGAGCTCTACGAGTGTGTAGGAGATGTACCTAATGTCTGCTTCCCATGCGCATCTCTCTGTGATGCAGAGACGGGTCGCATTGCAGTATATTATGGTTGTGCAGATACCGTTACCGGATTAGCCTTCGGTTATGTACCGGAAATCATCGACTTCATCCGCCGTACCAATATTATCAAGTAGAATCTTCAGAAAAAATATAGATTTTTCATAATCAATATCTATTTCATAAAACAGATTTTTCAATAAGGCTATAAATTGATGTTAAGTTAAGATGTATTATTTATCTAAAAAAAGTTGTTTTTAGGTTTAGTTTAGGTTTATTAAAACCGCTATAGTTTTGCGTGAGCATAGCTATAGCGGTATTTTTTTGAATAAAAAATAAAAAAAAATGCATTTTGACTAAGTAGTTTGTTTTTTATTCTTGTTATAAGTGCAGAAAATAGCTAAAAACGAGGAAAAAATCTCAAAAACGGCGAGATACTCAAAAGCAGAAAATAAATTATTAACTATACAATATTAACTTAAACCTTTAAAGTATGAGACTAAATCGACTTTTTAGCGTTGCAATGCTCTCCATTATATTTGGAGGTACAGCAAGTGCTCAACAGCCTTATGGTGGTTGCTGGCATCCGGAACACGTCAAGAACTGGTCCCCAGAAACTGACAAGAATGCCAAGTTCAATCGTTCTAAGGTGCCATTGGCAAAACGTTTCAAGGAGCCAACCTTGATGAAAGCCAATAAAAACCAGTTCTATGAGGGACAGGTATGTAATGCAACCATTCTTTTCCCTACATGTAGTTCTTGCCCATCTCAGGGCGCTAACAACTTCTTGGGATACCAGCCAACTTACTGGCAGTATATGGATAAACTCGTTTATTGGGCAGGTTCTGCCAGCGAGGGTATTATTATTCCTCCACCAGCACCATCTACAGATGCAGCTCACCAGAGTGGTGTGAAATCTCTCGGTCAGATATTCTTCCCTCCTTATGCTTTCGGAGGAAACCAGGCTTGGGTTCGTGAAATGCTTACCAAGGAGAATGGCTCTTACATCTTTGCCAAGAAATTGTATGAAATCGCTAAGTATATGGGCTTCGATGGTTGGTTTATCAACCAGGAGTCTGGTGGCTCTACTCTCTCAGAATGGGCTGGTTTCATCAAAGAGTTTAATGCACTCGCTGATGCAGACGGCAATAGCCACATGGAAATCCAGTGGTACAATGCATCTGGTTCACCAAGTCCAACCATTCTGAAGTCACATAAGAATACTTCTCAGTTCTTGGAGTATGGAGCTAATGGCGATTATCGTAGTCAGGCAAGCCAGCTGGGCTGTACAGAGGAAGAGACTTTCTCTAAGATCTATGCAGGTATCCAGGTGGTAAGTAGTGGTCATACCGGATTCGGTTATTACCTCAACAGATCTATGCCAACGACCGGCCACGTAGGTTCTATTGACTTGTTCTGCCCAGAGGAGCGTATCTGGAAGGATAATGTAAAGAACCTTCTTGGTAGTGATGATACAGGTCCAAGCGCATATGCTGCTATTCAGAAAACCTTTAAAAATGAAGAGCAGATGTGGGTAAATCAGGAAGGTGACCCAACAGTCACATCTACCACATCTTGGCCAGGAATTTCCAACCGCGTATTGGAGCGTTCTACTATCACTAATATGCCTTTCGTCAGCTCATTCTGCGTAGGTGTGGGTAAGCACCGCTTTGTAGAGGGTATCAAGAATGGTACACAAGACTGGTATCATAGTGGTGTACAGAGCATCATGCCAACATGGCGCTGGTGGATAGAGAACAAGGGCAACCTGACAGCTTCTATCAACTGGGATGATGCTTACAACTTCGGTTCAAGCATCGAGGTGAGCGGAAGCTTGACAACAGGTGATCACCTCATGCGTCTCTATAAGACGATGATTCCTGTAACATCAGGTGGAACTCTCCGTATTGTTTACAAGACCACTACTCCTGGTAGTGTAGAGATGAAGTTGGCTACAGAGAGTTCTGTCAACCCAGATGTAACTCTGACCGATGCTACAGTAACAGAGAAGAACGGCTGGACCATCGCTGACTATGACTTGGCTTCACTCAATGGCAAGACCATCTATATGATTGCCCTCAACATGAAGAGTGAGACAGAGGTTTCTTACTATCAGTTGAAACTCGGTGAACTCGCTGTGTTGCCAGCAGCTTATGCTCCTGCAAGCGTTACCGTTGAGAACCTTGCATCTACAACTACTCTCGGTGCAGAAAAGAGTGATGTTCGTTTGACATGGGATTATACCTATAACGACGACTTCGATCACTTCGATATCTATAAGAAGCATGAAGATGGCGAGCGCATCTTGGTAGGTCAGACTCGTGGCGAGGCTTTCTATGTTCCTACATTCGTTCGTAATGGCGTAGATAATTTCCTTGAGATGGAAGTAGTTCCTGTAATGAAGGATATGAAGCAGCAGCCTGCTAAGAGCATCAAGCTTGACTATCCTAAGGGTACTGCTCCTGTAGTTACCTTCTCTTTGGGTAAGAGTTACCTCGAAGTTGGTGAAACTACATCTATCACAGCTAAGGGTACAGGTAAACCTACTGCTTGGGAGTGGATTTTGCCAGAGGGCTTGGACTTCAAGCCAGGTACTCCTACTAATGAGGAGACTATCCAGGTAGTGGCTAAGAAGCCAGGTAAGATGAATGTTACTGTAAAGGTTACTAACGTTGTTGGTACTTCTACTACTACAAAGCAAGTTATCGACGTTATTGCTAAAGAAGACGCTGCTACTGTTTACAACGTAGTAAAAGACAAGAAGGTGGTTAGCTACTCTAACTCTACCAACTATAAAGAGACACCTTGGAAGATTATCGATGGCGTAACTTATCCAACCGAAACCAGTGATAAGTGGTGTACATTGCAGAGCGAACGTTGGGCTATCTTCGATTGCCAGAGCGCATATCGTATCTATGGTTTCCGTATCTATGATGGTAACTATGGTCCTGAGAGTGGTGTTGAACAGATCAACAACTATAAGATTCAGTTGTCTAACGACGGTGAGACCTGGACAACAGTGGTTGATGCTGAAAATCGTGTAAGCGAGAGCGTCAAGACCGACTACATTCCTCCTTACAAGGCACGTTACGTGAAGTTGATTCCTGAGGCTAACGGTACTCTCCGTATTTGGGAGTTTGAAGTATATGGTTCTGAGGACAACAATATGTCTATTTCGGTTCCTTCTTCTGAGATGAAGATGAACGCTGGTGAGACACAGAACATCGTTGTTACTTACGACTTGAATGGTGATCCAAGAGATCCTAAATTCTCTTGCCGCGTGAAGTCTTCTGCTGGTTTGAAGGTGGGTACTATCACAGAAGATCAGGCTAACTGCACATTCACTATCCCTGTAACAGCAGGTATGAAGATGGGTGTTGAGAAAGTTACTATCACTGTTGACAATGGTGGTACATATAAGGAGCGTGTTGTGAATATTAGCATCGACTCTAATACACAGCCTAACATCTTGACAGGTGCTACTGCTGAGGTTCGTCACTATACGGGTGACTACGGATTCGGTGTTGCATTCGACAAGTTCGACATCACAGGCTTGACCGATGGCGACAAGGTGGAGGATGCACTTACCTCTATCGAGAATCCTTCTACTCATAAAGATGATGCATGGGCTATCTTTACAGCTCCAGAGGGAAAGTCTTGGAATCTCTCTAAGGTTGCTATCCACCTCCCTAACAACAACAAGGGTACAAATGATAACGATGAAGCAGGTATCGTCAACAAGGAGATTAGCATCGCTGTAGGTAACGATATCAATAACTTGAAGCGCGTGAAGACATTCTCTGACCTGGGTGAGGTTTCTGAGTTGGAGTACATCTTGCCAGACTTCGAGGAGACTAAGTATATCGCAGTGATCTGTAACTTGAATCCATACTTCTATCCTTCTTTGGCTGAGGTTGAGGCTTATGAGCAGTTTGCTGCTGCTATGCCAGCTGTAGCTCCAGTAGAAGTGACAGGATGGAATGCTGATGTTATCGCTGAGGGTAAGCCTTCAAAACAGTTCTCTGACAATATTCTCGACAACCAGGGTTGGGTATTCTATACTGATGGTGTTCAAAAGGAAGGTGCACTTTGTGGCAGCGATGGTATCGTGACAACAGCGAAGGGAACTCAGTTCCAGATGGCAGACTTCAGTCAGAAGAATGCTCTCACTCTCAGATCTTACTACTCAACTGGTAATCTGAACTTCGTGACTCCAGAGAAGTGTGAGGAACTTTACTTCCTCGTTGTTTCAACCAATGGTTCTGGTAGTCTTGTGGCTTGTCCATATTACACAGACGGAACTCATGGTTATAATGATCGTTTCACTCCTCAGGATTGGTTTGCTGAAACTCCATCGGGTAGCGAAGCTGTATATGGTTTGGGTCGTATTATCACAAAACAGAGCCTTCCATATTACAAAGACGATATCGATACAGGCAAGATTCGTCTCTATGAGTACAGTGTAAAGGTTGATAAGTCTAAGGAAGTGAAGTATGTTGAGTTCACGAAAGGCTATGGTGGTGCTGGTATTATCACTGTCTTGGGTATTTCAAGAAAGGGTACTGGCGGTGTAGCTACTGGCATCGAGAATATCGAGAATCGTCCTGCAGTAAATGCAGCAGAAGGCATCTACACAATCAATGGTGTGAAGATCAACAGCTTGCAGAAGGGCATCAACATCATCAAGATGGCTGATGGTACTACAAGAAAGGTTGTTATCAAGTAAATGAGTATTGCTAAGTAATCAATACAGAAGCAATCAATACAAACAATAAAGGGGTAGGATTCACGTCCTACCCCTATTTAATATGAAGCATCATGAAGGCTTTATTTCATGATGATTTTGCTGCATACCGACAGTATTTTATAAACATCGCTGGCAGCCTTATTTTATTTACGACAATTTTAATCTCAGCGAATTGAGCACTACGCTTACGCTGGAGAAGGCCATCAGGGCACTTGCCCACATTGGGGTTATCTGGAAATCAATGCCGAAGATGTGGAGTGCTCCGGCTGCCAACGGGATGCAGATGATGTTGTAGATGAACGCCCAGAAGAGGTTCTGCCAAATCATGTGAACCGTCTTCTGACTCAGTTTTACGGCTTCCGGAAGCG
>OGJX01000570.1_pt1 | contig 34457 bp, 19 predicted proteins | sample 1572381 | NCBI WGS metagenome assembly OGJX01 (sample SAMEA2582085, study PRJEB24529) | metagenome | biome: Human gut stool | place: China | collected 2011
TGTTTTTAATTCGCAATAGCTCGCTATTACTCATTAAAAGACAAACAAAATCCACTCTTCTAAAATTCCAAAATACAAGCAAGCCCTAATGACCGATTTGGGTTTAAGAAACATCCTTATGGCATTCTATCCTTCCGGCAGAAACATCCTCATGGCGTTTGCTGTGGTGTGGCGGTCTATTTCCTCGGGGGAGATGCCGTAGGCGAGGGCGAGGCGGTCTCTTACGTATGCCACGTAGGCACTCTCGTTGCGCTTCCCGCGCATCGGCACGGGAGCCATGTATGGAGCGTCGGTCTCGAGCACGATGCGGTCGAGGGGGATGTGGGGCACCACTTCAGGCAGATGGCTCTTCTTGAATGTCAGCACACCGCCGATGCCGATGTTGAAATTGCCGAACGACAGCAGCTGTTCTGCCTCCCGCTCGTTGCCCGTGAAGCAGTGGAACACTCCTCCGCGGCGCAGTTCCCGTTCGTAGCGGCGCAGTATTCCCACCATCTCGTTCTGTGCCTTGCGGCAGTGTATCATCAGCGGCAGGTCGGCCTCTATCGACCATCTCACCTGCTCCTCGAAAGCCTCCAGCTGCTCTTTCTCGAATTCGCGGCTCCAATAGAAGTCCAGTCCCACCTCGCCGATGGCGATGAACGGAGGGTTGTCTGCCGACGGTGCTTTCTGCCTCTGCTCGTCGAGAATCCGTCGCATCTGGCCTACTGCGTCTTTCCAGTCCTCTTTCACCTCCTCCGGGTGGAGACCTATCATGGGGTAGGCGTAGCCCGGAAACTGCCGGCATGTGTCCACCACGCTGCCGATGCTCTTGAGGTCGATTGCCGGCACGAAGATTTTCTCCACTCCGGCATCCTGTGCCCGCAGCACTGTCTGCGCGCGGTCTTCGGCGAATTCATCGCCGTCGATATGAGTATGCGTGTCAATCATTGTTCATTTTCCTGTTTGTTTTCCTTTTCCTTCTCCTGCATCTTGCGTTTCTCCTTGCGGCGCATGTAGTAGCGTATGCCGAAGCGTTCACAGTCGGCCACTCGGTCTATCACGAGTTTTCCCTCCTCGCTGAAGTGCGCCTCTATCTGGTCCCAGATGCGCAGTATCAGTTCGTCGATTTCGGGTCGTATCTCCTTGAGCCGTTGCTCCATTTCGCTTGTGCGTTTCTGCAGCGCCTTCTGCTTGTCGTAAGCCTCCTTGAAGATGTCGAAGTGGGTCTCCACCATTCCTATCGTGGGGTTGTAAATCGGTCTGCCACCCTTCTTCACGCGGTTTTTCTCTCCGCTGATGATTTTCGGTCCCCATTCCGTTATCGACCCTATGCTGTTGTCCACGGGAATCATGGTGGCGGTCTCCTCCAGTCCGTAGAGTTTCAGGTTAGAGCGCTTTATCTCCCCTCTTGTCACAGCCATGAGCAACACCTGCATGAAGTGGCTCTCATACATGTAAGCCTTTTTCTGCAGCTGGTCTATTTTCGTTCCGCTCCGCCATTGCGCCTTTTTGTCCACCTCGTATTGCGTCACTGCCGTGAGCAGCTTGTCGTAGCAGGTGCGCGCCTGGTTTATGTCTTTCCATTCCAGAAATCTGTCGCGGGCCATGTATATGTCGTTGTTGTCGAGCAGCGTCTTCAGTGCACTTAGTCTCGACTTGTCGGTATTGGGGAGTCTTCTGTATGGCATTTCCTCTCTTTTTGTGGGTGTTTCGTTATTTCTTTCTGTTCATCATTCTCTCGGTGTATTCGCGCAACACCGCCTTGCGGTCGTCGCTCACCGAGAGTTCGTCGAGATGCTGTCTGCTCTGTTCGAAGTATTCCTTTATCCTCTGTTCGGCGAGCTTGTCGATTCCGAGCCTGTTGTAAATCTCCGTCACGGCAGCAATCTTCTCTGCCGGATCGAATTCCGTCGCCGTGGTCCATCTCTCCAGTTCGGCACGCGTCCCGGCGTCGGCTCTGTTGAAGGCGTTGATGAGCATGAATGTTTTCTTGTTTGATGTGATGTCGCCGCCGATAGCCTTTCCGAACACCTTCGGGTCGCCATACACGTCGAGCAGGTCGTCCTGCAGCTGGAACGCCAGTCCCACCTTCTCTCCGAAGGCATACAGTGCGTTGGCGTCGGCATCCGAAGCCCCTGCCACCACGGCACCCATCTTGAGTGCGCAAGCCAGCAATACGCTTGTCTTCAGCCGTATCATCTCGATGTATTCCTCCTCAGCCACATCGTTGCGCGTTTCGAATTCCATGTCGAACTGCTGTCCTTCGCTCACCTCCAGTGCCGTTTCGGTGAAGAGGTCGAGAGCGGGCTTGAGATATTTGGTGTCGCATTTCGCCAGGTGTTCGTATGCCAATACGAGCATTGTGTCGCCGGAGAGGATCGCCGTGTTGTCGTCCCATTTCTTGTGTACGGTGGGACGGCCACGCCTCATGTCCGCCTTGTCCATGAGGTCGTCGTGTAGCAGTGTGTAGTTGTGGTAGGTCTCCAGTGCCGTAGCCACGGGCAGTATTCTGTCCACGTCGTCGTGGAAGAGGTTGTATGCCATGAGCACGAACGACGGGCGTATGCGTTTTCCGCCGGCGGCGAGCACATATTCTATCGGGTCGTAGAGCGACTTTGGTTTTCTCTCGTAGGGAAGTGATGCGATGTATGCGTTCACTTTCTCCTGTATTTCGGTTGCTGTCAGCATAATTATGTTTTTTTGTTAGGTTTGTCGTATTTATATATATGTTACTTATTCAAGTTTTGCAAATCTCTCATTTGTTGAATGGGGGAGTGCCCCAAGCACTCGCAAATCCTCTGAAATCCATATAGAAATCCAAAGATTTCAGGTCAAAAAATAATCCGTGAAAGATTAATCCGTGTTCCTCGGTGTTATCTGTGTTTTGTTTTTTTTGACCTGTGGCCATCGCCGAAGGCTGATGGACACTATATGCTTTCACACTGGAATCCTTTCCATCCTTTGACATCGTGTCCACAGCCTTCGGCGTGGACAAATCAAAGAAAAAACACGGATATCACGGACTTTGCACGGATTGGTCTTCACGGATTTTTTTCTTTGATATTATTTTGCCAATGAGTCTTGGATTCGGTTGGGATTTTTCCGGATTTGGAGCACTATGGTGCTCGCTGCTTCCAGACGACATCAGCCAATGGTTTTGCCAATGAACATTAGCCCCCTCTCGTTCTCAAACCCATCCTAACCTTCCCCAAGGGAAGGGACAAGTTACTCTGCTTTGTCAAAGACTTCAGATAATCACATCAGCCAATCACATCAGTCAATCACTTCAGCCCCCTCTCGTTCTCCCCCGTAGGGGAGATGCAGGTTACCTTGCGCTGTTATTTCCCTTGTGGAGATGCAGGTTACCTTGCATTGTTATTTCCACTTTGGGACGATACAGGTTAGTCTTGCTTTATGACAAACCGATGACAGTCAGTCTGCCAATGGTATCTGTCCCTCCCCTTCGGGGGAGGCTAGGTGGGGGCTGATGACATTTAGCCGTAGTAACCAGTTCCTTCCCTTTGGGAAGGTTAGGATGGGTTGTCCCTTTGGGAAGGTTAGGATGGGTTGTCCCTTTGGGAAGGTTAGGATGGGTCTGCGGTCAGGTGTGGCTGACACCAGACCTATGCATCGTTCTGCATCCTTATTCTCCATTCCTGCGGAAAGAGGTTGTTGGTGCGGTTGCCCAGGTTTTTCACGAATCCCAGGTTCAGCCCCTGATACCCCACAGCCACGAATCCGCGCGGTGTGTCAGGCGGCAACTGTATCGGTTCGCGTCTGAGATAGGCAATCGCAGTGTCGCGGTCGAGCTCCGCCGTGGCGAAGGCTTCAGGGTTGAATGCCGTTGAGAGGGCGAGACCTTCGGCAGGTATGATGTCCTTGCCCTTCGGCTCTCCCAGTTCGATGCCGGCATGCATCACGCGCAGCTTCTCCAGTGCGGTGTCATACACGTTGCGCCACTGTTTCCTCACCGCCACGAAGCGCTGTCCGAGCGTGGTGATGCTGAAGTCCTCGTTGCCCTTTATCCATCCGCTCATCTCCTTAGCCCCCTTCACGGCCTGTTCTGCCGATGCCTTTCCGCGCCGCTTCAGCTTCTTGTCCTTTTTCGTTGCCGAGGAGTCGAGCATACTGATTGTGGTCTGCTGCGAGGCGTCACTTCCCGTCTGTCGCAGAGCCACCATATACAGACCTTCTGATCGGGTCTCACCCGGAATGAAATGCCTCTCGGAGAGCTTTTCCATCTGCCATTCAGAGCAGATGAAGTCCACGTTCTCCTCATCCTCCTGCCTGTTGTATGTGCAGGTGGAGTATACGAGCAGTCCGCCGTCTCTCAGACATGGTATGATGTCGGTGATAATCTCCCGTTGCAGTGCGGCGCATTTTTTCACGTTAGCCACCGACCATTCCCTTATCGCCCCCTCGTCTTTGCGGAACATCCCTTCGCCGGAGCAGGGCACGTCGGCGAGTATCACGTCAAACTGCAGTCTGCTGCGCTGGTAGTCGATGGCATAGTTGTTTGTCACTATCACGTCGGGGTGTCCGAACTTCTGTATGTTCTCCATCAGGATGTTTGCCCTGGGGCGCATCGGCTCGTTGGTCATCAGCAGACTTCCCTCGGGCAGCACGCTGCGCATGGCGGTGGACTTCCCTCCCGGTGCGGCACACAGGTCGAGCACCATCAGCGGACGGTCGGCGGGTGCGTGGTCGCGTATCACCTGGGTGATATACATCGAGGCAGCCTCCTGCACGTAGTATGCTCCGGCGTGTAGCAGGGGGTCGAGAGTGAACATCGGCCGCTCCTTGAGATAGCGTCCCTCCCGACACCATTCCACGGGCTCGTCTTCTTCAGCCGGCAGTGCCATGCTGTCGGAGCGGAATTTCATCGGGTTCAGTCTCACGCTCACCGGCGGTTCCTCGTCCATGGCTTCAGCGAAACGCGTCCACCGTTCCTCTCCCATGATTTCCCGGGTGTATGTGGAGAACTCCTCTGGTAGTGTTGTCTTCGGCGTGGTGGTCATCGTGTGGTGTTATGTTTTTTTGTTATGATTCCTATTTGTTTATATCCGTGTCCTGCTGCCGCTGGAGTCATGGGGTGCTTACCCCCAAATCGTTCATTAGGCCGTTTATAGTATTTTTATATATACTGCTTGCAGTCTTTTGTTTTTTTATAAGGCGTCTTTAGTCTGTTTTTAATTCGCAATAGCTCGCTATTACAAACAAAATCCACTCTTCTAAAAACTCAAAATCCAAGCAAGCCATAACGACCGATTGGGGTTTACAGTCATATTGCCGATGCCGTAGGCAAGGCTTTCCTCCTCGGCAGTGCTCCGATTATTCGCTTGGCGTCGGTTGTTGAGGCTTCGCAAAATGACAGCAGGGATTTCTAAGAATTTACAAATATAGTGTTTTTCTCCTTCATATCGCCCGTTCGGCGGAAAGAAAATAATATTTGAATCCGTTTTTAACAAATATTCAAGCCCTGATGACCGATTGGGGATAAAGCGTCAGATAATTGATAAAAACAAAAAACAGTGACGAATCATCATATTAGAGCACTATTTTTTGATACAGGTATCTCATCTTACACCATAAAAGTAATCGTTGTTGCATTTCAATTCCATGAAGGTACGATTAGAACACAGCCTTCTTCAAGAAGAATGGTTAACCCCTAAATTTCAATTCCATAAAGGTACGATTAGAACGCTGCAATGTTCCTCAAGACCGTGCTTCAGATATTCAATTTCAATTCCATAAAGGTACGATTAGAACCTCAGCCTGGTGTGATTGATGGTGTTCTCACTTTCGAATTTCAATTCCATAAAGGTACGATTAGAACGATATAAAAAAAATTGCTAAAGAAAAGGGCTACACGAATTTCAATTCCATAAAGGTACGATTAGAACCTTAATGATTTGATTGTCAAAAAAGTTGAAAAAAGGCGATTTCAATTCCATAAAGGTACGATTAGAACTTCGGGGTAGATGCAACGTCTACCCTACCTACACACGATTTCAATTCCATAAAGGTACGATTAGAACCTTTAGGGAAGAATAAAGAGACAAGCGACCGCCAATTTCAATTCCATAAAGGTACGATTAGAACTCACGCTGCCATTGCGGAACAATGTTTCTTCTATCATTTCAATTCCATAAAGGTACGATTAGAACGTTCAGCCGAAAGACGAGCCGAAGCCAGTCAAAAATTTCAATTCCATAAAGGTACGATTAGAACGCCACATACGTATTGACATTGCTGTCGTGCGTGTGATTTCAATTCCATAAAGGTACGATTAGAACGGGATTAACCGTGTAACTCTCGCACAATCCCTCAAATTTCAATTCCATAAAGGTACGATTAGAACACATTATAGATTAAGGGTGAGCTATACCATGCCTATTTCAATTCCATAAAGGTACGATTAGAACTTTATTGCGATGCAGTAATTGATATATTACATCTATTTCAATTCCATAAAGGTACGATTAGAACGTATCAGTATGACTCGCAGGACTATTACTACAGAATTTCAATTCCATAAAGGTACGATTAGAACGAATTACGGATGATTGCCGTGACTTCTCTTGCCAATTTCAATTCCATAAAGGTACGATTAGAACTTTCGATGTATTCTCTTACTTCGTCGCTACTGGCGTATTTCAATTCCATAAAGGTACGATTAGAACTAACCAGGGGTTTCAAGTGACGGTGAATGATACGATTTCAATTCCATAAAGGTACGATTAGAACCTGACATCCTTATGGTGTTCGAGCCGAAGGACATATTTCAATTCCATAAAGGTACGATTAGAACAAAGGTGTTTGCCAAGTATGGCATCAAAGACGTGATTTCAATTCCATAAAGGTACGATTAGAACAAGACCTCTGTTGATATAGTTGCAGGTGCATTTAAATTTCAATTCCATAAAGGTACGATTAGAACTAAGACTATCTACAATTGTCAAGATAGCACACGCCATATTTCAATTCCATAAAGGTACGATTAGAACTTCCAAGTCCGCCTTCTTGAAATACAACCTGTTGATTTCAATTCCATAAAGGTACGATTAGAACTTACAAGAAAAAGAATGAAAGCAAGAAGAAACTTTATTTCAATTCCATAAAGGTACGATTAGAACCTATTAGTTCACTCATTTACTACCCTCCCATCTATTTTATTTCAATTCCATAAAGGTACGATTAGAACGTAAACAGGATTACAAAGACCAAATTGAGAAGCACTTATTTCAATTCCATAAAGGTACGATTAGAACAGCCTTGAGCGAACTTTTGCGAATGTAGGCAGAAATTTCAATTCCATAAAGGTACGATTAGAACTGTCTACCGTCAAAGGTCAGCAGATTGCTCGTGCAATTTCAATTCCATAAAGGTACGATTAGAACCCTTATCAGCAATTCGTTTCCTTCGTCAATGAGGAAATTTCAATTCCATAAAGGTACGATTAGAACGAGCAAGCAAGAAATTGGCGCATTAAAAATACATATTTCAATTCCATAAAGGTACGATTAGAACTATACTTGTCTGCATATTCTTCTTGCAATTGATATATTTCAATTCCATAAAGGTACGATTAGAACATTCTTGGAAAACTTACCCAAATGAATTTGGGTTATTTCAATTCCATAAAGGTACGATTAGAACTAGCCTTTTGGAAACGCTCGGTAACATCATACATGATTTCAATTCCATAAAGGTACGATTAGAACTTCTTTTTCGACTCTGAAACAATCTTATCGCATTTATTTCAATTCCATAAAGGTACGATTAGAACAACATCTGACCAAACTAAAGCCAATATTGCAGGTAAATTTCAATTCCATAAAGGTACGATTAGAACAGACTGGCCTCAATCAGAACGTTTCTTTTGATAAATTTCAATTCCATAAAGGTACGATTAGAACACTATTTTGGACTCTATTTTTGCTATGGCTGCTGAATTTCAATTCCATAAAGGTACGATTAGAACTGTAATCCTACTATTTTGGACTCTATTTTTGCAAATTTCAATTCCATAAAGGTACGATTAGAACTATGGAACGGTCTGAATAAATTCTTGGGATAGAACTAATTTCAATTCCATAAAGGTACGATTAGAACAAACCTGCACGACCATAACCGAACTCATTAGGCAATTTCAATTCCATAAAGGTACGATTAGAACCTCCTTACGACTTTGCTATACCGGAACTTGATAGCATATTTCAATTCCATAAAGGTACGATTAGAACGTCAATATTCAGAATCAGCAATTGGAGCTTAATTCAAATTTCAATTCCATAAAGGTACGATTAGAACTTTCGTACAATCTCTCAGTTTATTGTTAAGTAAGAAATTTCAATTCCATAAAGGTACGATTAGAACTCGCCCCGTTCCGGAGCGGGGGTTAGTTGTTTTCATTTCAATTCCATAAAGGTACGATTAGAACTAGTTAGCGGTGCTACTGGATTGACTTCTAATTTGCTATTTCAATTCCATAAAGGTACGATTAGAACTCAATCTACAAAACCAGATGCAAGAGCTTAATGCCAATTTCAATTCCATAAAGGTACGATTAGAACAATGTTGGGTTACGGTTTTATAAATGACCAATCCCAATTTCAATTCCATAAAGGTACGATTAGAACCCATTGTTTGGGGATATATAACATCCTTATTTTCAATAGGATTCGTGGATGCAAAGTTAATAAATCTTATTGAAAAAATGTCGATGGGGGATTATATATTTTTATGCGTTCTGCGACAACCGTTATATTTATTGGTGTTACAACAAGTCAAAGATCTAAATGATGCTTGGGAATGAGTGGATTATTGTTGAGATAAGCCACATCGACAACTTCTGTTATAGGAAATTGTCGGTTGACATCCTCTCTTTTCCAAGTATTTGTTTGTCCATATTATAGCCTATCTTATTTGTGAAAATGATAATACTGTCCTCAGACGGGTCGATAATTCCTTTTATTTTCAGTTTCAGCTCCCTGAGTTTTGCTTCAGAGAGTGCGCCTTCAAATACGGAGTTTTGTATCCAGCACAGGTATTGGCGGCACAGTTTCAGCATTTTGCCGACACGTTTCTCACCTACATCATAAACAACGATAACATACATATCACCAATACATTTTAAAAGGTTTGTATTCTTCTATCCCCAAGATATCTTTCAGCAACTTGTAGCATTCCAGCTTTATGAGATGCTTGTAGCTTACATTGCGTCCCAAAGAACGGTGGCGGAATGTTTCGTCATAGCGTTCCTCCATAGCTTTTACAAATATCTTTTTGCCTTTCTCGTTTAAAAGGCATTTGTTGAGTTTCTTGTCAAAGTGGTTGCTGCCTAAAGCATGCTTGTTTAGCACCTTGAAGATGACTCTGTCTACGATAATGGGCTTGAATATCTCGGATATGTCAAGACACAACGAATAGCGCCGTTCGCCTGGAGTGTGAAGAAAACTAATTGTCGGATTCAGTTGTGTCTGATGTACGGCTCGGAGAGTTTCTGTATAACACATCATGTTGCCGAAAGATATCAGTGCGTTCACTTCGTTTTCTGGTGGTTGCTTTGTTCTCGATCCCATATTGAAATCGTCGAGAATGATATCGAAGGCGGCATAATATGCCTGGCGGATATTTCCCTCAATTCCCATTATCTCATCCACGGCCTTGGCATCAGCCAAAGTGTCACTCAATCTCTTGATCGTATCGATAATGCCTTGTAGGTCTTTCCCTCTGCGGTTGTAGTAGTTGAGGTTCATTACCATATTCCATGCAGCCCCTTGGATGAACTTACGGGCCAGTTCCACTCGCTTCTTTTTGTTCTGGTATGCTGAAGTCTGTGCCAGCAGAGCCTTGCCGGACAAGAGACTTTCGCGAGGCATGAAGCTTCCCGTATAGTTCTCGTAATAATCAAAGAAATGGATGGGTATGCCTTTCTGTCCCATAAAGTTGAACAAAGCACTGTTTGCCCTAAGACTGCCGAAAGCATACAACTCTGCCACATCCTCGATAGGAATGTATCGGGGCTGCTGTTTGATTTCCGTATTGTCTTCGTTCACGACAATGGGCGTAAACTTCAACGTGTTGTCCCTGCGCTCCATGATGCCAGGATTGAACAGATAGAAACTTCTTTTCATTCTTCTTCCTCCATCTCGTTGATATAACAAAATTCAAAGTAGCTGCAATTTTTGCAGATGCCTTTCTTCGTGACAGGTGGACATTGTTCCTGCGAGATTACGTTTGTTATCTCTTCAGCAATAGTCTGAATTTCTTCCCTGTCAATATCCGTCAGTATCACTTCTTGGGTCTTTCTCAAAAGAGGATATTCCAAGATGCCCTTCACTCCTTCAATGCCATGCTGCTCGAAGACATACATGTAATATTTAAGCTGCCATTCATGAGCTTTATCCACTTTGTTGGATTTCTTTATCTCATGGATGACTTTGTTCTTGGCATCATAGTAATCTACTTTGACGCCATCAATCTCCACTTCCTCATACCGTGCCGTCCTCTGGGGATAGCTCGATTCATGCACCAGCTTCCCCTCATACACCAAGTCAGATTCCTGTTCCATGTTGATGCCATTGGCAAACAGCCATAGTTTGCGATGGCAAAGCTGGTAATAGTTGAAATGAGTACCTGTTATAGTCATAAGAAATTGTCCTCCTCATTATTGGTTAAATCAACACCTATATCGAACGTATAAAAACCATCACGTATAACATTGATAAAGATTGGATCATTGGAGCCGATGGTGATTTTGCAATCTGAATCAATCCGATGTTCTTTCCGTCCTTTGTCCAGTAAATACACGGGTAAACTGATGGAATAGGATAGTACAAATTCCATATATTCGGAATAATTGTAAAAATGTGTACATGCAGGTTTGATTACAAAAACCAATCCCTGTGGTCCAATATCACGGCTTCTCCAACTATTGGAATGGGTATCATCATCATTCCATTTTTCAACTGGATTCATTAGCCAATTGTTAATCAGCATTTGTTCCAAAGCCTGTACGTTGGTTTGGGCCTTTATGCTGAAAACAGCTTCTTCTGAATATACCTTGTTTAGAATATTGACTAAATCTTGCGCTGAGTATATACCAGCTTTAAGTATGTCGATGGTAGACAATAAAGCTTTACATGGAATCCATGACTTTTCATTTTGTGAATATGAACCATATGGTGCAGGGTAGAGGGTGTTGTCCTTATATGGTATTAACGCATACATTTCACCAACAGAATTATCAAAGCGGCACAATCTTCCGGCTCTTTGCATGAGTCGGTCTATTGGACATATTTCACTTATCATTAGTTCGGAACTAATATTGATACTGATTTCTCCAATTTGTGTAAGAATAGCTATGCCTTTAGCTGTACCATTGTTCCATGCCTTTCTCCCCAAATTATCAAGCAACATATTTTCCTTACGTTGTTTGTCTTTTTCTGTAAATCTACTGTGGTATAGAATTATAGGAATATCTTTGCCGCTTCCCAATACAAGGGCTTTTATTTCCTTGTATACTTTTATAGCTTTATCTACCGTGTTAAGGTAAATAATAGCATTACCTCTTTCTATGCAATATTTCAATAGATAGTTGATGTCCTGTATGTCATCATACTCTATTAGCTTTTTTATGTTGAAGCATTTATTATAACTATCGCTTTCTTTATCTTCCAATATACTTTCAATATTGAATCCTGCTTTTCTATATAATTGCAATGCTGACTCTGGCAAAGATGCACTCATTATCATGACTGGAACTTTCCAATTATGTAGCACTTTTAAAAGGAAGATGATATTGGCAAGAGTAAAATCGTCATAGAAATCAGCTTCGTCAATTACAACACAAGAGTTGGCGAGATTGCTGCAAATCAGATGATGGCTTTCTTGAGTAAAGGTCAAAGACATCAACAAGTGATCAATGGTACACACAGTAATTGGTGTTGCTAGAAGATTTGCCATTTTTTGTTGAGCTAATGCCTCTTTCATATCCAATTCTCCATTTTGCACTTTAGAATACTTTGAATACCATGCACTGGAATGATACAGACCTGTATCAGACAATGTAGCTGCCACGTTTACAGAAAGAGCATTTGCCGTAAATCGTGTTGGCATGGCTATTACAAGACGGTCGGCTTTGTGAACTGCAATCTGGCGTGAAGCCCATAATAAAGAGGCGTCTGTTTTTCCAGCGCCAGTAGGGGCGCGTACAAGCAAAATGTCATTATTCCAATTGTCTTCAACAAGTTTTTGGATTCCACGTTTGTTTTCAAAAGGAAACCGATAATTAAAACAGTTCAAGCCTGGAACAGGTTCTTTATCTTCTTTTGCACTTGCTCTATGGTCAGCAAACTGAAGCAACCCTCTGATTGTGTCAAATTCTAATAACTTGTCACATACTAATGCCAGACTCTCCTTCTCTGAAATATCATTGGATGTCTTACGAAATTCATTCCAGAATTGTTTGAAAGAAGGACAGCTTGTCCACTTGTCTTCAAAGGCAAGTCCTAATTTTCCATGGTGTGCAGCTATAGCCGCCAATATGGGAATGGGCATATTGGTAACAACAGCTTCTTTTAATGAATAAAATTCATGCCGAATGCCGACAGTCCTAAGATTGTATCCAGCTTCATTACGTTTTTCTGAACTATATTCTTTGAAAGAACAAGTAGGATGATTATGTTTCCACAATTGATAACTTTGAAAATCCTTCCTACATGCTTCCTGCCATTTTGGACATGCTTTGCCATTATCATGCCATTTTGCGGAGACAGACAAACGCATAGCCAGATCTTTACCAGTCAACTTTTTGTATTTTTCGCAGGTGCCAATAAAAATCTGGCATATATCGGATACTTCAGACACAACATCAGAACGATGCTGTCCTAATGTTATGCCTGAAGGCTTGGCCAATATATTGTTGCATTTATCTTCTTTCATTAGACAGAGATATTTGTAGTTGTTATGCGTATTAGTCAAACAGAGAAGGAGTATCGTCTGTCTTCTTTTCTTGTTTCTTTGACTTGGATGGTTCTACGTCATTTTTGTCGTTAACATATACATCATCGAAACTTCTAACTTCGCTGTCATCGGAATTGCATGTGTATAATTCATTTGACTGCAAGAACTCGAGAGCCTCATTATAAGCTTTCAATACACTATTTTCAGTACGGTCATCACCAATAAAGTATTGCGCACCTCTTTCATCCAATTCTTTCAGTATGTTCTCACGTTCTGTTTCTCCTGCCTCAAAATATCGAGAAGCTTTTCTGCTAAGAATATTGTCAAAAACGATTATCACTTGTTGAGGCTCACCGCATACTGCGTTGCGTGCTTGATTAGCATAATCATTCATCAGGCGAGTAGCGTTAAGGTAAAGTTCTGCTCGGCGCTTTCTTTCTTTCTCTGTTGCATGCTTGTAATATACTGTAGCCACATTGAATGAATTCTCGTAGCGGTAGGCTTTCGATATGCTAAGAGATGTAACATCAAGAAAGAAATTCATACGCATGATATCTCCTTGACTAAATTCACGTGTAGCAATAGCTTGTTCGTTAGCATTTTCTCCCTCTGTATTGACTCGCAATCGCATAAGAAGGTCACGGCCAACCTCACTTTCTTTCATCGCTACTGCTGGAGTTACCGACAATGGGGCTGTTCGTCTGCCTGAATAATCACCTTTAGAAGGATGCATAAATCCTCCCATGTCAGCTCTTAGATCAGATTCAATCTTATCTGTTATGCCATCACCGTTTGAGACAAATGTGTCTCCTTTTGCCTCGTCTGCATTATTCAGACGATCTATAGCAGAAAACAAGACATGGCGCTGCATCTGACCAGAGATATAAACACGTCCGTCAGGACGACGCTTGATAGAAGAGGCGTTTCCCAATAATTTCTCGCCTCCATTAGCTATGTGATCCTCGAAAGGAGCCAATAGCGATACTAAAATTCCTTTGATTTCCATAATGTTATTTTTATATGTTACTATAATCTTCTGTCATTTCTTCATTCTCATTCTCTATAGATTGATTGTCATTTGAGGTTACTTTGTCAGTTTCCTCTATTTTAGACTTCAATCTTGAAAACGCAATGAGTAGATTCTTTGCCTGTTCTAATGGAAGTTCTCCACTTGCAGCCTTTTCCATAAACAATGATGCTTCTGTTGGAGCATCAAATCCAGAAAGACGACCTGCTCTTGTTATTGTGTAAGCAATAAGAGCATCACCGGATTTGGCAGAGAATACAGAACTTTCCAGTTCTACTAAGACCTTGGCCTTAGCTTTTATTAAATTATCCCAATTTGATGTGCCTACTTCTTTTTTTGCTGAGCTATAAGCTACAGAATTAAGCCAATTACCTAGTTTCTTAGCTGAGGTTACAATTTCTTTATCTATCTTTTCCATATCACTAAAATATGTATTTAATAATAATTCTATATCGTGAGGGTATTCTGCTCTGAAAGCGAGAAAATCCTTAAACGCAGGACGATTGAATATCTGTAGGAAACGACTTGCAAACAAATCGAACTTTTGATATTCAAATGCATTACTTGTTGACCTCCTGCCTTCCTTGTATAATTCTACATAATATAGGCTGTCAACAATTCTTCTCAATTTGCCTCTTTCTGCTAATCTTATTATGGAATGACTAAATGAGAACACACTGGCATCGCCATATTTTATTGCGTAGAAATTACAATCCTTAAGACTCTCAAGAACCTTATTGGCAAGTTCTGAAACATCTTTTTCTTTTGTCATCTCCCCGATAGCCCCAAGTAGTGCAATGCTTCCTAAGGCACTACTATGTGGTGCATTGGGAAAATTACCATTGAATATATTGGGTCTTTTGGGTATATATCTTAAAGTCTTTCCTTTTTCACACTTTACTTTACCTACCATCAACGAGCTGTCTAACTTTTGGATGCGAATACGTTTGAATAGTTTTATGAATTTCTGCAAATCCGTGATGTCTAAGTCTGGTAGAAGGCAAGTATTGTCCATTGATATTTTTCCTGCTCCAGACTTATATTGCAAACAAGGTTTCAAGGCCGTTGTTGATGTTATTAGAGCTAGGCATTGGTCGAACACTGTTGCTGATGGCTTTCCACGACCTATGTTCCCACTATCGGAAAAGTTGTTGAATTCACCAGACGTTGGCACTTCTGATTGTGATATTTTATATGCTTTAAGCAAATCAACATTTTCTTCAGAACAAGTTTTGTAAACGGCATTATACAAATTAGAGGCTTTCATCTCTGATGCAATTGTGTTTGGAGCTAGAAAGATGTATTTTTTTGCATCATTCTTTTCCTTTGTAAAATCGTATTGCACCTTGGCCTGTCCATGGTAATCACCTGTGGGCTTAACACTAAAAGCATTAAGTCCTTTTTCTAGTTCCTCTTTAATCTCTTTGAATGTGATGTCTTGCTCTGTTTGCAAACCATGTTCTTCCATCAAGAGGGCTATAGCATACTTCAGATAAACATGTGTTGTCATATATTTACTTGTTTTAATTCAACGTTTACCCATCCTTCACTGTTTCCTAAATAACAAATACTAGATATTCTGTTCTTGGTTAAGAGCTTTTCAGCCAACATTAAATCCAGTGTTATAGGTATTTCCATTACAGCGTCCAAACATATATATTCACGAGGTGTTGGTGATGTGTAAAAGCATGGGATTTTACCTATGTTATATTTAAACCATTCGTCTTTCTTTGACTCTGACTCTTTACTTGACAAGTCATTCCATTTGGTAAATAAGTTATATCTTTCTGCTACTAAAGAAACATCTATATTCCTACAACCATTTAAGTGCTTATTTGAATCAGAACGTCTATAACCCCTGTTCCACAAGTCGCTATAATTGAACATGCTTTTGAATTCTTTCAAGGAAATATTTCCCGAAATATCAAAGTATTCCATTAATAAAGGCAAGTAAGTAGACCCATGTTTTAACTGTTCCTTTTTCAATTCTATTTTCTGCTTCTTGCGAACCTTAGTCATATCTTTGAATATCTCAAGTCGCAATTTGTTATCAAAATGCCAACCTAGCATGTTCTCAAATAATCCACATAGCATCTTCTTGCTTGGATATTTCATGGTCTTGTAAAAAGAACCAGGCATTTCGCCCACCATAGACAATGGCGCTAATGGCCTGATTTCCAAAACTGCTTGTGTTTGCAGTTCTGGTAGCTTTCTCAATATTGATAAGTCTATATTTCTTTCCATTTTATAATTTCATTTTATAAATCCAAACCCCTGTGAACATTGTTCTCCTATACCTCCTTCATAAGCTATCTTCATCAACTCCAGAGGTGCTTTCAGACGGAAAGAGCAGAGATATCCGCGCACTCTTGATTCGTATGGAGTATTGGCTTTTATCGTTATTAACTTTGACTTTATTCTTTGGTCTGTCAATTCAAACAAGAATTCCTTGTCTTCCATTTCCAATGGCTGACCATGAATGCTCTCATACCTTGCCAACAATCCCTTTAGTATGCCTTCAGCAAACATGGGATTATCAGGGGATAGGTATTGGGTCCTGGTGCCTTCGTGTAGCTTGACACAAATAGGAGACAGGGTTTGTAGCTTCATGTCTTCGGATAGTTGCGGTGTTGGCATTGCTTCCACGCCGACAACATCAAATGCAACATGGTGTTCCTTATTGCCAATCGTAAAACTCTGATGGGCAAAGATTCCTTGAATGAATTCCATGGTGCTTTTCTCCGGTATGAAACTAATGTACCAAGTCGCTCTTTCACCTGTGATATTCAGACATCCTTCTTTAGGCAAAGGGCGTACCCTTTCAAAGATGAATGGCGAATAGCAAAACAATTTAAATCTCTTGCTGCCATTTAAAAGATAACCATTTTCATGGAGCCACGAAGCGTACTGCGTATCAGCTTGTGCTAATATGCGATATATTACAGCAGACTGCTCATATTGATAATTGAAGGGCAGTAGGTTGCCGTGTTCCCTATTTATATTTAAGGTGATTTTGAACTTCATATAAAAGATATTGTTTGGTATACAAAGTTATATAAAAACTTGCATATTTGTTTGTTCCTTTAATGTTTATTTATTGCCTTGTATTTTTATCCTTATCCTTGCATCCATTCTCTTCTCCCGTCCCACCGTTTCGGGGAAGGCGTATACGCCCCAGCCTTCTTCCATCTTATTCTTCTTGATGTTCTCGTCGTACCACCAGTCGTAGTGCTCTCGTGAAATCATTCGGAGATCCCAGGCTTCGTGCACTTGGGCGGCAATGGAAACGCCATACAGTTCCTTCAGGTCTGTCATCTCCCCGAGCGTCAGCTCGTCGCGATGCTCGCCGCCCATCTCTTCTATGAATGCGGACTTGGGGAAAAGGAAGAAGCTGGCGAACTTGTTGCAGCGCTTTTCCACAGACAGGTCTGGAGAGGGTGGGAAGGAGAGCAGCAGGTGGGCGAGCTCGTGTGCGGCGGTGAAGCGAAGGCGCTCTACGGTAGTCTTGTCTTCACGAAGATCGAGGACAATCAGCGGCAGACGACGGTCTGCCCATGTGCTGAGGCCGTAGACACCGGCAGGAAGTTCATCCTCCATGATTCTTATTCCCTTGCGCTCCAGCAGGCGGAGCACACTGGCGATGGGGCCGTCGCCGCAATGCCAGAGCCGGCGCAGGAGGTCGGCAGCCTGTATGGCATCCTCAAGTGAGGAAACCTGAAAGTCTTCAATCGGATTCCGGAACTCTCCGGAGATGCCGACAGCACGTTCTTTGGCGAGCAGCCGTTCTGTCCAGTAAGCCAGTCTCGCCTCTATCGCCGTGAGAACATCCTCTTGCAGCTTGCCTCCCGATGTGGTGCGGAGCATGGGCATGTCGATGAGTATGTTGGTGCCGAGAAAATAATCCTCGCTTATGTCAAGGGCTTTGGCAAGCGCCGAAATCACGTTGGCATGTGGGCGCATGATGCCTCGCTCATATCTTGAAAGGCTTTGCTTGGTTACGACAAAGTCGGCAAGTTCGATGAGCTTATCCATGCTTAGTCCTCGCATGAGTCTTGCTTCCCGTAGTCTGATAGCTAGTGTATTGTCAGGCATAGTATCTTGGTTTTGTTTACAAAGTTAGTAGAAATAGTCGAAGTTGTAAACAAATCCACGGAAAAATAACCTTTTTTTACATTTTCAATCAACGGAGAGCATCTCTGTCAATACTGATAAATCATAAAAAATAATGGTGGTGGGGGAGGAGATGGATGAAAAAATGATTTTTTCATACCTTTGCAAATTGTTTTCAGACTCGATGGTACGATTGACATAAATGGCACATTCGGGTGAATCAGTGTTATTCAGGAAATATAAAAAACTGCAACAGGTTATGCGGAGATTGTCTGCAACAGGTTATGCGGAGATTGTCTGCAAGATGTATTAGGAAATATTGATCTACACAAGTATTAATAAATAGGGTGTCCAGTTCCATGTTCCTGTTTTTAGTATCAAAAACAATGTAACAACCATCTAAATCATTGATAATCATTCGCTAAGTAAAATATAATCGTGAGTTAATTCACAGCTGATATTTTGATAGTTATATTTGTATTATATTTTATATCTTATTTACTGATTCTTAAGGAGTTAAGTTACAAGAACGCACTCAAAAACGAGAACATAGAATTGGACACCCTATATAATAACTTGGTATGATTTGAGTGAGAAAAAATATGAGGTTCAAATCATGCCAAGTTTTTTTTCACCGTCACCAAGCCACGGAGCGGTCATCAGTTCTGTGGCTTTTGCTATACGTTCCTTTACAAGCGTTTCATATAATACTTTTGTACCATTTTGGGGCACGGTGCTTGCCCAACATGGGCAAGCACGTTACCCAACATGGGCAAGCACGTTGCCCCACTTGGGCACGTTTGCTGCACGGATGTTGCCCATTTGTCCCCAATATGGCATACTCCGTTTGGGCTTTTTAAAAAAGACTGAATTTCACTTGTCCTCTTGTTGTTTTAGACGAACCAAGAGTATCTGTCCCTCCCCGTATGATAACCCATCCTAACCTTCCCAAAGGGAAGGGACAAGTTACTCTGCAACTGATTACAGTCAATCATATCAGCCCCCTCTCGTTCTCAAACCCATCCTAACCTTCCCCAAGGGAAGGAACAAGTTACCCTGCTTTGTCAAAGACTTCTTCAGCCAATGACTTCAGCCCCCACCTATCCTCCCCCGAAGGGGAGGGACAGATACTCTGCTTTGTCAAAGACTGGTGGATGCAGGTTACTCTAATTAATGATAAGTCACCGATAATCAGATTACTACGGGTAATAATCAGATTACTATGGGTAATAATCAAATTTCCATGGGTAATAATCAGATAGTCAATGGTATCAGTCCCTCCCCTTCGGGGGAGGATAGGTGGGGGCTGAAGTCATTGGCTGAGTAACAACAACTTTTATATAAAAACAAAAACCAATATTCGGAGTAACCTGTTCCTTCCCTTTGGGAAGGTTAGGATGGGTTTGCGGTTAGGTGGGGGCTCGATGGCAGTATGCGGATTAATAATTATTTTCCCCCACGTCTCAGTATTACGAATAGAGAACAACTTTCCTGTGCAGCCGGTTTATCTTGGCTTATCCCGGTTTTTGTCTGAAAATGAATACATGTCCTCTTAATAAAACATCGGGCAGACAAGCCGACGAAGGAATATCCTTGTCAGCTTGACTGCCCGTCTGATTGTCTACTTGTCTACTCGTATCTCGTTTACTAGTAACTCGTTTACTTATTTACTCGTATCTCGTCTATTAGTCTACTTGTCCCCGGTTTAGTATCCGAAGATTTCCTCTGTAGAGAGTTTCTTCACCGGTCCGATCTTCTCGAGCGACTTCATGTCGATGTCGCTCTCGTCGCCGAGGATGATGTAGCGGAAAGGCTTGTTGGCGATGTTCTCGTTGACGAACTTCACGAGGTCTTGCAGCGTGATCTTCGGGAGCACGTTATACACCTTCTGCTGCAGACTGTATTCGTAGCCCAGTTTCTTGGCGTTGAGATAGCTGTAGATGATGTTGAGCTTAGTGGTGCGGCTTGCCTCGATACGCTTCATTTCTGCCTGCTTGGCGATTTCGAATGCCTTCTCCGACTGCGGCACGTTGTTCATGATGCTGTTGAAGGTGGCGATACAGTCCGTCATCTTGTCGTTCTGAGAGATGATGCTGGTGAGGAAGAATTCCGAGTCGGCCGGGCGGTATGGTGTCAGATAACTTGCCCATGCGCTGTATGCCAGTCCGCGGCTCTCGCGCAGCTCCTGGAACACCACGGTGTTCATGCCGCCGCCGAAGTATCCGTTGAACATGTTTATCATCGCCTCGTGTTCAGGTGTCCACTTCTTGCCCTCGTTGTGATACTGATACATGTAGATGTTCTTTGCCTTGTATGGCGCAATCACAACCTCGTTGGCAGGAGTCAGCTCCATCTTGTATGGGCGGCTCTCAGGTTCGGCTCTGAATTTCTTGGGCAGTGCGTGGTATTTGTCCACCACCTTTGCCATGTCCTTCACCTCCATCGGTCCGTAGTAGAGCACGGTGTGCTTGTAGTTCTTCAGGTCTTTGAGCATATCGATGAGCTTCTGCGGGTCGAGGTTCTTCAGCTGTTCGTTGCTTGGGATGTTGCGCTGAGTGTTGTATGGGCCATACATGGCATATTTGGCGAGAGCCCTGAAGTTCTGGTCCTGGTTCATCTTGGCATCCTGGCGCGCCTTGAGTTCGCTCTCCACCCAGCGGCCGAAGGCTTCCTTGTCCACCTTGGCGTTCTGGAGGAAGTTCTCGAAGAGAGTCATCGCCTGCGGCATGTTCTCGCTCAGACCGTTGAGGGTGATGCTCATATTCTCGGTATTCACGTTGATGCTGTAGTCGCATGCCAGCTTGTAGAACTCCTGCTTGAGCTGCTCGGCGGTCATCTTGTCAGTGCCGAGATATCTGAGATAGTCGGCAGCATAGGCGAGCATGTTGTTTGCCTCCTCGCCGAAGTCGTAGCGATAGCTGAGCACGAAGAGGTCGTTGGTCTTGTTCTTCACGTAGAGCACGGGGAGCTTCTTCTTGGTCTGCGCCTTGGTGAGGTCTTTGTCGTAGTCAACGAAGCGTGGTTTGATAGGTTCCACCTTAGAGTTGATGATCTCTGTAACGAACTGGCTCTGCAGGTCGCGGTTAGACGGGATGGCGGTGATCTGCGGTTTGTCTATCTTCTTCTGCGTGTTGTCCACACCCTCCTTCTTGTACACTGCCACGTAGTTGTCGGCGAAGTGTTTCCTGGCAAATGCCATGATGTCCTGCTTGGTCATCCGGGAGATGCGGTCGAGATATGTCACGTGGTCGTTCCAGTCTTTTCCGTTCACGAAAGCCTGCACGAACTCGTTTGCTCTCCACTGGTTGCTCTCGAGCTGGTTGTTGTAGTTGAGCTTCATGTTGTTTACCACCGATGGCAGCAGGTCGTCGCTGAAGTCGCCTGTCTTGAGCTTGGCGAGCTCACCGAGGAGCAGGTCGTGCACGCTGTCGAGAGTCTGTCCCGGCATCGGCTGGCCGAAGAGGATGAACTCAGAGTATTCGTTCATTCCGTTGCAGAATGCGGCGGAATACTGGCATTTCATCTTCTGGTTCACGTTGAGGTCGAGGATTCCCGCCATGCCGTTTGAGAGCATTTCAGAAATCACGTCGAGGGTGTCAGACTGCAGCGATGCAGCCTTGTCGAACTTCCATCCCAGCATCATGCACGATGCCTCCTGTCCCACGATTGTGGTGTCGCGTGGCGATGTGATGGGAGCCACGGGGGCGTAGGTGGGGAACGAGAGGTTGTCGCTCTTCTTCCATGATCCGAAATATTTGTCTATCTGTGCTATCACCACATCGGGGTCGAAGTCGCCAGCCAGACAGATTGCCACGTTGTTTGGCACGTAGTAGCTGCGGAAGTAGTTCTTGATGTTTGTTATCGAAGGGTTCTGCAGGTGCTGCTGGGTGCCGATAGTGGTCTGTGTGCCGTATGGGTGAGTGGGATAGAGCAGCTTGTGGAGCGAGTTCCAGAGCTTGTTGTTGTCCTTTGCCAGTCCTATGTTATACTCCTCATACACAGCCTCGAGCTCTGTGTGGAAACCGCGTATTACCATGTTCTGGAAGCGGTCGCTCTCCACCTTGAGCCAGTTTTCCACCTCGTTTGAGGGGATGTTCTCCACATAGCATGTCACGTCGTTGCTGGTGTAGGCGTTGGTGCCTTCGGCTCCGATTGACGACATGAGCTTGTCGTATTCGTTAGGGATGAAATACTTTGCGGCAATCTGCGAAACGCTGTCGATTTCGTGGTATGCCTGCCGGCGCTGTGCCGGGTCGGTGAGCTTGCGGTAGTGCTCGTAGCGGCGCTCGATGTCGTCGAGGTATGGCTTCTCCTTGGCGGCGTCTACGGTACCGAACTTTGATGTTCCCTTAAACATGAGGTGCTCCAGATAGTGTGCGAGTCCGGTGGTTTCGGCAGGGTCGTTCCTGCTGCCGGTGCGCACTGCGATGTAGGTCTGGATGCGCGGTGTTTCGCTGTTCACCGAGAGATACACCTTCAGTCCGTTGTCGAGGGTGTAGATGCGGGCGTGCATAGGGTCGCCGGGCACCGCCACATACTTGTAATCTTTTGCCTGTGTGCCGATGGAAAACACGGCGAGACAGGCTACAAACATTGACTTTAATTTCATAATATTTATTTTAGGATAATAATTTGTTCTTTCTGTTTTTTTTGTTGTTACTTTGCAACTGAACTTCAGCCCCCTCTCGTTCTCCCCCGTAGGGGAGATGCAGGTTACTCTTACTTAAGATAACCGATGACAGTCAGACTACAAAGGGTAGACAGTCAGACATCCAAGGGTATCTGTCCCTCCCCTGTAGGATAACCCATCCAAACCTTCCCCAAGGGAAGGGACAAGTTACTCTGCCAATGAACTTCAGCCCCCTCTCGTTCTCCCCCGTAGGGGAGATGCGGGTTACTCCGAATTGTCAAAGACAGGTTGATGCAGGTTACTCTGTTACTGTCATAGACTGGTGGATGCAGGTTAGTCTTGCTTTATGACAAACCGATGACAGTCAGTCAGCCAATGGTATCTGTCCCTCCCCTACGGGGGAGGCTAGGTGGGGGCTGATGTCATTGGCAGAGTAACCAGTTCCTTCCCTTTGGGAAGGTTAGGATGGGTTAGCGGTTAGGTGGGGGCTGGTGGCAATTAGTCTTTTCATATATCATGATAGACTTACCAAGTCCACCCAATCTGTCCCTCTCTGATTCACGAAGCCGGCTCCTCCTCTTCGAGTTTCGCCAGGAATCCGTTCAGAGTGGCATCGTCCACGTCGCCCAGTTCGTATTCGCGCTCGGCGTCGCGGCGTACCATGTCATACCATTCGCGGCGCGCCTCATGACAGCTGTCTATCAGGCGGCGGCGGTCGTCGGCATCCATACTGTTCCATCCGTAGATGGCATCAGCGATGCGCAGCGCCAGTTTCCTGTCGATGTCGGTGTCGAGACTTCCGCCGTCGTAGTAGCGGCATATCTCAGCCATGAGGTCCTCTGTGGTGTCTATGTTTCCGCTGGTGATGGCGTCCACGATGCGCATTACGCTGGCGTTGCTTATCTGCATTCCGCCGAGGTCGGCAAAGAGCGACGCTCCCCTGCTGAGCGGTCTGCCGAAGGTCTGGCTCGCCGGTGTGTCGTCAAACGAGGTGTTGTAGTCCGCCTCCTCGTCGGCCGACTTCAGATGGCGGTTGAGATATAGCTTTATGGCGAGCGTGTATAGCGATATTCCCTTTTCGAGCGCCGACCGCTTTATCAGCGACCCGTCGGCGGTCTGATACACTTCTCTGGCCCCCTTCTGGTCGCGCAGGGCTTCGAGCGTCACCTTCGCCTCCACCACCTTGGTCATCGTTGAGGGGTTGAGCCACTCGGTGTCCACCATGCTCCGACGGCTGCCCTGCGGACGCATGTCGCGGCGTGGCCATTTTGCGGTGTCGCGGTAGGTTCCCACGGTGGCGATGTTGCGTGCCGGCACGATGTAGGTGTCGGTGCCGTCGCCGATGACGTATGAGAACGGCAGCGACGAGGTGTCGGGATGTGTGGCAATCTTGCCCATACACATCGTGAAGGCTCCGATATGTGCCGGCCATAGGATGTGGGCGCCGCTCGCCGTCTTGGCTCCGCGCTCCATGATGCCATAGTGGATGGGTCCCATCTTGTAGGCGTGGTTGCTGAAGTTGGTTGCCGAACCGGCGTTGTAGAAGGAGTACATACCTCCGATGAGCAGCGTTGACTTGTGGTGGCTCACGCTGAACGGTCCGCAGAATGCGGCGCATGCCTCTCCGTTGGCCATGTATGAGTTGGCGAAGAAGAGGCTGTCGGTGGCTGCGAATCCGTCGGTCAGCGTGGAGTTCTCGCCGATGAAGCAGTTTTTGGCTATCGCATTGTTGCTCACCGACGAGCCGAGGGTGACGATGCATCCGTCGATTATCGCTCCGGCTCCCACAAACACGCTGTTGTCCCGTCGGCTCCACAGCGTGGTCTCGCTGATGCGCTGCGCTCCTCTCACCTCTGTCCATTGGGTTATCCAGGAGTTGGTGATTTCTATTGTGTCGGTGATGCGCACGTTGTCTTCTATCAGCGTGCGCTTCGGCATCCGGCTCATCACCTCCTCCATCACCATTCTCCTCACGGCGTCTTTAGCCTGGCGTCGGGCTTCTATGGTGGCGTCGGCGTCGTCATACTGTTCGCCCAAGCATGGCGGCAGCACTGTGAGGGCAGCTATCTGACTTGTGAGTCCGGAATAGAGCACCACGTTTCCCTCTCCCGCCTCGTTCATCACGCTGATGGTGTTTCCCTGTCCGAAGGTGGTGCCTTCGGTGGTCTGTATCACGCTCACGTTGTTGACGATGCAGTTGTCGCCGATGTCGGCGTTGCAGATGAATGCGCTCACGTTCTCCACGAGGGTGTTGTCTCCGATGGTGGAGTTTATGATGCGTGCGTGTCGAATTCCGGTGGGCAGTTCGTATCCCATGTCCGTGGTCACGGTGTCGCTGTTAGACCCTATGCTGCATTCTCCTATGAACTGCACGTCGTAGAGCCTGTCGGCAGAGAAGTTCTCTCCCACGGTGATTTTCTGCCAGTCTTCAGCGTGGCAGCGGTTCTCTTCGAGCCGCTTTATCTCTGATGGTGTGAGTGTGCGCATGATGTGTGTGTGGTGTATGGGGTTCTTTTTAATTTTGTTCTTCCTCGCTGTAGTCCTGATACAGGAAGTCGTTGTAAGGGTATTTCTGCACGTGCAGCTCTCTCACTCTCTTGTATATCACGTCTCTCATCTCCTGAATGTTTATCTTCTCGCGTGCCGAGATGAAGAGGCAGTCGTCTCCCATCTTCGCCATCCAGGTCTTCTTCAGGTCGTCGAGGGTCATGTTCTCCTTTGTGGCAGGCGTGAGGTCGTCGGCCTCTTTTTCCACCCATGTGTATGCGTCTATCTTGTTGAAGATTATCATCGACGGCTTGTCGGCGCATCCCAGGTCGGCGAGAGTCTTGTCCACCACCTTTATCTGCTCCTCGAAGTCGGGGTGGCTGATGTCCACCACATGCAGCAGCAGGTCGGCCTCGCGCACCTCGTCGAGGGTGCTCTTGAAGGAGTCAACGAGGTCTGTGGGCAGCTTGCGTATGAATCCCACGGTGTCGGCGAGCAGGAACGGCAGGTTCTCCACCACCACTTTTCTCACCGTGGTGTCGAGTGTGGCGAAGAGTTTGTTCTCTGCAAACACCTCGCTCTTCGACATGAGGTTCATGAGCGTAGACTTTCCCACGTTGGTATATCCCACGAGTGCCACGCGGATGAGGCGGCCGCGGTTTTTGCGCTGTGTGGTCTTCTGCTTGTCAATCTCGGCGAGTCGCTCCTTGAGCAGCGACATACGCTGCAGGATGATTCGGCGGTCCATCTCGAGCTGCGTCTCACCCGGTCCGCGCAGTCCCACGCTTCCCTTTCCGCCTCCCGAACCAGATCCTCCTCCCTGTCGTTCGAGGTGGGTCCATAGTCGCTGCAGTCGTGGCAGCATGTAGCGGTATTGCGCCAGCTCCACCTGCGTCTTGGCGTTGGCGGTCTGTGCGCGCATGGCGAAGATGTCGAGGATGAGGGATGTGCGGTCGAGGATTTTCACCTTCAGCTCGTTTTCGATGTTGCGAATCTGCTTTGCCGAGAGCTCATCGTCGAATATCACCATACCGATTTCTCTCTCTGCGTCTTCCTCGTCGAGTATATATTGCTTTATCTCCTCGAGCTTTCCCTTGCCCACGTATGTAGTCTGGTTGGGACCGTTCACTCTCTGCGTGAATCTCTTCACGGTGACGGCGCCGGCGGTGTCGGCAAGGAATTCCAGTTCGTCGAGATACTCCTTGGTCTTGGCCTCGTCCTGCTCCTTCGTGATGAGTCCCACGAGTACGGCTGTTTCGGCCTTGACTTCTGATATTACGAATTCTTTCATCTATGTCGTTGTCTTATGATATGCTAATATGAAGAAATTATATGCAATAGTAAAATATATGCAAAGATAAACTAAAAAGCTGATTCAACATATATATTATGGTGAAAAATCTCTTTTGCGACGGGCAATAGCGAATATACAACACAGATATTGTAATTGCGTGTTACTCACAGATATTGTAATTGCGTGTTACTCACAGATAAATTTATTCCGTGTTGCCGTTGTGTCCCCAGCCTGCGGCAGGGACACAAATAAAAAAAGAAACACGGATACCACGGACTTGACACGGATTGGTCTTTCACGGATCTTTTTTTGATTATATTTTAGTCAATGATTCTTGGATTTAGCTTAAGGATTTATTGGGATTTGCGAGTGCTGGGGCACTCCCTTTCCTGGCATCTTGTCCTCAGATTTTCATACAAAAACTTAGAGAGATAAACCGGCTGCGCAGGAAAGTTGTTATCTATTCGTAATTCTGAACTGTGGGAGAACAATAATTATTACTCCGCATACTGACTTCAGTTGCAGAGTATCTGTCCCTCCCATTCGGGGGAGGTTAGGTGGGGGCTGATGTGATTGGCTGAAATCAGAAGCAGAGTAATCCGCCTTGGGTTTATCTTGGTTTTTGTCTTAAAATCATCAGCCGATGTATTGGCTAAGACAAAGGAGTGCAGACCCACTCCCTTTACTGGCGTTGTCGGTTTTTACGGTTCAAATTACAGATGTCTCCTCATCGCATCCCCCTCAAGACCAGGCAACACAAAAATAATCCACTCCTTATCATTGCATTTCCAATCAAAAACTGTATCTTTGCACGTGGTGGATGCCTTGGCTTCCCCCTCAATACGACTGTAGCATGACGAGGCCATGCGCTCACGCCCCTATGGGCAAGCCGGCGCAAGGCGGAAAAAAGAAAATCAAAGACACATAATATTATAAAAACAAAACATTATGGCAACAAAACCAGATTTCAAGTATGCTCCTATGTTCCAGATGGGCAAGGACAATACTGAATACTATCTGCTCACCAAAGAGGGTGTGTCGGTAGGAGAGTTCGAAGGAAAGAAAATCCTGAAGGTGACAAAAGAGGCGCTCACAGCCCTGGCACAGCAGTCTTTCCACGACGTGGAGTTCATGCTCCGCAGAGAGCACAACCTGCAGGTGGCCAAGATCCTCAGCGACCCGGAGGCTTCAGAAAACGACAAGTATGTGGCTCTGCAGTTCCTGCGCAACGCCGAAACGGCAGCTAAGGGAATCCTCCCGTTCTGCCAGGACACCGGTACTGCCATCATCCACGGAGAGAAGGGACAGCGCGTGTGGACAGACTTCGAGGATGAGGAGGCTCTCTCTCGCGGTGTCTACAACACCTTCACCGAGGACAACCTGCGCTACTCCCAGAACGCACCGCTCAACATGTATGACGAGGTGAACACACGCTGCAACCTGCCGGCACAGATTGACATCGAGGCTACAGAGGGCGACGAATACCGCTTCGTGTGCGTGGCAAAGGGTGGCGGTTCTGCCAACAAGACATACTTCTATCCGATGACAAAGGCCACGATACAGAACGAGGGCACACTGCTCCCATTCCTCGTGGAGAAAATGAAGAGTCTCGGAACGGCAGCTTGTCCGCCATACCACATCGCATTCGTAATCGGCGGTACATCGGCTGAGAAGAACCTGCTCACCGTGAAGCTCGCCTCTATAAAATACTACGACTCGCTGCCTACTACCGGCGACGAGACTGGACGCGCCTTCCGCGACATCGACCTGGAGAACAAACTCCTGGAGGAGGCACACAAGATCGGACTCGGAGCACAGTTCGGAGGCAAATACCTGGCTCACGATATCCGCGTGATCCGTCTGCCACGCCACGGTGCAAGCTGCCCAATCGGTATGGGAGTGAGCTGCTCGGCAGACCGCAACATCAAGGCGAAGATCAATGCCGACGGTATCTGGATCGAGAAGATGGACAGCAACCCGTCGGAGCTGATTCCTGAGGAATACCGCAAGCCGGGCGAGGGAGCAAAGGGTATCGAGATTGACCTCGACAAGGGTATCGACGCAGTGCGCGCCGAACTCACAAAATATCCTGTCAGCACCCGCGTAAACCTGAAGGGCACCATCATCGTGGCGCGCGACATCGCCCATGCCAAGCTCAAGGCGCGTCTCGACGCAGGAGAGGAGATGCCGGCATACTTCAAGGATCATCCTATCCTTTACGCCGGACCGGCAAAGACTCCGGAGGGATATCCTTGCGGATCTATGGGACCTACCACTGCCAACCGCATGGACCCATACGTAGACGAGTTCCAGTCACACGGAGCATCGCTCGTGATGATTGCCAAGGGCAACCGCGGACAGGTGGTCACCGACGCATGCCAGAAGCACGGCGGTTTCTATCTCGGCACCATCGGCGGTGTGGCTGCAGTGCTCTCACAGAGCTCTATCAAGAGCATCGAGTGTGTGGAATATCCGGAGCTGGGCATGGAGGCAATATGGAAGATCACCGTTGAGGACTTCCCTGCATTCATCCTCGTTGACGACAAGGGCAACGATTTCTTCAAGCAGCTCAAGCCTTGGTGTCCTAACTGCAAGTAAGTTTAAACCCAAAACGCCCTAATGACCATTGGGGTTAAACCCAAAACGGTCATTAGGCCGTTTATTGTATTTTATATTTACTGCTTGCAGTCTTTTGTTTTTTATAAGGCGTCTTTTGCTTGTTTTTAATTCGTAATAGCTCGCTATTACTCATTAAAAGCCAAACAAAATCCACTCTTCTAAAAGAACAAAATCCAGGCAAGCCCTAATGACCGATTTGGGTTAAAACAAAGGCATTATAATAATCCGGCAGAAACGTTGACCAGCGTGTGGCGTTCCTGCCGGATTTTTTCGTCCGTTCCCTCACGAAATGTGAGAGAAACCTATTGCATTCCCTCATAAAATGTGTATATTTGCAGCGTTATTCCCTCACGAAATGTGTATGAAACGGCATTTGTTCCCTCATGAAATGTGTGAGTAATGGTGTTAGTTCCCTCACGAAATGTGTATGGAATGATGCTTGAATAGTTGCTAAGTACTTGAGACTTAGTATGTTCAGTATGTTTATTGTGGATTAAAAGTATAAGGTATGGAAAGGACGGCAATCAAAGAACTCCAGGAATGGAAGGCGAAGGCATATCGTAAACCTCTTATAGTGGAGGGGGCGCGACAGGTGGGAAAGACCTGGCTCGTGAAGGAATTTGCACGCCGAAACTACAGGCAGCTGGCTTATGTCAACTTTGAGGAGATGAAGATATTGCGCAATCTCTTTGAACAGGATTTCGATATTCCGAGGATTCTCACGGCTATAGGTGCCGTGACGGGTGTGACGTGCAGTGAGGGCGACACGCTGATTTTCCTCGATGAGATACAGGCTGCTCCGCATGCCGTCACTTCGCTGAAATATTTTGCAGAGAATGCTCCCGGATATCATGTTATCGCTGCCGGATCGCTGCTCGGGATAGAGCTGCATCGCGGAGAGTCGTTCCCCGTGGGAAAAGTGGATTTCCTCACCCTTCATCCGATGAGCTTCGTGGAGTTCGTGATGGCGATGGGAGAGGAGAACCTGTCGGAAGTGCTGATGGCCGGCGACTGGAATATGATGGCGATGCTCTCGCCCAAGTTTCAGGAGCTGCTCAGGTATTATTATTTTGTAGGCGGAATGCCCGAGGCGGTGTTGAGCTTCAGTCGCAACCGGGACTGGAAGGAGGTGAGGGCGCTGCAAACGGCGATACTCAGCAGTTATCAGAGGGATATGTCGAAGCATGCCCCTTCAGAGATTGTGCTGCGCATCGTGGACTTGTGGAAATCGCTTCCGGCACAGTTGAGCAAGGAGAACAGGAAGTTTGTGTATGGAGTAGTGAGAGAGGGGGCAAGGGCGCGTGAATATGAGATAGCCCTGCAGTGGCTTCAGGATGCCGGACTGATATACAAGGTGTGTAACGTGAAGGCTCCCCGGTTGCCGCTTGTGAGTTATGAAGACAGGGCGGCGTTCAAGATTTTCGTGCTCGATGTGGGGCTGCTTGGCGCCATGTCCAGTCTGAAGCCCACTACTATAGTGGCTGGCAACAGTATCTTCACCGAATTCAAGGGAGCGCTGACCGAACAGTATGTGTTCCAGCAGCTCATCCTCAGATATGAACCATATTATTATTCAAAGGCAGCCAGCACACAGGAGATAGACTTCCTGCTTCAGGATGACGAAGATGCCATCGTGCCGCTGGAGGTAAAGGCAGAAACGAACGTCAGGGCGAAAAGCCTGCGCCAGTTCGTTGCCGACAATCAGTCGCCCAAGGCATTCCGCATCTCGATGAACGACTACAAGGAGGAGGAATGGGTCACCAATGTTCCTCTGTATGCCGTTGATGGATTCGTGTTTTAGTGACGGATTTGTCATGATATATATGAACCGCCTTCCGACATCAGCCCCCACCTCTCCTCCAAACCCATCCTACCCTTCCCAAAGGGAAGGAATAAGTTACTCTGCTTTGTCAAAGACTTCAGCAAATCAATTCAGCCAATGAACATCAGCCCCCACCTAGCCTCCCCCGTTGGGGAGGGACAGTTACTATTGCTGTTGATAAACGATTGATAATCTGATAACTACAAACGATAATCAGACAGCTGCGAACGACTGTCATGCAGTCAATGGTATCTGTCCCTCCCCTTCGGGGGAGGTTAGGTGGGGGCTGAAATCTGTATGCGAAGTAACTTGTTCCTTCCCTTTGGGAAGGTTAGGATGGGTTTGAGGTTAGGTGGGGGCTGAAGTCGGTAAGCATAGTAACCTGTCCCTTCCCTTGGGGAAGGTTAGGATGGGTTTGAGGTTAGGATGGGTTTGAGAACGAGAGGGGGCCGAAATGATTGACTGAAGAAGTCTTTGACAAAGCAGAGTAACTGTCCCTCCCCTACGGGGGAGGCTAGGTGGGGGCTGATGTGATTGGGTGAATTCAGTTGCAGAGTAACTTGTCCCTTCCCTTGGGGAAGGTTAGGATGGGTTTGAGGTTAGGATGGGTTTGAGGTTAGGATGGGTTGCCCTTTTTAGAAAAGTAACGCCCCCCAACCGGCACAATCACCGGTTGGGGGGCTGATAATAATGGAGTTATGACACACCTTTCTATCTCTTCACTCTCTTCACGCCGTCCACGATGTAGATGCCGGCAGGAAGTTCGTTCCATTGCTGGGTCTGCTTCACGCCCGTCACGCTATAGATACCCTTCGCGTGGGCAGGAACGTCAGTTGTGATGTCGCTAATGCCGCTGGCGTCTGGCTCAATCACCACTTTGTCGGTGACCACCTCGCCGTTGAGAGCAACGCCGTGCACATTTGCATCGAAGGCAGCACCAGTGGGCTGGGTGATGGTGCATCCGTCAAGAATGAGGTTTTGAAGGTCGCAGACAGAACCCTCCCTGCCAGTTGCCTCAACGTATGCGTTGCGCAAGGTCAGTATCTCACCAATCTTGCCATCAACTCCTGCTACACCATATTTTCCTTCCACATATAGCTTGACGCCTTCAACAGAAAGCGAAGTGTGCAGATATAATCCACAATCATAAGGGGTCTTCAGTCTGAGAGTTCCAGAACCACTAATGGTGGATGTTTTTTGAGTCGAAATGCATGCTGTCTGTGACGTAATAATGTTATTGCCGACTACCACAATCTTCAAGCCCTCTACATATTTATTCCAAATTCCATTGCCGGGTGTATTAATAGTAACATCCTCCATAGTAAGAGTTTTAGTCTCGGGATCGTAGCTTATCTTTCCATCCACACCGTCAATGACGCTGAGGTCCTTGCAGTTCTCTTTTGTCACATTCTCGCCGGCAATGTTGAAGCCATAGCTGTCAGGCTCAATCACCACCTTGTCGGTGACTAACTTGTCGTTGAGCACCACAGCGTAACTGTTTGCATCGAAGGAAGCACCCACTGGCTGGGTGATGGAGCAGCCGTCAAGCACGAGGTTCTGGAGGTCGCATATTGAGCCTGAGCTGCCAGTTGCCTCAACGTATGCGTTGCAAATAGTGAGCACATTACCAGATGTCTGAAGTGTTTGTCCGGCAATCCCCCATTTTCCTTCCGCATATATCGTGACGCCTTCAACTGTGAGCGAAGAGGGCAGAAATATTCCACAATTATCACTGCTCTTCAGTCTGAGAGTTCCAGAACCACTAATGGTTGATGGTTGCCTTATCGTAATGACTGCTTCATTTGCCGTAATAGTGTTATTGCCGACTAAATTAATCTTCAAGCCTTTTACATCTCTATTCCAAATTCCAACTTTTTCGCCAGTTATGTTAATAGTAACATCCTCCATAGTAAGGGTGTTTGTCTCGGGATCGTAGCTCATCTTTCCATCCACACCGTCAATGACGCTGAGGTCCTTGCAGTTTAGGGACGTCACATCCACGCCGGCAATCTGAACGCCATAGCTTGGCACAATCACCACCTTGTCGGTTACCATCTCACCATTCAATACCACAGCATTATTCTTTGCATCGAACACAGCACCATCGGGTTGTGTGATGGAGCATCCCTCAAGCACGAGGTTGGCGATATCGCAGATGGAGCCCGTAGAGCCCTTGGCTTCCACGTGAGAGTTGCGGATGGTGAGCACCTCTTCTGCCACATTGTTGTTTGCGGATATGCCCCATGCGCCCTCTGCCTCCAACCAGCAGTTGCTGATTTCGAGAGGACAACCGCCGAAGAGTAAGGCGCATCCGTCGCTCTTTACGCTGAGTTTTCCGCCGCTGTTGCTCCAAATTGTCGTCTCCTCTTTCAACTTTATGCCAGCCGCGCCAGTAACATAAATGGTGTTTGTGCCGATCAACTCTATCGAAAGGTAGTCGCAGGTTTCGTTCAAGATGGCGTTATAGTCATTTGCCTCAATAGTGGCGTTGTCGAGCGTCAGGGTTCTGGTGTTCGGGTCGAAATACACCTTGCCGCTCACTCCGCTGATTTCGGTGAGGTCATAACGGTTGTAGCCCGTAATATCCTCTCCGGCTACCTTGATGCCATACGTCTCTTGCGCCATCGCGAACGCTGACGACATCATCATTATCACAAGCATGAAGAACATGCGCATCCAGGCTCCGCCTCTTGGATATCTCTCAAGAAGCCGTTGGATGACTGACTGTTGGTTACGGTTTAGTTTTTTCATAATCAGTTGGGTTTTAATAATTAAACATGTTTTTGTGTTATGCCACTAAAGGCATTGTTATGCCACTAAAGGCATTGTTTTCGCCTGCAAAGTAAGCGATTTCCGGATAAAAACACTAGGATATAATTTACAAAAAATGGCCAATTTCTTACAAAATCACCTGATTTGTAAATTTCGCACATGAATTTACCAAAACGCGACTATATAAGAACTGCATTTTGGGGGACCGCACAGAGGAATATGTAGACACAACAGTGAAGTATTAATGATGCCTATTGACTAAGGGAAAGGGAGTGCCACAAGCACTCGCGAATCCATAGAAAATCCCAAATTAAATCAAAAAAACAGGTCTAAAATGATCAGTGATGATTTATCCGTGTGCATCGGTGATATCCGTGTTTCATTTTAGACCGGTGGACATCGCCGAAGGCTGATGGACACCATTTCTCACGGATTAATTTATACCTTATTTCTCACAGATTAATTTATTCCGTGTTGTCGTTGTGTGTCCCCAGCCTTCGGCGTGGACACAAATCAAAAAAGAAACACGGATAGCACGGACTTGACACGGATTGGTCTTTCACGGATTTTTTTGATATTATTGAGCTAATGATTCTTGGATTTGGGGTTGATTTATTGGGATTTGTGAGTGCTGGGGCACTCCCTTTTCCTGGCGGTATCGCTATTGTTACTCAGCATATCGACAACAGACCCCACCTAACCTCAAACCCATCCTAACCTTCCCAAAGGGAAGGAACAAGTTACT
>OGJX01000574.1_pt1 | contig 34359 bp, 29 predicted proteins | sample 1572381 | NCBI WGS metagenome assembly OGJX01 (sample SAMEA2582085, study PRJEB24529) | metagenome | biome: Human gut stool | place: China | collected 2011
TCTTATACCCTGCCAAGGGCTACGGGGATTTGATAGCATTTCTTTACTAACTTTCCATTTACTTTATTTCCTCCGCAACCAATTCCGCCCACGCCACAGCAAATCCGGCTCTGTGGGCGACCCGTTGGGAGGCAATATGTGACATGCTTGTGCCGTAATAGGGAACGGCACCTTGAGCGATGATATCCTGCGCCAGAAGTCTTACCAGAGTAGAACCCACATGCATTCCGACAGCATGGGAATCAACATTGATACCAATCTGCCAGAACAGAGGACTGTCGGCACTGGCACCGGCCATGCCAAGGATCTGTCCGTCTTTTGCTGCGGCAATACCCAGAACATCCGGGGCATAGGGATCGAAGGCAAATGCCTCATCAAAGCGGTTGTCTTCCCGGAACTGCAGAATGGCATTTTGGTCATACCGAATCAAATCGAAGGCGAGAGCATCAGACGCATCTGGCAAAGGAATGCCAGAGGAAGGCATGACATCGGCTTCCGGCAGAAAAAAAGGATGCGCCTGCGCAACACGGAGGTGGAACGGCAACAGCAGTTCTTCTATTTCCCGAAGTCTTTTCGCATCGAAGAACCATTCACCGGTTACATTGGCATAACGCTTTCTACATTCTGCAACAATTTCTTCGGAACCGGTAAATAATAATTTCCCATTGACGACAGCAATTTTCAAGCCACGGATCAAAGCCTCCTGAAAGCGGCGGCGTCCTTCCTGTGGAGCATAAATTGAAAAATGGTTCTTCGAATCAGCAACATCTGCGGGACTACAGCAGTAATCCAGTGCCAGTTGACGAGACAATTCTTCTCCATACATAAATGTCGGAACTCCTTTCCCAATGGACCGCATCGGACGGTTTGAATGCTCGAAAAAGCATTTCACGCAAAGGTTCAGAATGTCTGTGGCTCCCAACCCTTCATCACCCGTTCCACGGTATACTCCGCAGCTTCCGCATCCGTCAGTTGGTGGGAGAAGTCGGCGCGGGTGGCAGGGGAGGCACCGGGGCCGTAGGAGTTGTATTCTCCGTAGTAGAAGTGGTCGTGGGGCTTTTTCCAGTCCTGCCAGCCGGCGGGGTGGATATGTACACCCAGTTCACAGTGCAGGAACACTGTCTTTGCCCATTCTCTCCAGGGACGTCCCAGATAGATGGAATTGGGCGGGCAGTCGCTCTCTAATTTGCATTCATGGAACACGTAGCCGTAGGGCTCTTCCTGCGGGGTGGAGGCAGCAGTCACATAGCCGTAGATTACTTCAGACTCCGGACTTTCCGGTGGAATCCGGTCTCCGGGAAGCTTCGAGTAGATCGTACAATGCTCAAACCAGGCGATGCCGCTGCCGAAGATGAAATCCACATCACCCTGGATAAAGCAATTCTCATAATAATGACGTCCAATCGTGCGGGGCTTGAATTCTCCGGGACCCTTGAAGCCTCCAGGCTGAGCCTCTTTTAACGGCAGAGGTGCATCGAAGATCGTGTCCTGGCTGCCTAAGAACCGGCAGTTATAAAAGGCATTGCGGTCACCGTCCACATAGACGGCCAGTGCCTGCCCTACGGTGTGGCCGTAGCCGGAATCGTTCTGGAAAGTCAGGTTTCTGGCAGTAAAGTCATGAGTGTCGATCCGGACGGAAGCGGTACGGAAAGTACCTCGCTTATCCCCCTCCGGCATGAGATCGAAGGCAGCATCTCCATAGACAAGGATCGTCTCGTCACAGCCGGTACCCTCAAAAGTAATATTCGGACGGGTGATTACCAGCTTTTCCCGATAAATTCCTTTACCGATATGCAGGATCACCGGCGGCAGCTCCGAAACGGGAGCCGGGAACTGCTTTCCGGATTCTGAGGCAGGAACATCCGGCAGGGAAGCCAATGCTTCTCCGATGGTGGCAAAAGAAGTGCCCGGAATTGTATTTCCGGACATATTTACATACAAATGAATTGTGTCTGACATAAATAGAATACCTATACCTTTCCGTACCTCCGCATTTTCAAGCCCATTTCTCCGCTTTGCTTCGATCCGTGCTAAATATGTGCCACTGGCACATAATATATGCTTTAGTGCTTTGTATTATAGTACAATGTGAGGTACAAAATTGTGCGTAAAAAATAATTTTCAAATGATAACTTACAACAGCTTTTCAATTTTCAGATCCGGCTGGTCTGCCAGATTGATATATTCCTCGCCGTACTGTACTACAGGGCGGGACAATTTTTCCTTATTGATGTAAATGATTGTGACTTTTCGTCCATCGTTCAACAGACAACGGTTTTGCAGGCAGGAATTTACCACGTTTTCCAGGAAAGGAAGCAGAATGGAAACATCGTATTTCTGGAAGCCTTCCGTTTCGAACATTTCAATCACACAGAACGGACACAAAGGTCCTCTGTAACAGCGGGCTGCCGTCATGGCATCGTAGACATCCGCAATGGCTACCATCCGTGCATAAGGATCGATCTGGTTCCCTTTTAATTTCGAGGGGTAACCGCTGCCGTCACTACGTTCGTGGTGCATCAGAGCTGCATTTTTCACATGCACGTCCACATCCTGAGACAGCAGTAATTCATATCCCAGAGCAGGATGTTTTTTTACCGTGGCAAACTCTTCCTCGGACAATCTGCCGGGCTTGGCGATGATGGAATAGGGAATCAGCATTTTGCCGATGTCATGGAACAGACCGCAGGCAGTAGCCAGTTCCACGTCTTCTTTCGGAAGCTTCAGCCATCCCGCCAGAATATTACAGATCAGTGCCACATTCAGACTGTGGGTATAGGTGGAATCATCGTATTCCCGCATATTTTGAAGCATATCCAGAATACTGATGCTGCCGGAATGATTCGAAACAATGGAAAGTGTGTTTTTCAGCAGAGTTTTCACATCCAGGGCTGTATTCTTCTGAACGACCAGATTCATATTTTCCCGGAAAAGTTCGACTTCATTCTCAAAATCTTCTTTAAACAGATGAAATTCCGGAGAACTTTTGATCCGTTCATAGTAGGAGGATTCCGTTTCAGAAAGATCCGATGCCGGGAGTACATCTTCGGCGAAGATTGTGAGAATACCGTACAGATCCAGCTTCGTGATGAGCTTGTCCGTGAGAACCGTGCCCTTCGGAATCAGAAGTTCATGATCCAGATTGTAGACATCTTCTGCAACAATCATTCCGGGAATCAATTGTGTGATGGATAATCTCTTCATAGACCGTAATCCTTGTGCCTTTCGGTAACCTGAAAATCATCAGGTGCTTTCGTAAATCTTACTTATTTCAATTATAATAATTTTTCCCCGGACTGTCAATTTTCCGGGACAGAATAGATGAAGAGAGCTGTTCATAAAATTTTTACAGTCTTTTCACGGCAACGGGCGCACAGAAAGGTTGAAACATAGAGGAAAATCTGCTACAATAACCTTTGAATTATGCGAAGACCCATGGACATTTTATTGTCAAAAGGGTGCGGAAACGAGGAAAAAATGAGCGTTATTGAGAAGATATTTGGCACGCACAGTTCCAGAGAACTGAAGCGTATTGAACCTCTGGTAGACAAGATCGAGGCACTCCGCCCTACAATGCAGGCACTTTCCGATGAGGAACTGCGTGGTAAGACCGAGGAGTACAAGAAGCGTCTGACCGAGGGAGAGACTCTGGACGATCTGCTTCCGGAGGCTTATGCAACCGTAAGAGAGGCTGCAAAGCGTGTTCTGAACATGGAGCACTACAGAGTACAGCTGATCGGTGGTATCATCCTGCATCAGGGACGTATCGCAGAGATGCGTACCGGTGAAGGTAAGACACTGGTGTCTACCCTTCCAGCTTATCTGAATGCTTTGGAAGGCAAGGGTGTCCATGTCGTTACCGTCAATGACTATCTGGCGAAGCGTGACGCGGAGTGGATGGGTCAGGTACATGAGTTCCTGGGACTGAAGGTCGGCGTGGTACTCAACAGTATGACCTCCGAGGAGAGACAGGAAGCTTACAAGTGTGATATCACTTATGTTACCAACAACGAGCTGGGATTTGATTATCTGCGTGATAACATGGTTATTTACAAGGAACAGCTGGTTCTGCGTGGACTGCATTATGCCATCATCGATGAGGTGGACTCTGTACTGATCGATGAAGCGAGAACCCCTCTGATCATTTCCGGACAGAGCGGCAAGTCCACAGCTCTGTACGAGATGTGTGATCTGCTGGCACGTCAGATGAAGCGCGGTGATGATGTACAGGAACTGACCAAGATGGACGCCATTATGGGTGTGGTACAGGAAGAGACCGGAGACTTCGTCGTTAACGAGAAGGATAAGATCATTAACCTGACCGCAGCAGGTATGGAGAAGGTTGAAAGATTCTTCCATATTGATAACTTCGCTGATCCCGAGAACCTGGAGATCCAGCACAATATCATCTTGGCATTGCGTGCCCATAATCTGATGTTCCGTGATAAAGATTACGTGGTAAAAGATGACCAGGTACTGATCGTCGATGAATTTACCGGACGTATCATGCCGGGACGTCGTTATTCCGACGGTCTGCATCAGGCAATCGAAGCAAAAGAGCATGTAAAGGTGAAGAGAGAAAGTAAGACGCTGGCATCCATTACCTTCCAGAACTTCTTTAATCTATTCGATAAAAAGTGTGGTATGACCGGTACGGCTCTCACTGAGGAGACCGAGTTCCGTGAGATCTACGGCATGGATGTTGTTGTGATCCCTACGAACCGTCCCGTTATCCGTAAGGATCTGCAGGATGCTGTATACAAGACGAAGAGAGAGAAGCTGAACGCTATCGTGAATGCGGTAGAGGAAGCACATGCCACAGGACAGCCTGTACTGGTAGGTACGATCACGATCGAAGCCAGTGAGGAGCTGAGCAGAATGCTGACCAGGCGCGGCATCCAGCACAAGGTACTGAATGCAAAATTCCATGAACTGGAAGCAGAGATCGTAGCCGATGCCGGTGTACACGGTGCGGTAACCATCGCTACCAACATGGCAGGCCGTGGTACGGATATCAAGCTGGATGATGAAGCGAGAGCCGCCGGCGGACTGAAGATCATCGGTACCGAGCGTCATGAGTCCAGACGTATTGATAATCAGCTGCGTGGTCGTTCCGGACGTCAGGGAGATCCAGGTGAGTCCAAGTTCTACATCTCTCTGGAGGACGATCTGATGAGACTGTTCGGTTCCGAGCGCCTGATCAGCATGTTCAATACCTTAGGTATCCCTGAGGGACAGGAGATCGAACACAAAGCATTGACCAATGCCATCGAATCCGCACAGAAGAAGATCGAGAGCAACAACTACGGTATCCGTAAGAATCTGTTAGAGTATGACCGTGTCATGAGTGAACAGAGAGAGATTATCTACGAGGAGCGTCTGCGGGTACTGAACGGCGAGAGCATGCGCGATGTGATCTACAAGATGATCACCGATATTACAGAGAACTGTGTAGATATCTGTATCAATGACGACGCAGATATCTCCGACTGGGATTTCAATGAGTTAAATACCCTGCTCATTCCTACGATCCCGTTACAGCCTCTGACACCGGAGCGTGTGAAGAAGCCCAAGAAGAACAGCTTAAAGCAGCAGTTAAAGGAAGAAGCTGTGAAGCTGTACGAAGCAAAAGAAGCCGAGTTCCCCGAACCCGAAGCGATCCGTGAGCTGGAGCGTGTGGTTCTGCTGAAGGTCATTGACCGTAAGTGGATGGATCATATCGACGACATGGAGCAGCTGCGTCAGGGCGTGGGCTTACAGGCATACGGACAGAGAGATCCTCTGGTAGAGTACAAGATGAGCGGTTACGAGATGTTCGACGAGATGACCCAGAACATCCGGGAAGAGACTGTGAGACTTCTGTTCCATATCAAGATCGAACAGAAGGTAGAGCGTGAGCAGCAGGCGAAGATCACCGGAACGAACAAGGATGATTCCTTGCCGAAGGGACCTGTAAAGCGTGAAAATGCAAAAGTCTATCCGAACGATCCCTGCCCCTGCGGAAGCGGTAAAAAATACAAGAACTGCTGCGGACGGAAAGCGTGATGCTTTCTGATGGCAGTGGAAGACAGTGCGGCAGCGCAGACAGACAGTGTGCCTGCCGTAAAAAGTAAGAATTAAGATAATAGAAAATAATAGAATAAGAAAGTAGGTGACGTTAAGTGGTTGAATTAGATCAGATGAAGACAGAAATTCTGTCCTACGAAACACCTTTAGCGGAAGTGAGGGATTCACTTTGACCTTGCTAACAAGGCAAAGCGGATCGAAGAAATGGAACGTGAGATGGAGGCTCCCGGATTCTGGGATGACCCGGAGCGTTCCAACCAGAAAATGAAAGAACTGAAGAACCTGAAGGATACGGTAGGAGAGTGTGATAAGCTTTCTACACAGTACGATGATATCCTGACTCTGATCGACATGGGATATGAGGAGAACGATGAGTCTCTGATCCCGGAAATCCGCGGAGAACTGGATGAATTCATCAGGGAATTCGACGAACTTAGGATCGGTACTCTATTGTCCGGAGAATATGATAAGAACAATGCGATCTTAAAGCTCAATGCCGGTGCCGGCGGTACCGAAAGCTGTGACTGGTGCGGTATGCTGTATCGCATGTATACCCGTTGGGCGGAGCGCAAGGGCTTTACCATCGAAGTACTGGACTACCTGGATGGTGATGAGGCCGGGATTAAGTCAGTGACTTTCCAGGTCAATGGTCTGAATGCCTACGGCTATCTGAAGTCTGAGAAGGGTGTACACCGTCTGGTGCGTATCTCTCCTTTCAATGCCCAGGGTAAGCGTCAGACATCCTTTGTATCTCTGGATGTTATGCCGGATATCGAAGGAGATCTGGATGTGGATATTGATGAGAAGGATCTGCGCATCGATACTTATCGAAGCAGTGGTGCCGGTGGCCAGCACATCAACAAGACATCATCTGCGATCCGTATCACCCATATCCCGACGGGAACAGTGGTGCAGTGTCAGAACGAACGAAGCCAGTTCCAGAACAAGGATAAGGCTATGCAGATGCTGAAAGCCAAACTGTATCTGTTAAAACAGGAAGCAAATGCCGAGAAGCTGTCGGATATCCGCGGCGAAGTCAAGGAGATCGGCTGGGGCAACCAGATCCGTTCCTATGTATTACAGCCGTACACACTGGTCAAGGATCACCGTACCGATGTGGAGACCGGTAATGTGGACGCAGTACTGGACGGCGGACTGGATATCTTCATCAATGGCTATCTGAAATGGATCAGCGTGCAGGGAGATAAGAAGAACACAGAGAATTAACAAATTCAAGTTTGTAAATGACACATTCCAGAAGGAGTGAAAGCTTTCTGGAATGTGATTTTTTATAAGGGAGAAAATTACATATGAGAAACGAAAACAAAGAGACAAACCAGGGCAAAAAAGCGATAGGAGAGTCCATGGGCAGCAGAATTGTGCTTGCCCTGATCGTTGTGGCTGTGATAGTTACGGCGGCAAAAGTGATCCCTTTGGTCCGGAATCGGGTACAGACTTCCCAATATCCGGTGATCGAGCTGGCAGATCTGCAGGGAATGGAACTGGAGAGCTTAAGTGATGGAAAGTTCAGTTTCAGCTATCCGGCAGAAGACTGGGAAGTGTGGGAGCAGGTGACGACGGATTATCACCCGCTTACGATCTTCTATAAAGGGACAGCGGATGACGGCTCCACAAGTATCTCGGTGGCGGAGAATGACACCGTGGTCACACAGTTGAAACCGGAACTTCTGCAGGTAATGTTGGATGGCTTAAAAGAACAGGCTCCTTATATGGTGATAAAGGAAAGTGAAATGCGCAGTATGGAAGGTACACCGGTGTTCTATCTGGAGGACAATATGTCACTGACCCAGGAAGGACTGGATATGATGGTAGATACCGGCGCGTGGACAGAGGAAACGATAGAAGCCATGGGCGGCCGTGAGGCACTTTTAAGTAACAATATTGCTTCGGACCAGATTCAGATCTATCAGTTGAAAAATGGAAAAATTTATGTGTATACCGGAAATTATACGGATGATGCGCAGAAAGATATGGTACTGGACACCATCACGGTGATAGCACAGACAATAAAGAGCACAGGCAATTAATGCCTGTGCTCGTTCTGCATCAGATCCAGGAAATATAAGGTCTGGGTCATGTTCATATATGGCACCAACCACAGAGTTCCGATACCGAAGCTCAGCAAACACAGAAATCCCAGCGGCAGGAAACTCATTTGTAAGCAGAACAGTTCCCATTTATGTCCTTTCATAATACGAAAGCTTAATTTCATCAGCTCCATAGCGCTATACTGGGGAAAATCCAACAGTAAATAGTAAGCCTGGGATAAACCAAGGGATAACGGAATATAGATACACATACCGATGACCATAAGCACAATGCACAGGATTGCCATAGTTATGGCGTCGAAGCCTTTCCCTGACCGCAGGAGAAAATAGCAGATATCAAACGGAAGTGTACATGCCGTATTCAGCAGGATCAGTACTGCGGAGATCCCGAGCGATTTTTTGAATAAGTATTTGAAACCGTAGAACAGATTGGCGGTCACAGCAGGTCTGCCGCAGGCAGTGTTCAGATAAAATAATGTAATACCGGTCTGAAATACTCCGGCGAAAATCGATAATAAAGTCGTACTGGCTGTCAAAAGCAGATATTCCGTCAGAGACGTCTCTGCGCTTCCCCCCATAAGTGTCCGTACGGTAAGGATCATAGTGAAGGTCATGCTGACGGCGAAGGTGAGGGAAAATACGATCATACTCCGGCAGATGGACAGCAGGATGGCATTGCCGTAATGCCCTGCCATCTGATCTCTGGCTTTTTCTTTGAGTTGGGCTCTGGATGCATATTGTATCATAGAAATCCTCTTTTCTTTTTATTATTTCGTTCTATTGGTTATTCAGGCTGCTCCGGGCTTTGATTTCGTAACCGCAGAATGCATCGGAAAACATAGGCATGTCTTACAGGTAAGATTGCCAGAATTCTTCCATATCGACACCGTACATCTGCTGGTACATCTGATCCAGCATATTCATATAAGAAGGATCTGTGAATACCGTGACAATGCTGCTGATCGTGATGAAGATACCAAGTGCCAGTCCCACACAGGACAGCCAGATCCCGGCAACACACATATTGTTCATGCGTTGCCCTCTTTTCCGGGTGAGCAATGCAAAGAGAATGCCCAGAGCACCGGTGGGAATGGACAGCAGTCCTGTGCAGCATAATACCAGGGAACAGATGCCGCAGACCATAGAAGCGATCGATAACCCTCTGTATTGCGGATCGATCTGCGGTATATTTTGATTCATTTCGTTATTCTGATTCTGATAATAATCCATAGAAAGCCTCATTTCCGGGCGGCATGTGGTGAATTTGTCTGCCGCGCTTATATTAAGTACTGTACCATTTTTTCTTGTAATAAGCAAATGAAATAAAAATGAAAAGATTGAGAAAACTTCCGATTTCCAGTATAATATATCCATGCGCAAAACAAAATGGCAACAGGCCATCAGGAGGAACTATGGATATTATACAGAAAATCAAAGAAGAACTTCAGGTAGAAAAATGGCAGGTGGAAGCTGCGGTGAAGCTGATCGATGAGGGAAATACCATCCCGTTCATCTCCCGTTACCGTAAGGAGGTCACCGGATCTCTGAACGACGAGCAACTGCGTAATCTCGATGAGAGACTGACCTATCTGAGAAGTCTGGAAGATAAAAAGGAGCAGGTGCTGAAGAGCATCGAGGAACAGGGAAAACTTACCGATGAGTTAAAGGAGAAGATTCTGGCAGCCCAGACGCTGGTAGTGGTAGAGGATCTGTACCGCCCCTATCGTCCCAAGAGAAAGACCCGTGCCAGTATTGCAAAGGAGAAGGGTCTGGAACCTCTGGCAGAATATATTCTGCGCCAGGAGGCAACAGAACCGGTGCTTAACGAGGCAGCAAAGTATGTTTCCGAAGAAAAAGAAGTAAAGACTCCGGAGGAAGCATTGCAGGGAGCACAGGATATTATTGCCGAGATGATCTCCGACGATGCGGATCATCGTCTTTACATCCGCAATATTACCGTAGAGGAAGGCATTGTGACCGGTACGGCGAAGGATGAGAAGGCCCAGAGTGTCTACGAGATGTATTACAATTTCGAAGAGCCTGTGAAGAAGATCGCAGGTCACAGAGTATTGGCATTGAACCGTGGAGAGGCAGAAAAAGTACTGACTGTTAAAGTCAATGCACCGGAGGAACGTATTCTGCGTTATCTGGAGAAAAAGCTGATCACGAAGGAAAATGAATATACTACACCGGTAATCTGTGCCGCAGTGGAAGACAGCTACGATCGTTTAATAGCACCCGCTATTGAAAGAGAGATCCGTAACGATCTGACAGAAAAGGCAGAGGACGGAGCTATCAATGTCTTCGGTAAAAACTTAGAGCAGCTGTTGCTGCAACCTCCTATCGCAGGCAAAGTGGTCTTAGGCTGGGATCCGGCATTCCGTACCGGATGTAAGCTGGCGGTAGTGGATGCTACCGGAAAAGTGCTGGATACGAAAGTGATCTTCCCTACAGCACCGCAGAATAAGGTGGAGGAGTCCAAAGCTGAACTGAAGAAACTGATCAAAAAATATAATGTGGATTTAATTTCCGTAGGAAACGGTACAGCCTCCAGAGAGTCCGAGCAGGTAATCGTAGAACTGTTGAAGGAACTGGATCGTCCGGTACAGTATGTGATCGTCAACGAGGCAGGTGCTTCCGTATACTCCGCAAGTAAGCTGGCGACAGAAGAGTTTCCCAATTTTGACGTGGGACAGCGAAGTGCTGCATCCATCGCCAGAAGATTACAGGATCCCCTGGCAGAGCTGGTGAAGATCGATCCCAAGTCCATCGGTGTCGGCCAGTATCAGCACGACATGAACCAGAAGAAATTAAGCGATGCCTTAAGCGGTGTGGTGGAGGACAGTGTAAACAAGGTCGGTGTGGATCTGAATACTGCGTCCGCATCCCTTCTGGAATATGTCTCCGGCATTAACAAGACTATTGCGAAGAATATTGTAGATTACAGAGAAAATAACGGGCGTTTTGTAAGCAGAAAGCAGTTGTTAAAGGTGCCGAAGCTGGGACCTAAGGCATATGAGCAGTGTGCCGGTTTCTTACGGATCCCGGATGGTAAGAATCCTCTGGATGCCACCAGCGTTCATCCCGAATCCTACGAAGCAGCGGAGCAGCTGATGGCGAAGCTGGGACTGACAATGGAGGACATTAAGGAAGCCCAGAAACAGGCGGCAGCTAAGAAAGCTTCCGGCAAGAGCGGGGCACAGGCTTCCGGACAGAAGAACGGCAGTAATGCAGCCAATACAGCAAAGAAACGGGAAGAGCAGAAAGGTAAGAACGTAAGAGTGCATAATACCAATACCGCTATGGGCAAGGCTCTGGCAGCGGCCATGGGTGGTGTGAGCTTTGATAATTCTGCAGAAACTTCTACAAAGAAAAATGCACCGGCAGTACAGAATGCATCAAATGATGCAAAAGATATTTCCGGACTGGAAAAGCGTATTAAGAATAAGAAACTGCTGGCAGAAGAGCTGGGAATCGGCGAGATCACGCTGACAGATATCCTGAAGGAACTGGAGAAGCCGGGCAGAGATCCCAGAGACGATATGCCGAAGCCGATCCTGCGCAGTGATGTTCTGGATATGAAGGATTTAAAGCCCGGCATGATTCTGAAAGGAACCGTGCGTAATGTCATTGACTTTGGTGTGTTCGTGGATATCGGTGTCCATCAGGACGGACTGGTGCACATCTCCCAGATCACCGATCGCTATATCAAGCATCCGCTGGAAGCTGTCAGCGTCGGAGATATTGTGGATGTGCAGGTATTGACTGTGGATGTGGCGAAGAAACGTATCGGTCTGACCATGAAGATCCAGAAGCAGTAATATTATGATGCCAGGGTCAAAAGGTCTAAGCCCACATGAGCTTGCTCATAAGTGGGTGAAAGACCTTAGGACCCGCCCCGATATGAGCATAAAAGTGGGATGATAATCCCACGATATGCGAATAGAGGGTAGGGTGCTAAACATGTGCCAGTGGCACATGTTTAGCACGGACCGAAGCGGAGCGGAGAAGTGGGAGTGCGTAGCACGGAACAATCCGCAGGCATCAAAGTCGGGGGCTTTTGACCCCAACATCGTATTATCATAAGAAGAAAGAGGGATAACACAGCAAAATGTTATTCCTCTTTCTTCTTATGATTTTATAACCAATAACACCAAACGATACGAAAAGTGAAATAGATCTTTATTATGCCTTATGACCTGTTTTGATAATAGGGCTTAAAGGCTTGTAGATGAGCAGTGTCACAACAGACACCAGCGTTCCCTTGATGAGATTCATGGGAGCCACACATGCCACCACGAAGCTTACAATGCTGCCTTCCTTTGCCAGCGGATTGACTTCGGTACCCATTGCCAGGATGGCATCCAGAGGCATTCCGTAGAACTTGGAGAAGGCGGGAAGCAGATATACGGCATTGAATGCGGTACCGAATATCGTCATGACCAGTGTACCGGCAATGCAGGCAAGGATGGCGTTTTTCTTAGTTTTCTTAAAGGAATACACAGCGGAAGCAGGGATGATCAGGCTGCAGCCCACTACGAAATTCGCCAGATCGCCGATGAAAGCGGTAGAGGTACCTTTTATGCACAGCTTCAGCAGTATCTTCACGAATTCCATCATGACACCTGCTACGGGACCGAAAGCAAAGGAACCGACTAAGATCGGCAGCTCACTGAAGTCCATTTTATAGAAGCCGGGGGCAAAAAAGATGGGGAAATCCAGCACATGCAGGATCATGGCGATGGCGGAGAACATACCGATCATGGCAAGCTTTCTGGTGTTGAAGATCGGCTCAGAAACTCCGTTTTTCTTCTGGGCACTCTTTTCCAGCACCACAGCCACCAGGAAACACCCCACGATGACCGCCAGGAAGATGACTACATAGGCCACATTTTCAGTTACAGTTTGCATTAATTTGTTCATTTCAGAACTCCTTTCCTATGAGAAAAATCAAGGAAAGCCTTCAAAAAAAGCCCCGGAATACAAGCTTCCGGGGCATGGGTATCACAAAAAAATATAAGTGATACGTCTTCTTTCATCCAGACTATACTGTTGGTCCCGGATTCACACCGGATCAGCCGCAGAATGCATCTGCGGGTCGCGGACTTAAGGATGACCTATTACCGCCAGTAGGGAATTGCACCCAACCCTGAAGAACTTTACCTTATGCATGGAATATAACACTTTGTGAACATATTGTCAATATAGAAAATCTTTAGAATTTTCCCAACATTTTTTTCGGATTTCCCTGTTATAGTAGCTGTAATAACTATTCAGAACCGCATGCGCAAAATCGCCCTTCCAGAGCTTTCCTTTTGCATGACTCTGAATAGTTGCAAATACTTATAGAAATGTGTTGACACTCAAAAGATATTATTGTATTATGCAAACAGTACAGTAACACAATGAAGAATACGCAGAAAATGTATCATGAAATGGGAGTATGTGAGGAATGAGTGCATTAGTAGAGATCAAAGATGTGTGCAAGGTTTACAATCCCGGGGAAAATGAGGTGCGGGCATTGGATCATGTGAGCCTGACCATCGACGAACAGGAATTTGTGGCCATCATCGGACATTCCGGAAGCGGTAAGTCCACGCTGATGAATATGCTGGGATGCCTGGATGTGCCCACCAGTGGAGAATATTGGCTCCATGGACAGGATGTATCCGCATTGACAGACGATGAACTGTCGGATATCCGCAACCGGGAGATCGGCTTTATTTTCCAGGGATTCAATCTGATCCCCAATCTGACTGCGGTGGAAAATGTAGAACTGCCACTGATCTACCGGGGAGTATCCAGAAGTGTACGGCAGGAGCTTTCCAGAGAAGCACTGAAAAAGGTGGGACTGGAACACCGTATGGATCATAAGCCTTCGGAGATGTCGGGAGGACAACAGCAGAGAGTGGCCATTGCCCGAGCTATTGCTCAGGCACCACCGGTGATCCTGGCGGATGAACCTACCGGCAATCTGGACTCCAATTCCACAAAAGAGATCATGGATATTCTGAAAGGTTTACATAATGAGGGAAGAACAGTCATCCTGATCACCCATGACAATGATATTGCGGCACAGGCAAAACGGGTGATCAAGATCAAGGACGGCAAAGTGGAATCCGATTCCGGACAGATCGTTCCGGTGGAGGAGCTGCAGACAGCAGGAGCGTAGTGGAAAATAAATCTTTCACATGCAATGCCATGCCGCCGGTCACGGTTAACAAATTATGAAAAGATAAGAGTATGAATGAATATAGAAAGGATCATAAGTGAGGGATCATGGAACAGCAGGAAAAAACAGAACAGGCACTGAGTGCTAAAAAAATCAAGGAAATGAAGAAAGCAGAAAAGAGAAAGCAAAAAGAAGCAAAAAAGGAACAGAAGGCAAAGAACCCAGGCAAAAAGCGTAAAAAAGCACCTGTTATTATTGCGGCTATCATAATTGTACTGATCGTGATACGCATGGTAAGCTGTGCGTTTTCCGGCAATGCTGGAGTGATGGTAAGCACCACTAATGCATTTCGCGGAGACATCGAAGAAAATGTCAGCACCAGCGGAAAAGTAGCCAGTGAGGAAAAGACCGTTTTATTTGCTCCGGTCAGCGGAAGATTAAGCGAGATCAATGTGGCAGCCGGAGATGCCGTCAAGGCAGGAGATGTCCTGATGACCTACGACATGGATCAGATGGAGCAGCGCCTGCAGGAGGCGTCCTTACAGCAGGATAAGAGTAATGCTTCTTATAACAGTACTATGACAGAGAACAGCAAAAGTACAGCAAAACTGAATGAGGCCAATACCAATCTGGCAGTGTTGGATCAGCAGCTTACCGATTACAAGGCATATCTCAAGGAACTGCAGGATAAACTGAGTACGAGCCAGAGGGAGACCCAGAGACAGTTGTCTGAGGAGAGCTACGATCTGAGCAGAAAAGCGGCAGACCTGAACAAAGAACTGCAGGACGGTGTGACAGCAGAACGGGCCAAGGAAATCAATAAGGAATTACAGGATATCAGCAGCAGTCAGGCCAGAAATTCTTACGTGCAGTCTATTGCTAATTCCAGTGATTATGTAGTGAGTATGCAGAATGAGATCGCTACCGTGCAGGAGCATATTACGGAATGTGAAAATTACAAGGCCGAGATGCAGAGCCAGAAGGGCAGCAGTGAGGGAACGATCCTGAATGGCTATCAGTCGCAAGCCTATGCGGCAGATAAGGATCTGGCACAGCTGACCTATCAGGAGGCACAGGAACAGTACGATGCGGCGAAAAAAGGAATTGTTGCGGACTTTGACGGTATTGTAACGGAGTGTACCGGTGTCTCCGGAGCCAGCGTAACAGAAGGAGCACAGCTGATCACGCTGGAGAGCAGCCAGAATGTGAAGGTTTCCTTTGATGCTTCCAAGTCCGATGTGGCAAAACTTGCCATCGGGCAGAAAGTAGATATTACGATCTCCGGCAATAAGTACAAAGGTGAGATCGCCAAGATCAACCGAATGGCAACACTGAACGCTTCCAATACACCTATGGTAGGCGTGGAAGTACATCTGACCAACCCGGATGACAAGATCATCCTCGGACTGGATGCTAAGCTGACCGTACATACCAACAGTGCACAGGATACATTGTTGATCCCGGTAGAAGCGATCAATGCGGATAAAAACGGAGATTTCCTCTATGTGATCGAGAACGGCATGGTAGTTAAGAGGGCAATTACCTGCGGAATCTCCTCCGATGAATACACAGAGGTCCTGGATGGCATTACTGAGGAAGACCAGATCATTGTGAACAGCCTCACGGGTGTCAGCCTGGAGGAGGGCATGGCAGTAACGGCTGTGCCTATGGAACAGTAGGAGGCGGATCCATGACACAAGTATGGGAATACATCAAAATTGCATTGATGAATATCCGCAGTAATAAGGGACGTTCGATCCTGACCATGCTGGGCATTATCATAGGAATCTCTTCGGTGATCATGATCATCTCCATAGGTAATGGAGTGAAAAGTGGGATCAACGGAGAACTGAATTCTATGGCGGGCGGCCAGATCGCAGTATATAGTAGTAACACCGCGGAAAACGGAACAGAGGTGGTATTCACGGAAGAGGATATGGATGCCATTCTGGAGAAAGTTCCAAATGTCAAGGCGGTAACACCGTCCTGGAGTTTCAGCGGAAGCGCCACCGGCAGAAAAGGAACTTTTGATGCTGCTACAACTTTCGGTAAGGCGGGACTGGAATATTCGAGCCAGGATCCGATCATCAAGGGACGTTATTTTACCGATTCGGATTATTATACGGCGAATAAGGTCTGTGTCATTACAGAGAGCAGCGCGAAAACGCTGTTTGGTAATACCAATGTGATCGGAATGAGCTTTGATTATACGTTGTATGGAGTGACACAGGAATTTACGATTGTTGGTATCCGTAAGGACAACGCATCGAAGCTATTCGGAATGGGAGGAGACGGTACGGTAACCATGGAGGCACCTATCTCCACAATATCGGACGGATATGGATTCTATGTGGATTACACGGACCTGCTGATCATCAGTGATGGCGCGGAAAATGCCTCTCAGGTGGCGCAGGATACGGTGCGTCTGCTAGAGAACAGGCATGGTGTCAGAGGACAGAATGTCATCTCTGTACAGAACTTTAATGATATTATGAGCCAGATGGATCAGATCTTAAGCTACATCACCATTTTTGTGGTATTTGTAGCAGCCATCTCCCTGCTGGTGGGTGGTATCGGCGTTATGAACATTATGCTGGTATCCGTGACAGAGCGTACCAGAGAGATCGGTATCCGGAAATCTCTGGGAGCCAGGACCGGATCCATCCTGTTACAGTTTCTGTCGGAATCCGCCATCATTACCCTGCTGGGCGGCCTGATCGGTATTCTGATCGGTGTGGCAGGAGCCTTCGGAATCTGCAGCCTGATTGGATTTACCGCAAAGGTGAGTGTGGGTACGGTGCTGGGAGCCAGTATGTTCTCCTCGGCTGTAGGTATTTTCTTTGGAATTTATCCGGCGAAAAAGGCAGCGAAATTAAGCCCTATCGAAGCATTACGGCATGAATAATATGTGATAAAAGTTAAATCATAATTAAACAAAATGTAAACTATAAGAACCGCAGGTCACAGATATTGGAATCCCTGCGGTTCTTTACTTGCTTTTTTATGGGAAAAAATTTATAATGTTCTCTATAGTATGCAATCCTATGCGCAGTCGCCGGATGGTGGGGATGGGATTATAATAGCAAGTAACTATGCAGTCACATTATTATATTATTATAAGGAAAGAACTCATTATGGTAGAATTGGATGTGAAGATTACATCGGGGGATTTATATGACTTTTTATTGCGGCACAGCTACAACAGTGTGTCCGGACTTCTGGGAGCAGTGATTGGAGCTTTGGGCGTGATCGTGGGCATCTCGAGACAGTACTGGATCTATCTGATTCTTGGCGTGGTGATTCTGTTATATCTCCCATGGACACTCTATATCAAGAGCAAACAGCAGGCAGTAAACAATCCGGTCTTCAAGGAACCGCTGCATTATGTGTTGGATGAGAACGGCATTACCATCTCCCAGGGGGACAGCTCCACCTGTCAGAAATGGGAGGATTGCTTGAAAGCGGTATCCACCGGACGCAGCATCATTGTGTATACGGCGAAAAATAATGCAACAATTTTTCCTAAAAGTCAGATGCAGGATAAGACAACGGATGTTATTGAAATGATTTCCACCCATATGCCGCCCACAAAAGTGAAGATCCGCAGCTAGATGCATGGATACAGCAGAAGAATAGAGCATGTGGTTACTTCGCCATATAAAACTGCTTATCTGTCTGTATGCAGGCATTCGCAGAACGCAGTTTTGCATGGCTCTGAATAGTTACGAATTCTATAAAAAGTAACAGTAACTGCATAACCGTAACATGTAACACGTAACAATAGAAAGCGTAAGGAAAATGACAACAGGCGATTCAGCAGATAACAGAGAATGCAAAAAAGAGATCATAGAGACCCACAGTGCGGAAGAGACCTTTGCGCTGGGACAGCGGATCGGCAGGGAAGCACTTCCCGGACAGGTCTACACGCTGATCGGTGATCTGGGAGTAGGCAAGACCGTATTTACCCAAGGTGTGGCAGATGGCCTCGGAATCACGGAGCCGGTGAACAGCCCGACCTTTACCATTGTGCAGATCTACGAGGAAGGACGTATGCCCTTTTACCATTTTGATGTCTATCGTATTGGCGATGTGGAGGAGATGGAGGAGATCGGCTATGAGGATTGTTTTTACGGGGAAGGACTTTGCCTGATCGAGTGGGCGAATCTGATCGAAGAGATCCTGCCGGAACATTACCGGCAGGTGACCATAGAAAAGGATCTGGAGAAAGGCTTTGATTACCGCCGGATCACGATTGAGGAGAGGACTACAGTATGAAAATATTAGCTTTGGACAGTTCCGGACTGGTGGCCAGCGCCGCCATCGTGGAGGATGACGTCCTGATCGCGGAATACACCACGGATTACAAGAAAACACATTCCCAGACATTATTACCCATGCTGGATGAGATCCGGCAGATGATTGATCTGGATCTGCATACCATTGATGCGATTGCAATTTCTGCAGGACCTGGTTCTTTTACCGGACTTCGGATCGGGGCGGCTACGGCAAAGGGACTGGGACTGGCACTGAACCTTCCGCTGGTAGAGGTCCCGACACTGGAGGGACTGGCTTTTAACCTCTGGGGAACGGACAAGCTGGTATGTCCCATCATGGATGCCAGAAGGAATCAGGTATATACCGGAATTTATGAGTTCTGTAAAGAGGAGATCCCGGAAAAGGAAAGCTCAGAACATCAACTTGTGATGCACAGTATCAAAGAGCAGTGCGCTATTGCCGTGGACGAGCTGGTGGAGGAATTAAACCGTCTGGGACGGGAAGTGATCTTCTTAGGAGACGGCGTTTCGGTCTACAGGGAACAGATCTTACAGAAACTGAAGGTTCCCTGCTCCTTTGCTCCGGCTGCCAATAATCGTCAGCGTGCTGCCAGTGTGGCTTCTCTGGGAGCTGTCTACTATGCACATGGCAGAACGGTGACCGCAGCGGAGCATGAACCCGAATACCTGCGTAAGAGCCAGGCAGAGCGGGAACGAGAGGAACAGGAGAAGGCTGCAAAAGAGGCACAGGCATGAAAATAGAAGTTCGTAAGTTACAGAATACGGATATCGAAGAACTGAGCCGGATCGAAGCTGCGTCCTTCAGCATGCCATGGTTGGCGGAAGATTTCAGAGGACTTCTGACGAGAGATTATTGCCTGTATGTCGTGGCGGAGGCAGACGGTCATATCGCAGGCTGCGCCGGGCTGACGGACAGTTTTCATGAGGGCAATATCGACAACGTGGTGACAGCACCGGAATATCGAAATCTGGGCATTGGCGGCAAAATGCTGGAAGAGTTGTTACGCCTCGGCAATGAGCGCGGGATCACAGCATATACGCTGGAAGTCAGAGTGAGCAATGCACCGGCCATCCGCTTGTATGAGAAATTCGGTTTTGTCTCCGAGGGGATCCGCCCGAAATTTTATGAAAAACCGACAGAGGATGCCATGATCATGTGGCGCCGTTAACAAGTATTACCATCACTTTTCCGGCGGATTATCCATTATAATGATGCCAGGGTCCAAAGGTAACATTTACAGTCAGAAAGGTGGAAACAGGATGCGAAAAGAAGAAAACGGTAAATTACAGCAGGTAATCTGTAACGGTTGCGGCAAGGAGTTGAAAATAGAAAATGAAATCGTCCGTGAAGGATGTTTCGCCGCAGATGTGAGATTTGGCTATTTCAGCAGGAAAGACGGGCTCAGACACAAGTTTGACCTGTGCGAAGACTGCTATGACAAATGGATCCATACGTTTGCCGTTCCGGTGGAAGAAATGCCGGAGACAGAGCTTTTATAGACAGAAAGAACAAAAAGATGCTGCTTAGGCAAGATTGCGAGGAAAGATGTTAGACGTTTGCTTATTGGGAACCGGAGGAATGATGCCACTGCCTTACAGATGGCTGACCTCCCTGATGATGCGCTATAACGGGAAAAGTATTCTGATCGACTGCGGAGAGGGCACCCAGATTGCCATGAGGGAAAAAGGCTGGAGCCCGAACCCCATCGACATTATCTGCTTTACCCATTTTCACGCGGATCATATCAGCGGTCTTCCGGGAATGCTTCTGACCATGGGAAATGCAGAGCGCACGGAACCGCTGCTCCTGATCGGGCCCAGGGGACTTGCCAAAGTGGTGGCTTCTCTGCGGGTGATCGCACCGGAGCTTCCTTTTGAAGTAAAATGCATGGAGATCACGGAGAATGCCCAGACATTTTCTTTTGAAGGATTTCGTCTGGAAGCCTTCAAAGTGAACCACAATGTGCTCTGTTATGGGTACAGTATGGTGATTGACCGTGCGGGTCGATTTGATAAGGACAGAGCTTTGGAGCAGGAAATCCCCATGAAATTCTGGAGCCGTCTGCAAAAGGGGGAGACTCTGGAGGAAAACGGAAGAGTCTTCACTCCGGATATGGTACTGGGAGCGGAACGAAAGGGCCTGAAGGTGACCTACAGTACAGACACCCGTCCTACTGAAAGCATCCGTCAGAATGCCCAGGGAGCGGATCTGCTGATTCTGGAAGGAATGTATGGCGAACCCGACAAGCTGGTCAAAGCCAGAGAACATAAGCACATGACAATGTACGAAGCGGCGAAGATCGCAAAAGAAGTGGGGGCACCGAAACTGTGGCTGACACATTACAGCCCTTCTATGACGAGACCTGAGGAATTCATGGATGATGTCCGGAAGATTTTCCCCGCAGCTTATGCGGCAAAGGACGGCTGGACCATGGAATTGAACTTTGATGAAGGGAAGTAGGAAAATATGAAAAAAAACAACACGTCGATGACGAAAATTACGGTTTTTCTGATCTTCCTCATTGTCCTGGTAGTGGGATATTATTCGTATCTGTCGGGAAAAAGCAGGACAGAACAGCAGGAGGCCATTATGTCAGAGGTGGATACGGCACTCTCCAGAGATCTGACCAATAATTATCCAGCGACACCTAAGGAAGTAATCAGATATTACAATGATCTGATCAAATGCTTCTACAATGAAGACTGTACCACGGAGGAGCTTCAGGAACTGGGCAGGAAATCCCTTCAGCTGTTCGATGAGGAACTCCGGGCAAATAACGAAGAAGATACCTATCTGACCCGATTACAGGGAGAGGTTAAGAACTATAAGGACAATAAGAGAAAAATAACAAGTGTTTCTCTTGCGTCCAGCACCAATGTGGACTATTATACAGCAGACGGATATTCTTTTGCCCGGATTGCCTGTGGCTATGGCATGACGGAAAACGGAAAAAAGAGTTCCACCATGCTGGTATATCTGCTTCGCAGGGATGAAAACCGCAAATGGAGGATCTACGGCTGGGAGACGGCGGATCAGTTGAATGATAGTCTGGAACAGCAGGAGAATAATTAAAAGCAAAGTAGGCAGAAAAATGGCAGAGACAGAAAAACAAAAAGATATTTATATTCTGGGAATTGAGAGCTCCTGTGATGAGACAGCGGCTTCTGTGGTGAAAAACGGCAGGGAAGTGCTTTCCAACGTCATTTCCTCACAGATTGCATTACATACCCTGTACGGTGGTGTGGTGCCGGAAATCGCATCCCGCAAACATATCGAGAAGATCAATCAGGTCATTGAGCAGGCGCTTGCCGATGCCCATGTGACGCTGGAAGACATTACCGCCATTGCGGTGACCTATGGTCCCGGATTGGTGGGAGCACTTCTGGTGGGTGTATCTGAGGCAAAAGCAATCAGTTTTGCTACCGGAATTCCCCTGGTTGGAGTACATCATATTGAGGGACACATCAGTGCCAACTTCATTGAGAATAAAGAACTGGAGCCTCCTTTTATCTGTCTGGTGGCGTCCGGCGGCCACTCACATCTGGTGGTGGTCAAGGATTACGGTGAATATGAGATCATCGGACGGACCAGAGATGATGCGGCGGGAGAAGCTTTTGACAAGGTGGCTCGTGCCATCGGACTGGGATATCCCGGCGGTCCCAAGATTGACAAGGTGTCGAAGGAGGGCAATCCGGATGCCATCCACTTCCCCAGAGCAGCAGTGGCGGAGAATGAATATGATTTCAGCTTCAGCGGTCTGAAATCCGCAGTGCTGAACTATCTGAACGGATGCCAGATGAAGGGAGAAGAGATTAATCAGGCGGATGTGGCTGCTTCCTTCCAGAAAGCAGTCGTAGATGTGCTGGTGAGCCATTCCCTCCATGCAGTGAAGGCTTATGGACTGAATAAATTTGCCATTGCCGGCGGCGTGGCTTCGAATTCTTCCCTGCGGGCAGCGTTTGAGGAAGAATGCGGAAAACGTAACATAGCATTTTATCATCCCTCCCCCATTTTCTGTACCGATAATGCGGCGATGATCGGTGTGGCCGGCTATTACGAGTACATTAAGGGTGTCCGCAGCGGTTATGATCTGAATGCGGTGCCGAATTTAAAGCTGGGCGAGCGATAAGAACCGAAAAAAGACTTCAAGGAAAGACAGACACAATATGGTAGACAGAGTAGCACAGGACAGAAATGAGACAGAAGATTACAGCATGAAAAATGAGATGGAAAACGGACAGGAGCCTCAGGAGAATGGGGAAAAGCCCAGATGTACCGCTATTATCCTTGCGGCGGGCAGCGGAAGCCGCATGCAGTCGGCGGTGGCGAAGCAGTTTTTACCGTTAAAAGGAAAGCCCCTGATCTGGTATGCTTTGCATGCGGTGGAGGAATCCCGGATCATTGATGACTGTATTCTGGTGACGACAGAGCAGGATATTCCCTATGTCCGGGAAGAAATCGTGCAAAAATATCATTTTACCAAAGTAAATATTATCACTTCTGGAGGAGCGGAACGGTATCTGTCCGTGGGGAGAGCCTTACAGCTGATTGCTGACGGACGGTTGAAAGTACCCAATGAGCACGGATATGTGTTCATTCACGATGGAGCCAGACCTTTTCTGACAGAGAAGATATTAGAAGATACCTATGCAGCGGCCGTGCAATATCAGGCCTGTGTGGCGGCGGTACAGAGCAAGGATACGGTAAAGATCAGTGACGGAGAAGGATTTGCCCTGTCCACTCCGGATCGAAGAACCGTCTGGAATATCCAGACACCGCAGGTATTTGAGACCAGCCTGATCCTGCAGGCATACGAGAGACTGAAAAATCGTCTTCCCAGGATGCAGGAACAGGGCATTCAGGTAACGGATGATGCCAGCGTGGTGGAACTGTTTACTGAGACAAGAGTGAAGCTGGTAGAGGCTTCTTATCAGAATATTAAGATCACAACGCCGGAAGATATGAAAACAGCCGAGGCATTTCTGGAGGATTAAATCCTCCGAAGATGTCCCGGCTGTTCCTTTGTGCATTTCTATCAAGAGATTGTTCTATTTTTCCCGCATGGCACTGGGGGTCACTCCGTATACCTTCTTGAAGGCACGCCGGAAAGTATTGGAATTATTATATCCCACAGCAATATACAGCTCATTCAGACTGATATCGGTCTCCTTGATCAGTCTTGCGGCCTCTGTCATGCGGATATTCTCCAGATAAGTGGAGAAGTTGACTCCGGTCTTTTCCTTGAACATATGGGAGAAATAGCTCTCTGAGATCTGGAATTCATCGGAGATCTTGTTAAGCCCTAAGGAAGGGTCCTTGTAATTTTCCTTAATATATTTCTCAATGGTGGCGGATAACGTATTGTCATCCTCCTTATTGCCGAAGAGATTACACAGGGATAAGGCAAGATCTTCGCACAATTTGAAGGTCAGGTGCTCATTGAAACGTTCATCCAGCACCTTTACAGCTTCGGAATCTGCATCCTGAGGCAGTGCAAATCTTGCTTTTAATAAAGTGTTACGGATATCTGACAGCAGGTATTTTAACAGGTTGACCGGCAGGGTACGTTCCTCGATATTTTCCTGGTGGATCAGATTGAACAGCTCCAGTACCTGCGGAGTATTGCCAGTGGAGATGAAATGGATCAGCTTCGTGGAGATCTCCGGCGGATAATAGAACACGTTGGAATCCTTTTTAATGAATTCATACGGGAAGAAAATGTAGTTCTTCGTGGTATAGCTGACAGCCTCGGAGGCCTGCTGGTAGCATTCCCATACGTTCATCAGGGAATCCGTATTGCGTCCGATACCTGCGAAAAGCCAGATGTCGTAAGTGTCCAGCAGATAATCATGCAGACGCAGGATGCAGTTGTTGATCTTCAGGATCAGATCCTTTTCTTCTTCCTCTGAGCAGTGCAGCAAAACGGAATAGGTACGGTCCGAGGGGCTGAAATAGAACAGCGGTGTACCGAAGAAATTCTCCAGTGCGGACTCGATGATCTTTTCCAGTTCTTCCATGGATTCCACGCCGCCGGGGAGAGTGATTTCTGTATTGTCTCCGAAATTATTATAGTAGACGATGTACAACACATTATAATAAGAAGAATCCGCAATACCCAGATAGTTTTCCATGTAGGTAACTTCATCCTCGGAAGTAGCAGTACCGGATAACAGCTGTCTCACATAGGAGGTACAGATGATCGGACGCTGACTGTCTACCACTTCCTGCAGATTTTTCTGTACTTCCACAGCGGTCTGCAATTCCTGCCCAAGCTCAATGATCGGGCGGACATTGCGGCGGGAGAAATAATAGACCAGACAGCCGCCTGTAAGCAATGCCAGCAGGGCAAAAAAGATGAAAAGCAGCTGGGTGCCACCCAATCCGGCGGTCGCCTTGTAGGGCGGGAAGCTGAAATAGTAAGAATAACTGGTGTTATCCGAAACGTATTTCCCCAAAGTAAAGTTCTGCCCATCGATCCGGACCTCTGCATAGCCCTTATTAAAGTCCAGAGAATCCAACATTTCTGCGGAAATGCTGTTCGGAGTATTTATCGTAAGCACGGTGGAGTCATCTTCCGCGGTCACCGCCAGGAAATTATCACCATCCATCTGAACACAGTCGAACAGATCCGCCATCTTATCCTGTTCGAAGATAAAGCAGACCTTCGCATTGGCATCCATATAATAGAGATCGTTCAGGTCGATGATATACATATAGTATTTTTCGCTGTAATTTGGCATGAACTGATCCATGGGAAGAAAGCGGTTCTCGTATTCCGGTTCCGTCATGTAGGATCGCCACATTTCTTTTTCGGTAGAAGGATACTTCTGGATCCAGCTATAGAACCGCTTTGCGGATATAAAATAAGTAGGATTCAATACATAGTCTGTCTCCGGAAAATAGACAAAGGACTCTTTTAACGGAAGAAGAGCTTCTGCATATACATTGGTAGCCAGAGAGTTCTGCAATTCATTTCCCATTTCCGTAAAAGGATAATAGGTATTCTCATAATTCATGACTTTCCGGAAAGTGTCGTTCTGCAGAAGCTGTCTGCAATAGACTTCCATGATATTCAGATCGCTTTCAAACAGCTCTGCATTGCTGATCAGGGTTGTCTCGTTCTGCTGATCATAAGAATCACGCGCGTTATTTATCGTAGAACGGTATAAAAAGATGAACAAAACCAGAATGATCAGCAGGAAAATACTGTAAGAGGTTACCATTTTCAGCATTAATGTATTGTTGTGGCTTGTATAATTTGTATCATTAAGGGTGTCTTTTTTATTAAAAATCATTCATGATCACTCCCGTGTCTCAATTTTTTTAGATAATATACCGAATAAACCATGTATATTGTATCAGTTACTTACAAAGGAAGCAAGATGTAACCCCTTTCAAATTTAAAAATATCAAATGTAAGTGCTTTCAAAGAATGCAGTAAAATCAAGGGTTTGCAGAATCGGTGGTCAAAATTTGCACCCGAACGCAAAAATTGTAACTTGTTTTTCCAGGTGACGGATGGTAAGGTGAGGGCAAGTCAAGGGAATGACCCCATGACAAATCATGATTCCAAATTTTTAGGGAGGAAAGAAATGAAGAGAAAAGTATTATCCGTACTTTTAGCATCTGCTATGGTAGCTTCCTTAGCAGCATGCGGAAGCAGCAATGATGCTCCTGCAGCATCCACCGACAGCGCAGCAACTGGCAGCGCAGCAGCTTCTACCGAGGCAGCATCTACCGAAGCTTACAATCTGGAGGAGATTAACGTAGTAGTTAATGGTACTCTGACCGCAACCGTTGATAACGGCCAGGCTGAATTCGTTCAGCAGTGGGATGATGCAGTATCCGAAGCAATCGGTCATCCTATTAAGATGAACGTCCAGCAGTTAGACCATTCCGGTTATACCGATGCAGTAGGTCGTCTGTTCGCAGGCGGTGACTATCCTGATGTAATGATCATGAGTGCAGATATGTTCAAGCAGTATGCACCTACCGGTCTGCTGTGGGATATGTCCGAAGCATATGCAAACGCTAAATTCCAGTCTCACCTGATCCTGCCTGAGATCAACGAGAACCTGAAGGATGAGGAAGGTCATCTGTATGGTTTCGCTCCTACCTATGGTAATGGATGTGTTACCTACGTTAAGCAGGCATGGTTAGATGCAGTTGGCCTGAAGGCTGAAGACATCAAGACTTATGATGATTACTACAACATGCTGTTAAAGTTCCACAACGAAGATCCCGATGGCAACGGCGTAACCGGTGATACCTATGGTGTTATCGCAGCTGGTTTCGTTGGTAACGAGGCTCCTTATGTAAACTATCTGCCTGAGTTCTGGCAGGATTCTTATCCCGCAATCCTGCAGGATGAGAATGGTACCTGGTACGATGGATTCCAGACCGATGCTACCAAGGCAGCTCTGTTAAGATTACAGCAGGCTTACAAGGATGGTGCTATCGACCCTGAGACCCTGACCGCTTCTACCAAGATCGCTCGTGAGAAATGGTTCTCTAACGATCAGACCGGTTCTTCAGGTGTATTCACTTACTGGGCAGGTTCCTGGTATCAGACTCTGACCGATAACCTGATCAAGAACGGTGTTGATGAGAAGCTGGTTGAGCTGGCTCCTATCGCTGAGGTTGGCGCTTACCTGAACAGAGAAGCTCCTGTATGGGTTATCATTGATGACGGTGACGGAGACAATTCCCGTGAGCAGGCTATCTTCGATGCATTCATCGAGACCATGATGGATGGTGACAAGGTGCAGACACTGTGGACCTACGGTGCAGAGGATGTTCACTGGTCTACCAAGGCTGAAAGCTTCACCATCAATGCAGGTACTGACAAAGAGAAGTCTTACGAGTACGAAGATGGTCAGTTCCACTTAAAGCAGTCTCCTAACGATCCTAACTCCGTATGGAAGAAGAACGCTATGGATCCCGCTCTGGTTATCTGCTCTCTGGACAACGGCTTTAACGATATCTCCAGCCTGGCTGCAGAAGGTAACAAGTTCTTCACCGAGAATTGCAAGGATGCTCCTCAGTCTCCTACCTCTGAGACCTACACCAACGAGTCCGGTACCATCTATGATGCTAAGCTGGCAGCTATCACTTCTGTAGTAGTTGATGGCGGCGATGTAGATGCAGCTATGCAGACCTACGTTGACACTGTTGGCAGTATCATTGATCAGTGCTTAGCTGAACTGAATCAGTAATTGAGACCGTAATAGAGTAGCGGAAGCTGCAAAATATGATATAATTATCCTGTCCCATCGGGATACAAAGCCCATGGGACAGGATATTTTAGAGAGAAAAGAATGTGTGAGATGAAGTTGAAAGGAAGAGGGATGGTATGAGCAAGAAAAAGAAAATCACCACATCCACCGGCGTAGAAGTACGTCACAAGCCTTTGGGTCTCCGGATCTGGAATAACAGAGGCTATTATGTAATGTTCCTGCCTGTATTTATATTTATTTTGATCATGTATTACTGGCCCATGCTTGGTATTCGTTATGCATTCTACGATTACAAGCCCGTAGGTGCTCCTACTTTTGTGGGACTCAAGCACTTTTACAGTATGTTTAAGACCGATGCGTTCTGGAGTGCATTCAGGAACACATTGGAACTGAGTATCATGAAGTTATTGATCACGACCTTCACTGCGGTTATCGTATCAATCTTCTTAAATGAAATGGGAAATCTCTTTGCAAAGAAAACTTTGCAGACTATTATATATCTGCCCCACTTTATGTCATGGGCAGTAGTTGCATCTATCTTCAGCCTGTTCCTGTCTCCCTCCTCTACCGGTCTGGTAAACGGAATGCTGCGTGACTGGGGCATCCTGGCACCGGATGCCAAGGGAATTTATTTCCTGGCAAGCACTGCATGGTGGAGACCGATCTTCTACATTATCAATATCTGGAAAGAGACCGGTTGGGGAACCATTATCTTCCTGGCTACTCTGGCAGGTATCAACCCGGAGCTGTATGAAGCAGCTGATATCGACGGTGCAACCCGTATGCAGAAGATGCGTTTCGTAACGCTGCCTGCACTGTCCAATACTATTATCACTGTATTGATCCTGAACCTTGCTAAGGTTATGAATATGTTCGAGTCCGTATTCGTATTGTACAACAATGCGGTATACAGCGTATCTGATGTTATTTCTACTTATATTTATCGTCAGACATTCGCAATCGCTCTGCCGAACTATGGTTACTCTACAGCAGTTGGTCTCTTCAAGTCCCTGGTTGGCTGTGTACTGGTACTGATATGTAACTGGGCTAGTAAGAAGACCCGTGGCCGTGGCATTGTATAGGAGGTGTTAAACGTGGCAAAGACAGCTTATCGTAAACCTAAGAAAAAGGTTCATGTATTCGATATTGTAAACTACATCGTATTTATTCTCATCGGCCTCCTGGTTCTGGTACCTATCTGGAAGGTAGTAGTAGACTCCTTCAATGCTGTGGGTGTATACCAGTTCAGACTGTGGCCGGAGGATTTTACCTTAGATGGCTATAAGACCATCATTCATACCCAGAGACTTTACAGACCGTTCATCAACTCCGTGATCACAACCGTGCTCGGTACGTTCCTTGGTCTGCTCCTGTCCACCCTGGGTGGCTATGTACTGATCCAGTTTGATATGCCCGGACGTAACTTCTTCGCATATTTCCTTCTGTTTACCATGATCTTCTCCGGTGGTATGATCCCCGAGTACCTGGTAATGAAGCAGTTACACCTGGTTAACAGCATGTGGATCCTGGTGGTAAAGCACGGTATGAACGTGTACAACCTGGTACTGATGCGTAACTTCTTCGAAGGAATACCTGCCAGCCTGTTCGAGGCGGCCGAGATCGATGGATGCTCCCCTATGGGAATCTTCTTCAAGATCGTGCTTCCTCTGTCCAAAGCAGCCCTGGCTTCCATCGGCCTGATGTTCGCAGTTACCGTATGGAATGACTATTCTACCGTTAAGATCTATATTACCAATCCTGATCAGGTTAACTTCCAGTATCAGTTACGTAATATGATCATGGATGGTGATACCCCTACTACGCAGTATTCAGTATCACAGAACACTCTGTTCTATGCAGCGATCGTATGTGCAATCCTTCCTTTCATGGCATTGTATCCTTTCCTGCAGAAGTATTTCGTAAAGGGTGTTAATATCGGTGCGGTTAAGGAGTGATTTTCTTCTCACACGTATTTAGACTTAGACAAGGGAAACTTCGGTTTCCCTTGTGCTGTATCTGTGAGTAAATTCCACAAGAAAAGATGCGCAGGGGAAGCGCAGAAATGAGGGCAGAAATGAACAGAATTTTTTGGGCTGCAGATTCCACGGTCCAGACCAATGACTATACGACCTATCCGCAGACAGGCATTGGTCAGGTATTTCCTTTATTTGTAAAGCCGGAATATCAGGTATGCAATCATGCCAAGAACGGCAGAAGCACCAAAAGCTTTATGGACGAGGGGAGACTGAAAGCCATAGAGGAGAAAATTGGTGCAGGAGATTTCCTGTTTATCCAGTTTGGACACAATGACGAGAAAAAAGAGGATCCCACCAGATATACAGAGCCTTTTTCCACTTACATGGAGAATCTTGAAACCTTTATCCGTGTGGCAAAAGATCATAGCGCTTATCCGGTGCTGATCACTCCCTTAGAGCGCAGATGCTTTATGGATGAGAAACACTTGGGGATCGGAGCTCATTCCGATTATGTGGCTGCTATGAAGCAGACCGCGGAGAAAAATAATGTTCCTCTGGTGGATCTCTACAGCATGAGCCGTATGGAGTTAAAAAAAGCCGGAGAGAAGAACAGCAGAAGATGGTATATGTTCTTCCCGGAGGGCGAGTATAAGAATCACCCGGAGAAATCCGAGGATAATACCCACCTGCGTTATGACGGTGCTGTGAATTTCGCATCGCTGATCGCCAGAGGGTTAAAAGAGATCGGTGGAATCTATGCAGAGATGCTGCTGGATGATCTGAAACTGTAATCCTGCAGACAATTATGAAAATACAAAAAGTCCGTTTTGCAGACAAATTTTGTCAGTGAAACGGGCTTTTTTGTATCTTGATACAAGAACCCCATTTTTTTATAATGTTGCTATCATTATGACAGACAGAGGGAGAAGAGCATGAACCCATTTCAGTTAAGTAGAAACACTACCTTACTTTCGGATGCCGTAACAGAAAAAGCCGTAGAACTTGCCTGTGAGCGACTCCGGAGAGACATGGAAAAGACTTTGACTGACATAGTCAAGAATAGAAACAGGATCATTTTGTGCAAAAAAGATCTGAAACCGGAACAATATGAGCTGGAAGTGACAGAACAGGAGATTACGATCTACGGAGCGGATGCCCGTTCTTTTATCTATGCATTAAATTACCTTAGTGAAACCTACCTTGGAGTGCTGCCTTTCTGGTTCTGGAATGATCAGAAGATGGAAGTGAAATCTTATGTAGAGATCCCCTGTGGGATATACCATTCGGAGCCGGACAGAATCCGGTATCGTGGATGGTTTATCAATGACGAAGTACTGATCAGCCATTGGACAGCCGGAGTATCAAAAGACTATCCATGGGAAATGGTGTTTGAAGCGCTGCTCCGCTGTGGTGGCAATCTGGTGATCCCTGGTACGGATAAGAACTCCAGAATTTACGCTCCTATCGCGTCAAATATGGGACTTATGGTTACACATCATCATGCGGAACCACTGGGAGCGGAAATGTTCCTACGGGCTTATCCGGATCTGAAACCCTCCTATCTGAAACACGGAGACCTGTTCGATAAGCTTTGGCAGGAAGCTGTTGAAAGGCAGAAGGACGAGGAAGTCATCTGGAATATTGGCTTCCGGGGACAGGGCGATGTACCGTTCTGGGAAAATGATTCCGCGTTTGATACTTCCGAGAAGCGGGGAGAATTGATCAGCAATATTATGAAGAAACAATATGCAATGGTCAGAGAACAGATTCCGGACGCAGTGTTCTGCACAAATCTGTACGGTGAAATTCTGGAATTATATCGGGAGGGCTGTTTGCAGATTCCGGGGGATGTGATCCTGATCTGGGCAGACAACGGTTACGGCAAGATGGTATCCAGACGTCAAGGCAATCATAACCCCAGAGTGTCAGCGTTGCCGGAGGAAGGAGATAAGGGACGGCATGGCACCTATTATCATGTATCCTTCTATGATTTACAGGCGGCCAACCATATTACCATGCTGCCTAATTCCATGGAGTTCGTGGAAAAAGAGCTTACGGATGCTCTGAGGCATGGAATTACGGACCTGTGGCTTGTCAATGCATCCAATATCAAGCCGCATGTATATCCTCTTTCTTTTATTGCTAATCTGTGGAAACAGGATGCTCTGTCGGCAGAAGAGCATAGAAAGCGTTATGTCACCGAATACTATGGGGCGGAGAATGATACTGCGCAGCTTTCCATTATGGAAGACTGCATTCGCGATTATCCGAGGGCTATGTTACCCTTTGGAGAGAAAGAGGATGAGCATGCCGGAGAACAATTCTATAATTATGTTGTGAGGGATTTTATCTATAGCTGGATGAAGAACGGAGCTGCAGAACCGGTGGAAGAACTGTTCTGGTGTATTCATAAGGATACCTTTGCTGCACAGATGGAATGGTTTACAGGAAAATGTCTGCAGACGGGAAAACAGCTTGAGGGTCTGTATGAGCGCGGCCTTACCGTTGGGGAAAATGAATTATGGAAAGATTCCGTATTGCTGCAGGTGAAAATCCACCGGAATTGTCTACAGGGAGCTACCTTATTTACAGAAGCATTTGCAACATATGAACGGAAGGAATATAAGAAGGCCTTCTTCCTGTTGGGTAATGCTGCAGAAGCATTTGAAGCGGCGGACAGCGCCATGAGGGATCGGGAACACGGAAAATGGAAAGACTTTTATGCCAATGATTGCCTGACGGATGTGAAGGAGACAGCTTACTGCCTGAAACGCCTGATGGGCTATACGAGAAATCTGGGAGACGGACCGGATTTTTACAAGTGGCAGAGAGAAGTGACCTACTCTGAGAATGACAGCAAAGTGGTTCTGATCACTAATATGGAAAATCATATGACGGACTGGGAGTTGTATCTTGCAGGGAAAAGCAGACAGTGGTAAAAAGCAAATAGTAGGAATATTTGTAACAATTACATGATAACAGACACAATTCATAGAAAAAACTGTATTCAGCAAAAAGAGGAAAAGCCCAAAAACGTGATAAAATGGGCTTTTTCTCATCTTAAAAAAATAAAATAAAAATTGTGTAAAAATGTGTTGACAATAGCAAACCTTTTTGTTAGAATAGCTTTTGTCGTCAGGTGAGCAACACAGATGACAAAGACTTAAGACACACATTCGGAGAGATATCGAAGTGGTCATAACGAGGCGGTCTTGAAAACCGTTTGTCCGAAAGGGCGCGTGGGTTCGAATCCCACTCTCTCCGCTAGGCATTCGTGCCGCCGATAATTATATAGATTATTAGAATCAACTATCTGGAGAAGTACCCAAGAGGTTGAAGGGACACCCCTGGAAAGGGTGCAGGTCGTTAATAGCGGCGCGAGGGTTCAAATCCCTCCTTCTCCGCTTGCTTGAATAATTAATTTTAAAAAAGTGTTGACAAATAAAAAGTAAAGCAGTATAATTAATGTATAAAACATAAGGAGAAATATTATGACTGTTTACAAGAAACTTATCGAAATTCAGAAAGAACTCAAAGCACCGAAGAACCAGCGGAACACTTTCGGGAATTACAACTATCGCTCTTGCGAAGATATTCTCGAAGCATTAAAGCCAGTGTTGTTAGAGCACGGAGCGACTGTTTTTATCTCAGACAAACCAGTTGTTAAAGAGAATTTATGGTCTTATATCGAATCCACAGCGACTTTTGTGGATACAGAGTCAGGCGAATCTGTTAGTGTGACAGCATATGCCAGAGAAGCGGAAATGAAGAAAGGTATGGACGTATCACAAATCACTGGTTCAGCTAGCTCGTATGCTCGTAAGTACGCATTGAATGGATTATTTCTTATCGATGACACGCGAGATGCTGATACAGATGAACAACATAATCAAACGTCTGGCACTAAACAAAAAGCATTCTCAAAAGACGATGTAACAGCTTTGCGATTGGATTTAGTAAAAGTGGCTACAGCTACTAAAAAAGACGTTAACTCGCTGGAAGCTTGGGTAGCTCAACAAATTGGGTTAAATAACTTTGAGTCAATTAACCAATCAAGCTATACAAAAGCAAATGCGTTAGTAAAACAATTGATGGCGAAAGCTGGAGTTAAATAAAAGGAGAAAACAAAAATGGAAATTATTAACAAAGGTTATATTAACTTTAATGAAAAATACAACAAGAAAACTGACAAATTCATGTCAGCAAGCATGTCTTTCTCAAATGGGAAAGACGAGCAAGGGAAATGGGTGAATGGTTACATCAATGTTATTGCTTTTGGTGAAAATATTGCAAAACTTGAAGCATCAATTGGAAACCTTGTCGAAGTTAAAGGTCGCTATTCTCATAAGAAAGCAGACGAAAAGGGGGTGTATCCACAAATTACAATTACAGAATTCTTAAACGAAGTTGAAACAAATCCGTTCGGCAATCAATCTGTTGAAATTTCAGATATTGATATGCCATTCTAAAGCAACAACAAATAAATACTAGAAGAAAATCGTTATTTTTTATTTTTTTTTTAAAATTGAGGAGTTGAAAAAACT
>OGJX01000586.1_pt1 | contig 33538 bp, 52 predicted proteins | sample 1572381 | NCBI WGS metagenome assembly OGJX01 (sample SAMEA2582085, study PRJEB24529) | metagenome | biome: Human gut stool | place: China | collected 2011
CGCTGTTCTCGTTGAAGCAGGAAGCTCCCGCCTCTATAGGCGGGAGTACGTTCACGAGAGCTGCTCCGCTTCCAGGGATTGGACAGCGTGGAAGCGCAATCGGTGATTAACTACATCACCGATTTGGCGGAACATGACGCCATCAGATACCAAATCAGCTACCTTGATGCCGAAATTGACGCCCTTGGCACAAAGATGTATGAAATAGTTAAAACTTTCAAAGTCGAAGATGACGGCGAAAGTGAAAAGCCGCGGTACTATGCAGTCAAAGCGCAACGTGACGAATTGATCAGGCGCCGGAACGTCTTACTCCATAAAATCGCTAGATAGTAGTTGTACGGGGGCCGCAAGGCCCCTAGAAAGGATGGATACCATGACTTACACAATCCCGGCTATGAAGGCCAGCTTGAAAGACCGCGCCGCCTACAAGGCGCAAAGAAAGGCTGTTGACGATGTCTGGAAGCATATCCTGGCTCAACCGCTCCAGGCTCTCTACTTTGACGACGTCTGCCTCAGCCCTGCCACGAATGACAGCCCGTATCCGTGGCGGGTCACCTGGGTAGATGGGGATACCCCCATTTGCCATGTGATGCTCGACAGCCTGGAAAAAGCCTTTTGGGAATTGCGCGGCTACACTGGTCGCACGGTAACAGTCGTTTTTTAAGAAAGGATGATACCTATGAAGAAGACTTATTACTTTTACTACATGCTCGAACGTCCCGTATCTATCGGTACTCAGCCCGATAAGTTCGTGAGCTTTACGGATGAACAGGGCGTGACGCCGTCTGATCATCACCATTGGGGCTTGGTCTATTATGACCGCCCATTGAGTGATAAAGAAATGAATGACTATGAAATGGAATACGGCGGCGTTACAGATAGTTTGCCGTGGTAACATAGAATAAATAAAAAAAAGGACGGCTCGCAATGAGTCGCCCTTCTTTTTTTATTCTATCACGCGGATAAGGCCCAGCTGGCACGCGGCCATTTTAGCCAGCGTCCGCACGTCATTGACTATCGTATAGTAAGTATTGCGGTCAATCCCCAACTCTACCGTCGTGGCCTTCCATGATTCCCGGCGATGGTATTTGCAGGTAGCCACGCGCCTTGAAATGTCATCCAGGGCTTCGTATACCCCGGATACGAGTCTAAGCCAGCGTTCGGGCCGCTTGATGACGACGCCGTCTGACAGTGTCACTTGCTTTAGCTCTGTGGCCAGCCGTATACCTTCTAAGGCCGTCGGGTCCGATACAAAGGCATGGCCGTTACTGCCGCCGCTATGGCCGCCCGTGACGTTCTCCCTGGCCAACCGCACGGCCCGCTTGATTTCTCGTTCCCGGTAAAACATAAGCTCTATGTGTCGCGTCGTGGAGTCAATCGCGGCGCGCTGATTGTGGTGCATGTGCATCCCCTCCCATCGTTACGACTCTCATTATTCCGGCGTTATGGATACGCCGCCAGCACTGTAAGCATGGTTCCGGGTTCGGCAGCTCTTTCCCGGTTTCTACGTCCATGCCCCATAAGTACAGGGTAGCTCCCTGCATTTCCCGGCGGCTGGCTGATATGATCGCATTCTCTTCTGCATGTACCGCTACGCATTTTTCCACCATCTGACCGTGCGGTACTTGATGCAGACGGCGGTAACATTTGCCAGTATCGCAACAGTTCCGTTCACCTCGCGCACTGCCGTTGTAGCCGGTACTGACAATCTCGTCGTTATTGACGATGACAGCCCCGTAGATGCGCCGTAAGCACGTGGCACGCTGTGCTACGGCCTTCGCTATGCCCAGATAGTACGCGTCCTTAGACGGGCGTACATGGTCGTTTTCCGCGGGGTCGTTTTCCGCGGGGTCGTTTTCCGCGGGGTCGTTTTCCGCGGGGCCGTTTTCCGCGGGGCCGTTTTCCGCGGGGTCGTTTTCCGCGGGGCCGTTTTCCGCGGGGTCGTTTTCCATAGAGGTGAACGTCGTAATATCGTTGAATTGTGTGCGGATAAACAGCGCCGCGTCATATTGGCCCTCTAAATCCAGCTTTCCAGAAATGATTAGCGCCGTTTCCTTGAACTTTTTGTCGTTGCCTTCCACTTTATAGCGGATAAGGGCCAGTATATTCCTAACAACCCACTCCGAGGTGTGAATCACTTCCATTTCCCTATCACTTCCTTTTCCACATGAAGAGCGGTGAACGGTGCGCGCCGATGTGATGCGCATCTAGGTCTAGTTTCCCTTTTTTCGTTTCCCACGGATAGCGCTTCCGTTTCTTTTCCGCGTACAGCTGCCTTTCTTCATCGCTCATCTGATGAGTCTTTACTTCTCCTGGTGCATACCAATTTTCCATGTAAATCGTGGCGTGGGGACTCTGTTTTCTACAAAGCAGAGGGGAACGCCACTTCTCTCCTTTCTACTAAATAGGAATGATTATGGGCTACAAACTGTATCTTGGACGGGACGATTTCTAACTTCTTGCCGTCCAAGTGTTTCAAGACGAAACTGCCTTTCGTCCTTAGGCCCCGAATGAACCAAAGGGCGCCTTTAGCCCGGACGGTATCGTTGAGTGCAAATCCTTTGACGAGATGCCCGGCCTGGGCTCTTTTTCGGATATTCCCTTTGGCCGGGACTTCCCGATGGATCTTGCGGTTATGCCGCCGGACCTGCTTACGAAGATATTCCGTGTCGATCCGTTTCGCCTGTATATTCCCTGCGATGCAATAGGCATCGGTCGTATGCGTTTTTTCCAGGTGATGCGCGATACGGGTATCCTTCGTCTGGTAGCCATAGGTCAGATGTGCGTCTTTGTACTGTTCCCGGAGCCTACGGTAGAAAGCCCAGCGCATGATCCCCATGAAAGCAGCATCCTTAAAACGCATGCCGCGATGTATGGACTTCGGCAATGTGATTTTCCCCTGATGATACTTTTGATGACAGGTCTTACAAAGCGTAATCAAGTTATTGGGCGCATTGCCTCCGGTCTTACGGCTTTCGATGTGGTGGACATTCAGTACCGGGTCGCCGGATTTGCCCTTACAGCATTGGCAGGTATGCTGATCCCTAAAGAGGACGTATTCCCGGACGTTCTTCCAGCCCGATTGTTCGCCCTGCTGGTAGCCTTTCCCTGAAATATCCGGATTCTTTATCTTTTGGATGTCGAATTGTGCCACTTCTACGACTATCTTTTGGATGGGAAGGATCCGGTGTAATCGTTCGACTAAGGCCAGGTGGCTCTCTATCTTCTGTTCGATACTGGGGGCCAGCCAGCCCTTTTGCTTCCGGTGGGTCCGGTTCTGGAACCTTGCTTTCCGGTAGCGTGTCTTGCGGTTCCGGCGGCTCCTGCGTAATTCGCGTCGTTTCGCCAGCAGGTTCACGATGGACGCCTTCCCGTCGGCAGAGCGCAAGATCGTTTCCGAAGCGTAGAGTTCCTGCTTCTTCGTCGACGCCGAAGCCCCGATATGTACCGAACCGGCGTCGATGCCCAGTGTCACGGGCTGTTTATACCCGGATGAACCGAATTTGAGTTTCAGGGTGAACGGTTCGTATCGAACGATAACCGCTTTCCCTGTTTTCACTAGTTTCCGTGCTTTCTGTGGCCTGCACGGCATTAACGGTTCCCCGTCTTTATTGATGATATACACGAACATGACGTGTATCTCCTTTCCAGGACACCTGTCCTAAAACTGAGTTATCTACCCTTCGCCAAAGTTATCTTCGCTTGCCTGCCATGGCAGGCCGTCCTTAGGTTGACCGTTCCTACCTCTCAGAACTGTTACAGAGCCTACGCAGAGCGGGGAGCTAGGATATACACTCCGGGGTGCGGTAACGAAGATAACGTAGTCCGTAAGGACTTAGGCTAGTCAATCAGAGCTTGCTCTCACAAGCTCCTGCCTCTATAGGTAGGGGTTATTGACGTATATCACCTATCCTTTTATGCTCAATTTTACACGCGTTTTACCTTCTTCGGTTGATACCACTAATCAGTAGGCAGATACAGCAACCGGCGTCGCTGTCACAGGCCGGACAATATACATTGCCATATATTCTTTCTGCATGGCATTTATTTCCCATGCCGTCCCGGTAGTATGCAGCTCTACCAGCTTTGCATCTTCTTCGTCGGTCATCCTGCTCACCTCTTAGTCTTTTACACAAAGGTTTTCCCACTTCTTGTAGACGTCAACGTAGGTTTCGCCTTTGTCGCCGTTATGCGTGACTTCGTAGTACATGCCGTCTGATACGGTCGTGCTGACTAAGCACTTCCAGTTCTGTAAGGTTTTGCAAAACCACACGACAAAGACGTCATCCATCGTGATTTGCTTCTTGTCGGTCTTGTCGACATGAGCATTGAAATAATCCATGACAATCTTTCTTGCTTTTTCCTGCATCTGTATACCTCCTAAAATCCCCAGCTTACCATGATATTATCGTCACTGAGTGCCACTTTATAGCCGTCTTCGTCGAGCTTGCGGGTCAATGCCTTATCTACATTGTTATCGCCCGTTAGAGCCAGTGTGACGTAGTTTTTTCCGCTAAGGTAGGCGCGTTCAATAATTTCATCTATGTGTTTCGTGCTAATATCCGTTTTTCTCACCTCTTTTTCCCAAATAGGATTTTTCGCTTATCCAACATGCATGACATGCTTTCTTTGTCCCACGCCGGGCAAATATGGCGGTGTATCGGCATATCTGGTGAGCTTTGATAGCTCCAACAATGCCCAAATTTAGAATCTTCGCTGAATCGTGTGCAAAGGTCTGCTTTTATCGTATCAGTCATATAGAGTGCCAGCTCCGCTAATTTTTGCTCATCTGCTGGAGTAAAAGCGCGCTGGCTGGCTTTGTTCATCGCTTCTTCGTATACACCAAAGAAGAATTCCTTCATTTTCTTCTTGTCGTCCTGGCAGTATTCCGGGATGTGCTCCAGTACCGTGATAGCCATTGTCTTTGCGCCTACATACTTCCCGTAATCCAATACGGTGTAGTCATCTTTATGGCCGTTCCGGGCAGCTTCATTGCTCCGCAAATCGGTGATGCAGTAGTCCAGCAGGACTTTCCTTATGTCGCTGATCATCTTTTCTTCATCCATGGTTACACCTCTTTCTTTTCCAGTAATTCCGGGTTTTCGTAGGCATTGCCAATGACTTTGATACGCCCGGCGTCGTCAATAAGCATTTCCAAGTCGAACGTAACGAACGGGTACGGGTCATCTGCTATGCAACGTGCCAGCAGTATTCCCATTTCGTCGTCTATGACAAACCGTTTCTTCATGTCTTTGCGGGTAACTTCGACGATATCGCCTTCATAGATCATTACGTCATCACAGCTATCATCGTAGTAAGTCGTCCACGGCATGAGGACCACTTCGTCAAATCTTGCGACGATGACTTCATCTTTAGCCCTTCCTTTTACTCTTTCTTTGCGGAAGTCGATTTCGGATACATGCATCATCACTTTCTTGTCGTGGTGCCATGCCCGGTAGTCAATCCATTTCGGTTCCATGTTATTCGCCGTCCTCTCCTTCTCCGGTTATCAGATTGCCAGGGCATTCGTTAGGCCCCAGCCCGATACACCAATCCAAAATCGCACAAGCTTCGCAACCTTCGCGGTTGGTGCCTGCTCCTAGTCGCTGGCAGTACAGCCACAAATAATAGGTAGCGTCCAATGCGCGAAAGTCGTCGATGTCTTCATAGTTGACATCCTTGTTCAGCGTCCGCGCGGCGGTTGCATCTAAAAGGCGTGTTGACCGTTTCTTGCTTAATTTCACCTGTAGTAGGTCCATCGCTAAATCACGGGTAACTTGAAGGCGTCGGACGTTTTCTTCGCTGCCATCTTTCCCAGCCTGCGTAAAAGCGTTGGCGTACTGCTTGAGCAGCTCTTTGTAGATTCTTTCTGTTTCATCATTCATTGCTCATCAGCTCCTTATTAAGACAACGTAGACGGTCAATATATTACTCAGCTTCATGTTGTTTCTTTCTAGTCTTAGTTAATCGTTTTAGATTCCCTTCTGCGAGCTTTTTCTTTAGCTTCGGGTGTAGTTCATAGAGTGGGAATTTTAGGTTCGTTATTTCGCTTACAGTGATTTCTACGCGCGGGTCCTCGGCGTCGATACCGGCTATCATTGAGCCGTCGATTTGAGCTATGTAGCCGTCGTCCTCAATGATACCCGCACTTTCGAGTATATCTGCCGTCGCCTGGACCAGCCCGAAAAGGTCGGGCCAGCCCTTGCGGTTCGGCATGTAATACTTTGCGGTCATCGTGACGGCACAATCAATCGGATGAATCGGCCTTCTTTGGAGCTTTAAATGCCATATTGCGTCTTTGGCATATTCTCTATAGGCCTTACCCTGTACAAGACCGTAGCGCGTCTTCTGGAGCGAATTTTTCTTAGTCATGGGCCGTCCATGGATGACGAATCGGTATGTCATTCTTTTTCCCTGAAAGTGCGGAGCAATAAGTCGGCGAGGTCGTCTGCTAAGCCTTCGATAGTTTCATCATCTTCGATAATTTCATCGTCTTCGTCGTCCGGATCTTCTTCCGGGTCAAGGTCGATAATGTGTTCTGTCGTCACTTTGAACGGTTCGTTATTGAGTGCGGACTTTGCTACGATGAGCATCACGTCTGCCAGGTGTGTCCGCATCGTAATGTCTTTGTAGTTAAAGCCTTCTATCGTGATGGAGAATTTCTGGTCCGGGCTGCTGATACCCAGGATAGTTGCCAATGTGGCTTCGAGTTTGATTCTTTCTACTTTAGTCACGGTTTTCATGCTCCTTTTCGCTTGTAATTAAAAAATCTAAATACTGCCGGGCCTTCATGAGGTCTTTCAGCGGTGTCCCTTTCGCCGGGTAGCGGTACAGGTACTTGACGATATTGCCGATGTACATTGCATCAGCTCCCGTCGCCCCGCTGGTCATGATTTCAATGGCCTTAGTACATTCCGTCCCGCGCCAGGTGTAATGGTTCGGGTGTTGTACGTCATTCATCTGCATCACTCCTTTCTATAGCATTTCGCTGAATATGCTGTCTTTACGATTACAAAAGGTGTAATTTAGATAGTTCATTTAGTCACCTCACGTAATACTTTCATCAGCCATAATTCCAAAAATATTAGTCAGATTATCATCTTCGGGAAGTGGCTGCCCTGATAGCCACCATTCATAAAATTCATCGGCAGTTTTAAACTTGCAATCTTTCCCCGTGGACTTCCATTTGTCAATAATTGTTTGACAACCCTTTTTCCACATCTTTTCTATCGCCGGATATTGATCTAATTCCCACCTACGCTGTTTAACACTGGCAAAAGGGCATCCTACACAGCCAATCCGCTTCCAGCCTTGATCATATAACTTGCAGTACGGTACATTATACTTTTTAATGTATTCCCACACATCATCAGTACTCCAATCAATAATAGGATGCAAAAATTGAGTCTTTTTATGTTTGTTGCATGGCTCAAGCATATTCCGTTTTGATCTTTTTACACTTTCCGCCCGCCGCACACCAGTGACTTTTATGCTTCTTCCGTTACCGCCTTTTTCTTTATATACTGCACAGCAAAACCTTGCGATACGGGTAGGCATGATACCATTATTACCGCAAAGTTGCCACATAGGCATTTCCGGTTTTTCAAAAATTACATCATGCTTGTGGTATTGGTATATAAATTGTACTAATTCAGTGGGATCAACCGTCGTAACATTGTAATGGGCATCATATTTTACACCCGCCCTTTGCACTAAATCCAATATCACGCAACTGTCTTTGCCGCCGGAAAAAGCTACATAATAACCGTCGTCCGGCTCATGCAATTTGATCCTTGTAATGGCTTGTGCCACTTTATCTATTCTTCCAAACAGTGTGTTTTCAATTAACATTTAGTCACCCTCCTTAATTACGTCACTGGTGAATGACATCATCCTCCCGTAATGATTCCAATAGCACCTTGGCTCTTTTAATGCGTTTTATGATGACGCCTGCATTAGCCTTTGCCTGGTTGTATGTCCTGAAGCTGTTTCCCAAAGCAATGCATAAAGCATCCGCGGCCTCATTGCGATTAACAGTACTGTAGATTGTATCCTTGTTACCAACGCAATAATAATGTTCATTGCATCCAGGGATGAACGGCGCATGCATCGCCTGGGCTGCTCTTTCGATGGCCAGTTTAATGCCTATTTCCGGATTGAAAGCGTCGTCGGGATGGCATTTCGCCACGCCAATGTAGTTCGTCTTGTTGTCGTCATCGACAAACGTGACTACGATGGTCCCGCGCGCAGTCCATTTTATTGAGTTGGCCGTGTTCATCGGGAGCCCGTATTTTCCCGCTTCACGCAAAAAGATTTCATTGATGTACTTCCGAAAATCTGCGCTGTCTTTCTGCCTGGTGTCGAACTTCGGAGGGCGAGTCATGCATCTTTCAAAAACCTCGTCTCCATAACAGGTTTTCATATCTCTACACGCAACTTTGATAGCGCATTTTGAACAACCGCAAGATTGTTGACAGTATTTAGAAATCGTATTTATGGCCATTTGGGCCATCTTGTCATTAATCATTCCTGTCCCCTCCTATTTGCCAGTGCTACCGAATCCGCCTTGACCGCGCTGCGTATCTGTCAGCGTCTGCACTTCTTTCCAGCGAATCGGAATATTCTGTACCAACTTGCCCTGCATGAAGCGTTCTCCCTTTTCGATGATTTCCGGCTTATCGCCAATATTGTCGAAAAGGCCCTGGACTTCGCCGCGGTATGAGCTGTCGATGACTCCCACGGCGTTCGACAACCGCAGTTCCCGCTTTGCGCCGTAGCTGGAGCGCATGAAGAGCATCATGCAATAGCCGTCCGGGATTTCAAAGGCCAGCCCCGACGGAATCTTGACGCCGTGTTCACCGGGATAGATGACGAATTTCGCAGGCGCGTAAAAGTCGTAGCATGCGTTCCCTTCCGTGATGAGCGGCAGTTTCACGTCGTCTTTGCTGTAATTGTCGAGGATTTTCTTGATTTTAATGTCCATCATTATTTATGCTTGTTCCTTTCTAACACTTTATTCCTTGCCTGGTGTGCGACGCCGGGGCGCGGCCCGTGGCACTTTATCGCCCGTGGCCGACATTCCCGATCATCTGCACATACCGGCATGAGTTTCCCGTCTACCGTCACCACATAGTGCCGGTAGCCCGTGAGTTTCTTATGACAGTAATAGCAGCGTGTCACATTGCATCACCGCTTACTGATTAAGCCGTTCTTTCAGAATCGAACCGGCCTTGAATTTCATGCTGTTATGGCCGGTCGTTCCCATCATTTCTCCGGTCTGGGGGTTGCGTGTTGTGCGCGGTGCTACGTACTTCTTTTCAAACGTACCGAATCCTACGAACGTGATTTTATGGTCCTGCGCTACGAGGTCGGCGATAGTACCCAACATTTCATCCACGATACGGGCGCAAGTGCCTTTCGTCTTGCCGCTCCGCTGTGCTACCGTGTCGATGAACGCTTTTTTCGTGATGTTCTTCATTTTGATTGCTCCTCTCTAGAATGGGATTTCTTCGTCGGCGGCTTCGCTACCCATGTTGTTAAAACCGCCGTTATTGGCCCTCATTGGCCGTACAACCTTCGCAATGCGATTGACAAGCAAGTTATATGCTACTTTCTGTGTACCGTCCTTAGCGGTGTATTCATGCATATCTATCTTGCCTGTTACCTCTACGCGATCGCCGCGCTTGACGTCCTGGACGATGGCTTCTGCCAGCTCTTTAAAAGCGGTGCAGTACCACCATTGACTTGTCCAGTCTTCCTTGCTCTTGCCGCTCGTCCCCGGAAGCTTCTTGTTATCCGCTACCGAAAACGTCACGACGGGCGTCCCTTTGGCCGTGACCCGGCTTTCCGGGTCCTTGCCAATGTTGCCGATTACTGTGATTGTGTTCATTGTCTATCACTCCTTTTTTTTGGTGTCGGCCGTTACCAGGCCACACACTGCCTCGCCTTGCCCTTACGATACTTTACGTAACGGGACTGTGCCATGGCTATAATCAGCTCTGCCTAACAATACCTTCGCTTCTCAGCACTCCACCTTTACCCTGCGAAACAGCACTATAGATTGCCATTCCATCGCAATACGTTCATGACAAGTCCTTGCCATGCATTGCCCTGGCTGTGCTATGCCAAACGTTACAATGCTATGCCTCCGCCTCGCCGAACTTTACTTGACTATACCCAGCATTTCCATTGCACTACTGAAACATGCTATGCCTCCGCCTCGCTGAACCTTACTTGACTTTACTTCGCCTTTGCTGAACGTCGCATTACTTTACTCAACTGCGCCTAGCCTTTGCTTCTCTTCGCTTGCTGTGGCCTTAGCCTTTCAGCATTTTCTTGATACGGTCTACTTCGCTTTCCGCATTCTTGACTTCTTTGATGTCAATTACCTTATAGCGCCCCTTACCTGCATTTCGCCACTGTCCTAAACCGTTCTTACAACCAAACGCCAGCCATTCGAGCACTGCATCAGCATATTGGTCGCTTTCAATTTCGACGACGAATGTCATTCGGCTTCCAGCGGGGACTGTTTCACTGTTTGCCAGCGCCACGCGTTCGCCCTGTGCGGTCTGCGCTCTCAACGGCCGCTGGCAGTCGCCGATTTCAGCGCCTTCCGGCATTTCAATCATGATTTTCCGCGGTTCGACAAAGATGCAACCGTCGATGACTTTCTTGTAAGCCTTGATTTTATTTGTATGGGCGGCGAATTTTTCGCCTTTGCAACGCTGTAAGAATCCGGCGGCCGCTTTGAAGAACCCGCGGATTTGATACGAGTAGACGAACGGCTGGCCGTCTTCCTTCGGGAAAATCGTCTTGCCCTTTTCGACGACGGCTTCCACTCCCAGCGCTTCGACTTCTTCTTCCCGGCTGGCGGCGTCCGGCGCTTTCGACGCGATGAATTCTTCATGAATCTTCGGGTCGCTGTTCGCCGTGCCCAACATTTCTTCGATGAGTTCGATAGTTACCTGTAATTTCTTCATTTTGATTTCCTCCTGTTATCCCTGTAAAAGTTATCTGGCTCCACGGTTGCCGTGGTATATGTCGACTGGCCCGTTCTGCTTCTCATACGCTTCCAGTGCCGGGTAATCTATATTGCACTCTACATTGAGGCATTTCATGAATTCCCATATTGGCACTTCGTTATGAGTCAGTACGTAGACTTTGTCTTTGTAGTAGTTCTGCAAATCTTTGAGACGTTTGTCACGCCATTTGTACATTCGGTACAGCGTCCAGAAGATAACGATGGCTACCCCGGCTATCATGTCGCGTGTCTTCGCCATGAGTTTCAGATCGCGCGTCCGGCCGGTTATCATTTTCTGCATCCGTTCGGCAATACGTTCGTTGAGAAAACGGTCGAATCCGTGTTCACATAGTTCGTCGCGCCAGTCGTAAATGAAGCCCTCCTGGAATTCGTCGAGATGCTCCCACATGTCGTTCATCGCGGCGAACCGGTTGCGCCCGAACCCGTACTTATCGTGGAGGCAGTTGAACAATAATGTCGTTGCCCAGTCCGTACCGCTTTCGGCCCCGGCTTCACGCCGTACTTCCATGCGCTGCCTGTCCCGTTTCGCCAGGGCGCGGCTGATAGCGTTCATCATCGTACCAGCCCTTTCTTGCGGACCATGTAAGCGCCGTATGACAATCCCGCTTTACGGGCGGCCGCAATGTCATCATCAAGGCCCGTCCGGAGTCGGCTTTCAACGGCCGCTTCTATAGCTTTATCTCTTGTTCGTTTCATACGGTTGCGCGCCTGGATAATCGTTTTCGGTCGCACGATCTGGTAGTAAATTTTCTTCCACACGTCGCGGCAATCCGGGCATACGCTGAATCCACTCATCATGGGCTTATCGCATACGATGCAGGTAGGCCGGCGTGTATAGCCCTGTTTTCGGTAGGCGTCCCAGTCCCAATAGCGCTTCGTGAATTTATCGAGGCAGGACTGGCACAACCGCTGTGCTTTATATTGCGGGTCGAATTCATCCCCGCACACCATGCATTTACTCATCTTGCTACTCCTCTCTTCATGACGATGGCCATACTCACAAGCCCCGTGTTCGGGTCCAGCCAGAAACGCATGTATTCGTTACCCATGCGCATGTTGCAGGCCATCCCTTCCTTGAAGGCGGGGGCATTCTTGATAATCAGTTCGTCCGGGATTCCGGGAACCGCCCGGCGGGCGAATTCGATGATGTCTTTCGGCACGTCATCCAGCGACGGCGGTTTCTTTTCCTTGTCCGGCCGCTTCGTCCACTGGCTTCTGAGGCCGCTTATCATGTCGTGGATGCGCTTGCGCCCGGTTTCGTTGACCGGCGCTTCCGGCAGTGCCTGGTAGTCCGGAATCTGGTTCAGCTTGCGCTTGACTTCTTTCTTGATCATCGTCACGCTCGGCATGGAGTCGGCGCTGTCAATCACACGGCCCACGGCCCGCAGGACGTCGCCGTCGCTGTAGCGTTCAAACTGGAGCATCATCGCGCCAATGAATTCATCACCATTTTGGCCGCTCAGCTTCCAGGCGTCATTTGGATAAGAGCCTCGTAATATCTTCAAAACTTGATTGGCTGTGTTGCTCGTCATATTCTTTGCACATCCTTTCTCTCCGTGCGTCATCTTCCCGCAGCCGTTCGTCGCGGGTCTTATAACGCCCTTTATATGGGGTCGAAGGGCTTTCCCGTTTTTCCCAGGTGCGTACCGTGGCTTTCCAGTCCTTCATGGGCGTTTTGCCAACTACCCAGCCACGCGCCTCGTAGTAATCGATGAAGTATTCCGGGTCAATGTCGTTCTGCCGTTCAAGGCAATAAGCCCGAACTTCATCCACAGTAGGCTTTACAAAACGCTTGGACCGTGATTTTTTAGGTTGGGGAGTGAGTTCCTCTTGGTCGGTTTGAGTGTACGGTTCACGTACACTGAGTGTACGGCCTACCGTACATTGAGTGTTGTCACATACACATACACATTCACTAGAATTAAAAGTAGTTTCTTTTTCTTTGCTACTTTCTTTTTCTTTTGTGTCAATCGTAGCCAGAAAGTCTTTGACGGTTGAATTCAGCTCGTCGCAATCTTTCAAATGGTCTTTGACGATACTAAGCAGTTCTTTGTGCTTTACGCCCTTTGCTGATTTCATTAGGCAATCAAATATTGGTTTTCCGCCTTTGACGGTCGAATATTTCAGGAAATTCTTGATTGCAATTTCACATCCACGCCGTGCAATGACTCCGTACTTATTTTCAAAGCGATCCAACAGGCCCTTGACGGCATCTTCGCTGTATCCCATCTCGAATCCGGCAATCTTTGGCGGAAGTTCATACACACCACAAGGTTCGGAGTGCGGATTTGTCAGCAGGTAGAGCATGAAATATTTGTCTTCCGGGGTCCAATAGATGACCTTTTCGTCAGTCCAGAATCCTGTGCTAACGATTCTTTTTACTTTCATGATTTAGCCCCCGTTCCCACATGCAACAATGATAATCTATCGCAAAATACCAACAATCAAGGCTTTCTTCTGTGAGTGCGATTTCCTTTAATACGTCGGTTGACAAGATGCCCTTGTCGACAATATCTGTCATGCGCTGTACCGCATCTTTCAGCCCTTCAAAATCAGCTCCGAATCGATTCTTCAATATCCCGCGAATGTAGAGGATTTCATTCAATTCCGGGCTTTCTTTTTCCCGCAACTTATATATCACATGCTTTTCAATGCGGTTTAAAGCCAATTCAGCGCTTATGTCCGTGCCTTTGAAATTCTTGTCTATGGAATCTTTAATCCCATCTATAACGGCTTGCATACCATATTTTTTCAAATAATGCCTTAGTTTCGATTTATCTCGATTGTTTGGCTTTACGCCTGTCAACGATTGAAATAGATCAGAAACGTATTCGACGGTTTCGTTTTCCAGGTTGTTCAATTCGTCGTTCCACTGCTTCATCATTTCCAGCTGTTCACGACGTCCGTTTAATTCATCAAGTTGTCGTTTCTGCTTTGCAACCATGCTTTTATCATCGAGCTTTCGATTACTTTTACCTAAATTGCAATCAGAACACGCTGTAACGAGGTTTGTTATTTCGTTAGTACCGCCTTTTGAAACGGGGACGACGTGGTCAACGTGGAGTACAACGTCCGGGGCTGAACGGCCACAATATACGCATGAAAAGCTATCACGCTTGAACACTTCAAATCTGAGATTTTTCGATAGTTTTTTACGTCCATTCATTTTGCTTCCCTCCTTATTTCTAAAAACCTTTCTCTCATTGCCTTTGCGCTGGGACCGTGCGCCCGTTCGTGGCAGTCCCGACAAAGTACAATTAGATTGTCTAAATCGCTCGTTCCGCAATGGGAACGAAATGTAATGTGATGGATTTCCGCAGCAGGTGCGCCGCAGTTCTCGCACACGCCGCCAGCCCGTTCATAAGCCGGAAGGCGGTTCTTTTTATATAGCGCGTCGTCGCGACGTTTCCGCTTATTCATCTCGTTCGGGCCTCCAATCATCTATGAGCGCCTGGACCCACTCGCGGTCCTCAACGTTCGCGCCGATCTGGCTGGCTTCGTCGACAAGACAGTCAATTAGTCGGCTCATGTCGTGCGTGTCGTACACGCTGGACCCGGCGTATAAGTGCAGGACGGTACAGCCCTTCACTTTACTTACTCCGGTATCAATGGCAATCCATCCAATACCGTTGTGTCGCCAGTCCCGGCACACGCTGGCCGCCAGCTTCTTCTGGACGCATATCGGGGTAAATCCTTGGGAATCTTGGATAGCTCCCCGATACACATCTTCTTTGCTGACATATTGGCCGTCGCTGGATAGCTTTTCGGCTATCCGTTGGCACAATACCCAGCAGTAGGAGTTAGCGTTCAATGAGCGTTTTTCTGAATGGCGCTTAATCTCAATGGAGTAATCGCCATCCACTTTGATGTTATTCAAATCTTCGGTGAGCGGCGCGGGAATCAGCAGCATATAGCCGCTGTTCCCTTTGAGCACCTGGATACCTTTCGCATGAAACTTCATGGTGTTATACGCCTTCCATCAGTGCGGCGTCGTCTTTGGCCTTCGCCGCATCGACTAATTTGCCGATGTTTTCGTAGAAGGCCTTGGCCTCTGCAAGGGACAATTCCTTGAAATGCCCCTTGTTGAATTTTTCTTTGAGCAGCGGACCGATGAACATGACCGCCTCGTTCGCTCTGGCCCAGTCAATGACGAGCTGGTAATAGTCGTCAACAGATGTAGGCTTTTTTTGCATCTGAGACGAGCTAGACGCGGTTTTTTCGGCCTGTCGCCCCGTCTTGGTGTAATTACCCTTGGGGCTATCGTTCCGCGCGTTAGAGCGGCTCTGAGGTACATTATTCCATGTATCGGCGTCCTTGTTATCGTCGATACAGAAAAGCCCATTCAAGGCGTACTTGCGGGCGTAGCTGGATGCGCTGCCCGTCACCTGGCTGTCGTCCATGCCTTTGCGGGCCAGCGCTTCGCGGGCATAAGCACTTGTCTTGATTTCGTCTCCATTGTCGGCGTCAATCAATCGGGCTTCTGCCTGTACATAAAAGCGGTCGCCAACGGTTTTGATTTCATCCGCGATGGTCAGCACCAGCCCATGATTGCTTAGCAAAGGTTTGACCGCTTCCAAAATATCTTCACACGAGCGGTAACTGTAACCGCCGAATTTGTTGTACTGGCCTTTCGGCGCTTTCAGCTCCGACTGTACAGCCATGAGTTTCTTGTAAATTGTCTTTTCCATGAGTCACACCTCGCTTGAAAATTACTTGATCTGAATGTTTACCCGCTCTTCGAGTTCAGCACCCGGAACGTCTTCCCCGCCTTTCAAGGCCTTCCCGATGGCCGTCTTGTCGACTTTCGGCGGTTGTGCAATCAAGAAGGCTTCCGGTAATTTCTTTTTATCCGTAATCGTGACGGCCTTGCTCTTCCGCCAGCCAATGGAGAATTCCGTTTCCTTAACCTTTTCACCGTCGAGGATGTTGGCAAGGTAGCTTTCCAGCTGTGCGGCCTTGTTTTCTGCCGCCTTTTGTCGCTTGTAGAAGGCTTCTTTTTCTTCTTTAAGGGCCTTTGCGTCGGCTTTCAGATTCTTGACCCACAAGGCAATGTTGCGAATTTTTTCAGACCGTTCCATTTTCAGCAGGGAAAGTTTTTCCAGGTCGATGACTTCCCCGGTTTCCATGTTGACCGTCGTACCCGGTTCGACTTCTACGCAATTAAGGATGGATTGATTGATTTCATATAAGCTTGCCATGGTTTACGCTCCTTCCCCACAGTCGCGATAGAAACGCGAGCGGTCGAAAATAATACAATGTCTGGCTTCGTCAATGTCATCACGGAGTTCTGCAATTTCATTGGCGAATTTATCCACATCCCGAAAGTCTTCCATTTCATCAAGGATAGTTTCGAGGTAATTAACATCATCTTCCAAAGTGTCCGTCAGTTCCGGAAATGAGATATTCCCCCGAAAACCGTCACCTTCATTGGCTAAACTAATAAGGGATTTTCCCCAGTTAGAAGGTAGTGTCCATTCGTGCGGCTTCTCGGGATACATTTCAAGTAACTTCTTTCCCAATGCTTCGCAATCATCAGCCAGTTCTACGCTGATAGCTTTTGATTGTTCGCTCAAAAGGTCATATTTCGGATCTACCCAAGGATGAATCGGATACGGATTATACTTTTTCATTGACGACCTCAACTTTCTGCCTTATAATTAAGGCAATAAATTTAATACATCTAGCCTCGTAGGCCTTGCGTAACCGTCGCAAGGTCTACTTTGCTATTACAATCTTTTGACCTACTTTGAGGTCGGCGTCCGGCGCGATGTTGTTCAGCTTCGCAATATCATAGATGACCTTACGAATGTCCTGATCATCACCTGAGATTTCGGCGGCTATGTCCCAAAGTGTTTCCCCTTCTTCGACATAGTGTATTTTTTGAATTTCGCTGGCTTTCTGCTCATAGGCCAGCTTCGCGCCTGCATACCAGCCAATGCCACAAGCCGTGGCAAGGGCCAGCGTGAAGGCAACGGCACTGGCAATCCGCTTGAAGAACTTGCGATCGTGCCGCTTTTCCGGCATGTGGTCGCGTATTTCAATGGCCTTCATAATTTCACCGCCTCTCTCAAAAACTCATAAATTCGACTCAACTTTTCTTTCAAGGCTCTGTTCTCTTCGGACAGGGCCTTGTTTTCGTCTTCAAGCCTTTCCCATTCCGGCGGCCCGTGCGCTGGCTCTTCGTATTCACAAAGGGCCAGCACGTCCGCCGCCCGGTAGAACGTGCCGGGGAGGCCGTACAGGCGTTTTAGCCTGCCGTCGCTTTCCATGCGGCAGATGGTCTGCCGGGAACACTTGAAAAGCTCTTGCAGTTCTTCGGAGCTGTAACACATCTTCATGGCTATCGGCTCCTTAGTGGCCTGCTTCCTGGTCGTCACGTTCAATCATGGGGAGAATGTCGTGACTCTTGAGGAATTCATACAGGAACAAGCGCCCTTTCTGCGTCCATTCCGTCTGCATCTTACAGTCCGGGCGGCCGTCGCTATGCTTGAAGTCGAAGGTCTTGCTGTGGGTATAGCCCCGCGCCTGGTATTTGGCATACAGGAACCATTGCGATCCCATCCGGTAGATGACCCGGAGCTCATGGAGTTTCTGGTTCAATGCCGTGGCACTCATGCCGTAGTCTTTAGCAATGGCCGTCGTTGTGACGGTTCCCTTGCTTGATAAGATGCGGTCTGTGTAATCGGCTTTCGGTTTTAATTCTCCAATTACCTGTTTTGCACTGGCCGCTTCCAGTTCGGCGTGTTTTCTTGCTTCTCGTTCGGCTTTCAGTTCCGTTGCCAGTTTGATAAGCGTGTCTGGATTCAACAGGGCTTCTTCTATCTTTTCCGGGGTCATGTATGCACCATGTTTACGGATTGCCGGGAGAACCTCATCAGCCAGAACAGCTTGGAACTTCTGCGCCGCTTCGTTGCTGGCTTTGAATCCTAGCCGGTACACCATGTTTTCCGGGAGAAAATCATTTTCGCCCACTTGTGGTCGAAAGCCAAAAGACTGTAAATATTCGTTGACTCTCGCCCATCTAACCGATTCGTATTTAACACCATTCTTGTTTTCTGTCTTGGTAAATCCAAATCCCCTGGCTACATCTCCAGCGTTTAAATAGGCCGTCCCCGTTTCATTGTCCAGGTATCCGTGAACGTTGTTGATATTCAAAATTTCATTCATGGTTATCTCCTTTCAAATCAAATCTGTAACCTTGCATTGGAGTGCTTCTGCAATCCGGTACAAGGTGGAAAGCTTTACATCTTTGTATCTGTCTGCCGTTCTCTGTGTCCGAAAATTTGTACGGATTAGAGAACAGCCACTTCACCATGTTAGGGCCTTTGCTTTTGCAAGGGCTTTTTATTTTGTCCATGTTGTCACCACCTTTCGATTTGAAATATAACATTTCTTTTTGAAATGTTTAAGGCACAAAAATAGAATCCAATGTCGTATGCAAAACCTTTGCTATGTTTTTAGCTGTCTCTACATCTGGCTTTCTGTCGCCTGATTCGTAGAGAGAGATTGCCGTCTGGCTCATGCCTAACAGCTGCCCCAGTTCGACTTGCGTCAAACCTCGTTTATCTCTAAACTCCTTTATTTTATTTTTCGGTTTCAAGGCTCTCACCCCTTTCTTGCTACACCATTATTATATTTCAAATCGAAATAAATGTCAATGATTATTTCGTAAAGAAATTTGAAAAAATAGCAATTTTGAAATATAATTATTTCATAGGGCAATATTACATACTGAAATAATTAAAAGGCGGTGACACTATGAAAATTGGAGACAGAATGAAGAAATTAAGAGAAGAAAAAGGATTAATGCAACAGGATGTTTGCAACGCATTGGATATTGAGCAAAGTACACTTGCGAATTACGAGAACAATCGCCGCGTACCTAAAACAGATATTTTAATCGAAATCGCCAATTACTATGGTGTATCGCTGGATTATCTTGTTGGCAGGACGGATGATCGCTTTGATAGCTCGAAACGACGCCCCAAAGATTTAAATAAATTCTTGCAACAATCGGAAATCATATTTGATGGCGATACCTACAATCTTACAGACGAAGACCGCGATTTAGTTATGAGGTCTCTTGAGGTTGCCTTTTTAGCGGCAAAACGAGCGAACAAACGCAAAAAAGGCGACACTCCTACTAAATAGAGGTGTCGCCTTATGGTCAGAAAAAACATAAAATTACGTGTCAAGAACCTGGTACGGAAAATGGGGACAGCCAGCCCCTTACAAATAGCTGATATGATGAGGATGCCCATTGTATACGCCGAACTGCCTAAAGGTATCCGCGGGTATCTTACAAGGCCGTTACGCCGGAAGGTAATCGTGCTCAACGACAAACTGGACGAACGGGAAATACCGATTGTCGTTGCTCATGAGTTAGGCCACGCACTGATGCACGGGGCGGCCGGGACATTCCATGCCGATACCGTGAACTATTGCAACGCACGGAGCGAATACGAGGCTAACATGTTCGCGCTGTATCTTCTATCCTACTGCTACGATATAGACGAACGGCTCTTACAGGCCGCACCCAGGAACCGGGACGTGATGACATACAAAGAAGCCCATTCATTATTGTGCAGATGTATCGAAGGATAAAGGAGCGATGAAAAATGAATCTTATATTATGGGTCGTGTTATTTGCTCTCATTGGTCTTGGGAAATACGCTATAGGAGAAATAAAACAAAACCGCAAAACCAAAGGAATTGCATTGCTGATTATTACAATCGTCCTCATGATTGCATGGTTTGCTTTGAAAGGGCACATGTCCCGCAATATAACGTATTAGTTATCATGTATAGAAAGGCGGTAATATTATGAAAAAGCTACTATTGATGCTAATCACTTTATTGGCATTTAGTTGCCCTGTATTCGCTTCGCATTGGATGCCTCTTGGAACCGGTGAAGATGGTACAGAATATTCAATAGACATTTCCAGAGTGTCGACGCACACGTTAACACCTCTAGAAGAAGACCAAAATCGTGCCGTAGAACGAATGGGATACAAAGGTATTAATGTCCCATATAAAAGCATATGGCTACAAGTAGAGTACACGAATGGTACTTCGTCGATTCAACACATAAACGCATATCAGAATCGAACAATAGCTCTGCTGGGATTTGTGGACTATGACAGCGATGGAAGGATAACCAATTCTGCGCCCGATAGATACCCAGTACCAGACACGATCTACCCAGATACAGTCGGTGAAAAACTATATATGTTTGCATACCCCATGAACTCATAGGCACGCAACAAAAATAAGCCCATACAACGTTAGTTGTACAGGCAGAAAGGATACGCGTGAAAAGAAATTTAGATTTGATAAAGGAGCGATGAAAAAATGAAAAATGTAAAAAGAGTCATATCATTAACATTGTTGTTTGTATTTGCTTTAGCTGCAATGGCTTTTGCATACATCGGTAACGCTAGGTCTGGTATTTTCCATTATGATAGTTGTCAATATGTGTACAGAATGAACAATAGTAACAAGGTGTACTTTGATTCACGCGAAGATGCTGTTGATGCCGGTTATCGCCCATGCCGAGTCTGTAGACCTTAGTAAGAAACAGTAAAATTTGTATTTAGTTCCAGCTGATATTACTTTAGAACCCAAAATAAGCCCACATGGCTACCATGCAGGCTTATTTTGGGTTCCAACAGGGATGGAGACAGCGGCCAGCCCCAGGAGCAAGGGAATTCTAACCCATACCGCGGCCGGCAGAGGGCGGCAAGGGCTACTCCCATTCCGGGAACCCAGCTTTGTTCCTTCACAAGCTGGCCTGTTTCCATTATATCATATTCTTTATTCTTTTCAAAAAGTTGCAACGTATTTGTTTTCGTTGCAGACTCGTTCCATTCGTTCCATCTTTACGGCTAGTCAATCCAGGAGGCAGCTATGTATAACATCAACCACAACTTTACATACCGTCAGAAGGATAAAGGCTGGCAAGTCATACTTTCTTACAAGGACGGTGATAAATGGCGTCAGAAGAGCAAACAGGGCCTAAAAACCAAACAGCAGGCAAAGGCCGCTGGCGACAAACTCTTATCTGAGCTTCAAAGAACATTTGTACCCTCGTCAAACGAGCTGGCAGGAATCACACTCCGTAAATTCGTGCCTATCGTCATCAAGGACAAGACGCTAACACCGTCAACAAAATACGCGTTCAGCCGCGTGCCGATTTTCTTTGCTGATATTGCTGACAAGGTCATCTCCCAGATAACGACGGCCGACATACTGCAGGTCCTTTCCACAAAGAAGGGGCTGGCAAATAGCACGATACGTCACCGGCTGACCTTGTTAAACACCATATTCAACCACGCTATCCAGGTGTACGGCATTGCGATAAGGAATCCGGTGCAGGCCGTGCCGCGCGTAAAGCTGCAGAAACAATCCTGCATTAAGGCTATTTCCTACGATGATTTCACAAGGCTGATGAAAAGCAACGGTGGCCGGAATTGCGAGAATTACAAAATTTGTTGCCAGATTGCTTATTATACGGGGATGCGATTCGGTGAAATGGTCGGGCTGATATGGAATGATATTTCCTTTGATAGCAGACAGATAACCGTTAAACGACAGGTGAAGGCATATCGCCATGACGGCATCATCACGTACGGGCCAGGGCCTTTAAAGACGACGAATTCCTACCGGACGATTCCCGTCCCCGGAGTCCTGCTTGACGCACTGAAAGACTGGAAGCAGAAAAGCGCGTCAGAATCGGTTCTAGGCTTAACGAGTTCCAACACGCAATTAATCAACCGTTGGATAAAGAAAACACTCCCAAACACGAGCATACACGATTTTAGGCACACATACGCCACGAACTTGCTGGCAAACGGCGTAGACATTCAAACCGTCGCCGCACTATGTGGGGACTCCGTGGGAACCATCATTTCCACCTATCTTGATTTCACGGAAGAAATGAGAAAGAGGGCCGCCCAAAACGTCGATACCATCTTTACGAAATGATTTTTGACGAATTTTTGACGGCCCTCTATCGGGATGCTATGAAACGGCACTATTAAGCCATTCTTCGTTTGTTCGGTTATAACAATAAATTATATCATAGAATATCCAAATTTTATAGTCTTTTAGTCGTCAAACTCCTATTTTTCCGGGCTGCCGTTGACGGCCTGCCAGACCTGGGCGACGAACTTGCCCGCTGCTGGGGACATTTCCTGGATGTCTGGGACGGCGATGCCCAGCGAAATCGACTGGGCCGGGGCCAGAGGCCTAAGTTCGACGCGGCCAGCCCACTTCTCCGTCGTCAGGCGGTTGTTGACGCTGATTCCCAAACCCTCTTCGACCATGCAGTACGCCGTATACGGGTCGGTCGTCGTGAAGCGGACATCGGGCTGGACCTGATTGGCTGCCAGGAAGCGGTCGATATCCGTATCGTGATCCGGCAGAGGGATGATAAAAGGCGCCCCGTTCAGCCATTCTACGGGAATCTCCTTTTCCGCCGTCCAGGGATGATCTGGCGGCAGCCAGACGACGAGCTCATCGTCCTTCAAGGGAATCCAGTCATAGGCCACATCCGCTCCGGGCTTGGCGGCCAGACAGCAGTCGACGGCCTTCTCATTGAGCCACTGGGCCAATTCCTGATTCGTCCCTTCTAACAAATGGACTTCCACCTTGGGATACTGGGCCTGGAAACGGCGCAAAATCTTCGGCAGCCACGCCGCGGCGGCACTATAATAACTGCCGATATTGAGGACCCCGGCCAGGACGCCTTGAATGGCCGCCCCCAAGTCGGCGGCCTTTTGCGAAGCCCTGACGACTTCCTGAAAGACCGGCACCATCTGCTGGCCATTGGCCGACGGCCGGACGCCCTGCTTGTTGCGCACGAGCAGAGGGAAGCCGATTTCCTTCTCCAGCGAACGGATCATACGGGTCATCCCCGACTGAGTATACCCCAGTTCCTTGCCGGCCGCCGTCAGACTGCCATATTGAATCGCCAGGAGCAAAGCCTGACATTTTATACTATCCATATCACTTATTCACCCATTTCGTCATGACATACATGCTAAATCACCGTTTGTGTCATATCTTATTGTACCGTATAATAAGGCCATCCGTAAAGGATTAGACCCAAATGAGGACCCATTATGACTACTTTATTACCCTTCGCCTCAGACTATATGGAAGGCGCATACCCGGAATAACCATGAATTTCACAGCTCAAAGTGGATACGGTACTGATTATTCGTTCATCGAAATTCGGTCCTGTCGGCCCTAACGGTTCAAAAAGGCTCTGGGACGGCCCCTATGCACGAGGCCGCTGTCCGTGTATTTTTTCGGTCCGCAGGACCGCGGCGGCCAGCGAACTGCCTCCTAATAATTCACTGCGTTTTGTTGAAACATATAACGTTTAACGTCAATTTACTTGAAATTTTTTGCGAAAATCATTTGACAAAGTCCGTTTTTGATGGTAGACTTACGTCAACAACTTGATAGTGTTGCAATGAAGAGAAGAGTACACGATAGGAATTGGCACAGAGAGTTCCCATTTGGTGAAAGGGAATGCAAGGGTCATCGTGGAAGATGGACTCCGAGCAGATTGGTCGAACAGTTAGGCCGTCCGGGCGTGCCCGTTACAGCACTATGGTATTCAAGGCTCATTTGCCTGCGTACCTGAAGAGGCTCATCCTGTGAGGGATGAGTAAAATTGGGTGGTATCACGGTGCTTCCGTCCCTTACTTGGGACGGAAGCTTTTTTTATTACAAGGCTTTCAAGTTTATATTACATTATATATTTTTTAATATTAGGGGGAAATGTATTATGAGCGAAAACACAAACTACAAATTCGAAACATTACAGCAGCATGCAGGTCAGGTACCGGATCCGGCAACGGGTGCCCGCGCCGTTCCTATTTACCAGACCACATCTTATGTCTTTAAAGATACACAGCAGGCCGAAGACCGCTTCGCTTTGAAAGACGCTGGCTACATCTACAGCCGTCTGACCAACCCGACGCAGGACGTCCTGGAAAAACGTATCGCAGCCCTCGAAGGCGGCACAGCCGGTTTGGCTACAGCCAGCGGCGCTTCGGCTATCGCCTACTCCATCATCAACCTCGCCGGTGCTGGTGACGAAATCATCGCTGCTCCGACCTTGTACGGCGGCACAGTCGAACTGTTCAGCGAAACCTTCAAACACCTCGGCATTACGACGCACTTCGCCGATCCCGACGACCCGCAGTCCTTTGCCGAATACATCAACGACAAGACCAAAGCCATTTACCTCGAAAGCCTCGGCAACCCGGCCATCAACATTCCGGACTTCGAAGCTATCGCCAAAATCGCACACGACAACGGCCTTCCGGTCATCGTCGACAACACCTTTGCTACGCCGTTCCTCTTCCGCCCGCTCGAACACGGTGCTGACGTCGTCGTCCATTCGGCTACGAAATTCATCGGCGGCCACGGCACGACCCTCGGCGGCCTCATCGTTGAAAACGGCAAATTTGACTGGGCTGGCTCGGGCCGTTTCAAAGAATTCGCTTCGCCTGACGAATCCTACAATGGTGTCAACTTCGCCAAGGATATCCCTGGTGCCGGCTTCGTAACCCGTATCCGCGCCAAAGCCCTCCGCGACCTCGGTGCCTGCATCAGCCCGTTCAACGCATGGCTCCTCATCCAGGGCCTGGAATCCTTGTCCCTGCGCATCGAACGCCACGTCGCTAACGCCCAGAAAATCGCCGACTTCCTGGAAAACCATCCGAAAGTCGCTAAAGTCAACTATCCGTCCCTCCCGTCTTCGCCGTACTACAAACTGGCTCAGAAATACTTCCCCAAGGGAACCGGTTCGATCTTCTCCTTTGAATTGAAAGACGGCTATGCAGCTGCCCGTAAATTCATCGACAATGCGGACATCTTCTCCGACCTGGCTAACGTCGGCGACTCCAAGTCCCTCCTCGTTCACCCGGCTTCGACGACGCATCAGCAGCTTTCGGAAGAAGCTCAGCGCGCCTGCGGTATCACACCGGGCACGATCCGTATCTCTGTTGGCCTCGAAAACATCGAAGACCTCTTCGCCGCTGTTGAAAAAGCACTGGAAACCATCTAAGACTATTGTAAGGAGAAATGCACTATGCCTATTAAAATTGCTGACGGTCTTTCCGCCAAGGAAAAACTTCACGAAGAAGGTATCTTCACCATCGATAAGGGGCTGGCCCTCCATCAGGATATACGGCCGCTGCGCATCCTTATCCTCAACCTGATGCCTTTGAAGAAACCGACAGAGCTGCAGCTTCTCCGCCTCCTCGGTGATTCACCGCTCCAGGTCGAAGTGGACTTCTGCCATACGGACAGCCATGAGAGCACCCACACCGACCCGTCTTATTTAGAAGAAAACTACTACGTCTTCGATGAAATCAAGGATAACTACTACGACGGTTTCATCATCACCGGCGCCCCGGTCGAACAGATTCCCTTCGAGTCTGTCGACTACTGGCCGGAAATGAAGACTTACTTTGAATGGGCCAAGACACATGCCTTCTCGACGCTCCACTTCTGCTGGGGCGCCCAGGCAGCCCTGTATTACTACTATGGCATCGAAAAGCGTCTCCTGCCGGCCAAGCTCTTCGGTATCTTTGAATACCAGCTGACCCAGAAGCACCATCCCCTCCTGCGGGGCTTCGATGACCGTTACTTCATCCCCCAGTCGCGGCATACGGCGATTAACGACATCCAAGTCTACAATACGCCGCAGCTCGACATCCTCTCACGGTCCGTCGAAAACGGCATCAACATCATCGGTACGCCGGATCACCGCCGTTTCTTCGTCCTCGGTCACTTCGAGTACGACCGGCGGACCCTGGAAGAGGAATACCTGCGGGATAAGAAAAAGGGCCTGCCCATTGCCGTGCCCAAGAACTACTATCCTGGTGACAACGATACCAAGCAGCCGTACTTCACGTGGTGCAGCTACGCTCACCTGTTCTATCACAACTGGCTGAACATCGTCTATCAGGAAACACCTTATGATTTACAAGCCATCGCCAAGGTCCATCCTTGTGCGCATTGAAAAAAGGCCTGTCGCATTTGCGACAGGCCTTTTTTACACCGTAGGGGGCGCCACGTGGGCAACCCGTTGTGAATGTGGATGATTCTCTAAACTGGACAGAAAATCACACAGATTCCAGGGCGGGCTCGCCACGTGCGAGCCCCTACAATAAACTACAAACGATCTTTATTTTCGCTAAACGACCTACAATGAACGATTACTTCGTTCCGAAGATGCGGTCGCCGGCATCGCCTAAGCCGGGGACGATGTAGCCTTGGTCGTTGAGTTTATCATCGAGGGCAGCGACGTAGATGCGGACGTCTGGATGGTCGGCGTTGACTTTCTGGACGCCCTGGGGCGCTGCGACGAGGCACATGAGCTTGATGTTCTCGATGCCTTTTTCTTTGAGCAGCGTAATGGCAGCCGATGCACTGCCGCCGGTAGCCAGCATGGGGTCGACGATGATGAAATCACGGTCTTCTACATCGGGCAGCTTGCAGTAGTATTCGACCGGTTCCAGCGTCTGCGGGTCACGGTAGAGGCCGATGTGGCCGACTTTGGCCGTCGGGATGAGGTTGAGCATGCCCTGTACCATGCCCAGACCGGCGCGCAGGACCGGGACGATGCCCAGTTTCTTGCCGCTGATCTGTTTGCCTATCATCTTGGCAACAGGCGTTTCGATTTCGACGTCTTCCAAGGGCAGGTCCCGTGTGATTTCATAGCCCATGAGCATGGTGATTTCTTCCAGGAGGTTGCGGAAATCCTTCGAACCCGTTTCCTTTTTCCGCATGAGTGTGACTTTGTGCTGAATGAGCGGATGATCCATTACTTGTACGTGCATGTGTGAAATCCCCTTTCCTATTTATCCATTTCTGCAATCTTGGCGACGCGGACAGCGTGGCGGCCGCCATCAAAACCAGTGGAGAGGAAGATACGGACGATTTCTCTGGCCAGGCCCGGGCCGATGACGCGGCCGCCCATGGTCAGGATGTTGGCGTCATTGTGGCGGCGGCAGTATTCTGCCGAGAAGCAGTCGTGGCAGAGAGCGGCCCGGATGCCGTGGACTTTGTTGGCAGCAATGCCGATGCCGATACCTGTGCCGCAGACGAGGATGCCCCGGTCGAAAGTGCCGTCAGCGACGGCTTCAGCGACTTTCTTGGCAATGTCCGGATAATCGCAGCGTTCGCCCGTCAGGGTGCCGTAATCGGTGAATTCAATGCCTTGTTCCTTCAAATATTCTTTGATGTTTTCTTTCAGGTCAAATCCGCCGTGATCGGCGCCGAGTACTAATTTCATAATCAATTCCTCCCATATATGCTGATAAATTCAGTTTTATTATACCCCTTTCGGAGTCATGTGAAAAGGTTTAACCGACAATGACCACGTGGCCGCCGGCAGCTTTTTTCATGCGGTTCATGATAGCCAGGCCCAATCCCTCATCGTCGATGCCTTCGGCCAGGATGATATCGACCTGGTCGCTGTCAAAGGACAAGAGGCCCGTGTAGAGCTGGTTGGCCAGGGCTTCCTTGTCGCCATGGCGACCCCAGATATACATATCTTTATGTGGGAACGAGGCCCCTACTTCTTCGCTGACCAAAAAGCCGACGGTTTTGCCTTCGCCCTTGGCCTGGTCGTATAAGGCCTGCAGTTTTTCCGTCACCTTGTCGACAGGGCCGACGACGACGGTCATCGGTGCCGATGGCGCATAGTGGCGGTATTTCATGCCCGGCGCCTTGGGGACGCCCTTGCCCGTGACCAGCGTCGTATCGAGCTGGACGTGAGGTACGACTTCCTGAAGCATCTCGACAGTGACGCCGCCGGGACGCAGGATGGTGACGCCGTCGTCGCCGTTACATTCGACAATCGTCGATTCGACGCCGATGTGGCAGGGACCGCCGTCGATGACCATATCGACGCGGCCGTCCATGTCGTGCATGACTTCTTCGGCCGTCGTCGGGCTGGGCCGGGTCGACAGGTTGGCGCTGGGACCGGCTACGGGGACGCCGGCACAGCGCAGGAAGGCCCGGCAGATATCGTGGTCCGGGCAGCGCAGGGCTACCGTATCAAGGCCGCCCGTCGCCGCATCAGGCACGATGGGCTTGCGCGGCAGGACGATGGTCAGCGGTCCCGGCCAGAAGCGGTCCATGAGCTTCTGTGCCGTCGGCGGGATGACAGCCGCTGCCTGGCGGGCCCCTTCTTCGTCGGGCACGGTCAGGATGAGCGGGTTATCGCTGGGCCGGCCTTTGGCGACGTAAATGCTGCGGCACGCGTCGGCGTCGAGGCCATTGGCACCGATACCGTAGACCGTTTCCGTCGGAAAGACGACCAGGCCGCCGTCGCGGATGATCTGGCCCGCTTCTTCGAGGATGGCTTTCTGTTTCTCTATATCCGTAATTTCTACAAGTTTCGTCTGTTTCATCGTCTCTACTCTTTTCTGGAAAATACGAGGACCCTGTCGATGCCGCCGTAATCCTTGACGGTCTGTTCGTGGTCATAGGCGCCATGGCGGCAGAAAACAGCCGTCACGGCGTCGGCCTGGCCGGCGCCGATTTCGACGGCACAGTGGCCGCCGGCTTTGACGTAAGCCGGGCTTTCTGCGGCGATGCGGCGATAGAATTCCAGTCCGTCGTCGCCGCCGTACAGGGCCAGGGCCGGGTCGTGGCGCACTTCCGGCTGGAGATGTTCCATATCGCCCTTGGTCAGGTACGGCGGATTGGACACCAGCCAGTCACAAGCGCCTTGCGGAACCTTGGTGAATAAATCGCTTTCGATCCAGGTCACGCGGCCGTCTAGGCCCAGGGTACGGCCATTTTCAGCGGCTATGGCCAGGGCTTTGGGCGAAATGTCGACGCCCTTCCCCGTGGCCTGCGGCAGATAGTGGAGCAGGCTGAGGATGATGGCCCCGCTGCCCGTACCGATGTCGATGATGGCCGGCGCCGTCCCTTCGGCAGCGGCGACGACAGTCTCGACGAGCATTTCCGTTTCCGGCCTGGGAATGAGGACGTCTTCACTGACCTTGAAATCGAGGCCCATGAAGGCCTTGGTACCCAGGATGTGGGCTACAGACAGGCGGTCAGCCCGCTGTTTGACCATCGCCCGGTAGGCGGCCAGTTCTTCACCGTTCATGGGTTCGTCATAATGGGCGTACAGGTAGATGCGCTCTTTATGCAAGACGTGGGCCAGGAGGATTTCCGCATCGAGGCGCGGCGAATCGATGCCTTTGCCGGCAAAGTACTGTTGCGTCCATTGCAGCAAGGCACCGATAGTCCAAATCTTATTCATCTTCGGCTTCTTTCATCAATTCCGCCCGGCGGGCTTCGGCCAGGGCCTGGATGAATTCGTCGATATCGCCGTTGAGAATGTTATCCAGCTTGTACAGGGTCAGGTTGATGCGATGGTCCGTCACGCGGCCCTGCGGGAAGTTATACGTGCGGATACGTTCGCTGCGGTCGCCCGTACCGACCTGGCTGCGCCGTTCTTCCGTCAATTCGGCATCGGCCTTCTGCTGGGCCTGGTCGAGGAGGCGGGCTTTCAGGACGCGCAGGGCCTTGGCACGGTTTTCCAGCTGGGACCGTTCATCCTGACATTCGACGACCATCCCAGTCGGGATATGGGTCATGCGGACGGCAGAACTCGTCTTATTGACGTGCTGGCCGCCGGCACCGGAGGCGCGGAAATAGTCGACGCGGACGTCGTCCATGTTGAGGTCGATTTCGACGTCTTCCGCTTCCGGCAGGACGGCAACGGTTGCCGTCGACGTGTGGATACGGCCGCCGGCTTCGGTGACGGGCACGCGCTGGACGCGGTGGACGCCCGATTCATATTTCAACTTGCCATAGACGCCAGAGCCTTCGACGGAGAAGACGACTTCCTTGAAGCCGCCCAGTTCCGGTGCGTTGGAACTGATGATGCTCGTCTTCCATCCCGGCTGTTTTTCGATGTATTTCATGTACATGCGGAACAAGTCGCCGGCAAAGAGGGCTGCTTCGTCGCCGCCGGCTCCGGCGCGGATTTCCATGATGACGTTCTTGTCATCCCGCGGGTCCTTGGGCAGCATGAGGACGTGCAGCTGGTCTTCCAGATCGGCCTGTTCCTTAGTGAGGCCGTTCATTTCTTCCTTGGCCATGGCGATGAGGTCATCGTCGCTGTCGGGATCGTCGATGATTTCCTTGTCGCCGTCGATGGTGCTGGTAATGTCTTTGTATTTGCGGAATGTTTCGACAATCGGCATCAGCGAAGCGTGTTCCTTGGTCAGTTTCTGCCATTCGTCCTGACGGGCGATGACAGACGGGTCGCTGATCTGCTGTTCCAGGTCCATGAATTTATTCTCTACGGCCTGGACTTTATCCATAAAAGAGCTCATAAGGTCCTCCTCATTTCAATTCGTTCGATTCATTTTCTTCATCAGCCGGCTTGGCGGCGTTGAGGGCTTCGATAGCCACTTCGATCTGGTCGGCATGGGGTTCCCGCGTCGTCAGATACTGGAGCCACAGGCCCGGACGGAATAAGGCTTGAATGACCGGATTCTGGGTGCGGCCGGCGAGGCGTATCATTTCATAACTGATGCCGGCGACGACGGGCATGAGCAGCACGCGGGATGCGATGCGTTCGACGAGATTCGGCCAGCCCAAAAAGGCAAAGACGAAAATCGACACGACCATGACGATGAGCAGGAAATTCGTACCGCACCGCGGATGGAGGCGGCTGTGGCGCTTGACGTTCTCGACGGTCAGCTCTTCTCCCGATTCATACGTCCAAATGGTCTTGTGTTCGGCACCATGGTATTCAAAGACGCGGCGGATGTCCGACGTCAGGGAAATCCCCCATATATATAATAGAAATATAGCGAGGCGCAGGACCCCTTCGACGACGTTCAGGCGAAAGGCACTGTCAGCCACGCCGGGAATGAACTTGGCTGCATACGTCGGGATGGCCAGGAAAAAGACGATGGCCAGGACGACAGACACGGCCATAGTCAGGGCCATCTGCGTGTTCGACAGCTGCTCATCTTCTTCACCGGCAGCCTGGGCCGAATAGGACAGGCTCTTCATGCCGTATACCAGGGACTCGCACAAGGCAACACTGCCCCGCAAAAAAGGCTTCTTCAAAATCGGATACCGTTCGGTAATGGAGTGAACGGCGTCTTTCTTTACAGTAATTTCACCGGACGGCGTCCGCACTGCTGTGGCAATGCTGACAGGACCGCGCATCATAACCCCTTCGATGACGGCCTGCCCGCCGACGTACGTCTTCGGTTTCTTCAAAGAGTTGCCTCCATTTCTGTACATACAAATAGAGCAGAGCATTTCTGCTCTGCTGCCCACTTGTACTGCTGCTTATTTAGCTGTTTTACCATAACGTTTATTGAACTGTTCGATACGGCCGCGAGCCTGCTGAGCGCGCTGCTGCCCCGTAAAGAACGGATGGCATTTGGAGCAAATTTCAACACGCAGTTCCGGTTTCGTAGAACCTGTTTCAAACGTATTGCCGCATGCGCAAGTAACTTTCGCATTCGGGTAGTACTTCGGATGAATACCTTCTTTCACCACTTACACCTCTTTCTGTATCAATCATTCAAAACCTATGCTAGAATAGTTTAGCACATTGGCCCTTGAAATGCAAGGATTTTTTTCCCGCAAAAGGCGATACCGTATTTCCATACACGCTGAATTCCCCGCTGGCGGAATTCCGTCACGTATTCTCTTTCTTCAATCTGCTGCAACGCCTCTTTGGCCTTCGCCGCCATGTCAGCTTCCCTCGAAGCCACTTTGAATTCCATGATGACGCCGGCCTTAGACACATCCTTGGGAATAATTGCCAGGTCGAAGCGGCCGTACCCGCTTTCCCGGTTCGATTCGATAATATAATCGGATACAAATAACGCCGTCATGCCAAGGACGAAGCCGTGATAGAAACTTTCTTTATTGGCCGTATCATATACGCTGACCAGGTCCCGGAGATAGCCTCCCAGCAGTTCCGAAAAGGCCTTTCCGTTGCCTGAAAGTAAATCATCGAACATGGTTTCCAGCCGGGACACGGAAAATCGACCTCTCATCTTGTCAAGGATTTCAAAACGATATACATCCTGTACTTCCCGGTTGGGAATGACCAATTCACAGCGTATGCCGCCGATTCCCCGCTTGCGGCTGACAGCCGTCAAATAGCCCGTCGTCAGCAGCATCGTATAGAGGGCATCCGTATCCCGGCCAATATCTTCATAAATGACGCCTTCCCGTATCAAAGCCGTCACATGGCGCCCCTGTAAAAGAGACAGTAAATCCGTCTCCGTTTCAGCCGTCACATGGCGCAGCATTTCCCGGATAATGCCATTTCCCGACGTATTGACCCAATAATCTCCGACATCACCGTGACGGAAAAAATTGACAATCGACCAGGGATTATAAATCTCCGCCCCACCGAAGAGATAGCCATCATACCACGCTTTCAAGGCCGGAAGGGCCGTGGTCATGGAAAGGTCTTCTGCCATCTGGGCCACTTCCTGTGGCGTAAATCCAATGACATCCCGATAGGCAGCATCCATGACGGAGCAAACGTCGAGATTATTCAAATCGCTGAAAATACTCTTTTTGGCCACCCGCAGGACCCCCGTCAGTACGGCAAAATCCAAGTCGCGATTGCCCTTCAGGACACTGCCCAGGAACTGTTTCATAAAAGCGATGCACTCTGTATAAAAGCCATGTTCCCAAGCCTGCTGAATCGGCGCATCGTATTCATCGAGCAATAAAATGACAGGCTTGCCGAAATGCTGATGCATCATCTTGACCAATAGTGTCAGGGCCAGCTGCATTTCATTCTGCCCGGCCCCCTGCTGTTTCAGTGCCAGGAAGCGCCTGCGTAAATCCGGGTTCACAGCCGGACTCTCTGCCAAATACTCATGGTCGATGAACCAATAACTAATCCAGGAACTCAGGGATTGCAGCATCTGCGGCCAAGTAAGGTCCTTCAAATCTTTCAAAGACAAGAACAGCACCGGATACTGGCCGCGATGGGCCATGTAGGCAGCGCCGGCTCCTTCGATAGCCAGTCCGTCGAAGAGACGGCGGCTCTGTGCCTCTTTTTCGATAGAAAAGAAATGCTCCAGCATACTCAGGGTCAAGGTCTTACCGAACCGCCGCGGCCGCGTAATCAGCGTCACCGCACTGTGCCCGTCGATGAGCTGGCGGATAAAATCCGTCTTGTCGACGAAATAATAATGCTTACTCCGTATATCAAAAAAATTATCGACACCAATCGGCATCTGCCACTTCATACCATCACCTTCTTTCATAGGCGGGGGCCTTCTCCTGTTCTTTGTCTTTTATTATAACAAGAATCACGAGAAACAAAAAGAGGAGCCACGCCATGAAGGGTGAGCTGCCCCCCAATAGTTAGACCAAAAATCTAACGATTGGGGGTCAGTTTTTTTATGGCAAAACACAGTTATGAATTTAAGAAAAAAATAGTACTGGAATACT
>OGJX01000588.1_pt1 | contig 33488 bp, 33 predicted proteins | sample 1572381 | NCBI WGS metagenome assembly OGJX01 (sample SAMEA2582085, study PRJEB24529) | metagenome | biome: Human gut stool | place: China | collected 2011
AGGGTGCCGATGCACGGGGGGCGGTAGCCCCGGGGGTCCCGGACCGCGATGAGCTTGGTGGCAGACATGATCACCAGACTGTATGCACCCTCCAGCACATCCATGGTCTTGCTGATGGCAGTCTCAATGCTGCCCATCCGCAGGCGGTTGCGGGTGATGAGGTAGCAGATGACCTCGGTGTCCGAGGAGCCGTGGAAGATGGCTCCCTCGTTTTCCAGCTGGCGTCGCAGCTCAATGGCATTGGTCAGGTTGCCGTTGTGGCACAGGGCCATGGTGCCGCGGCCGTGCCGCACGATCATGGGCTGAGCATTGGCCCGGATGCGGCTGCCGGAGGTGGCGTAGCGCACATGGCCGGTGGCCATATGGGCGTTGGGGTTGGCCAGGCTGCCCAGCACCGCCGGGGTGAACACCTCGTTCACAAGGCCCAGATCCCGGTGGCCCTGGATGACGCCGTCGTCGTTCACGGCAATGCCGCAGCTCTCCTGCCCGCGGTGCTGCAGGGCATACAGCGCCGAGTAGGCGGCAGCAGCCACATCCTCGGTACCGGCCCGGTCGTAGAGGCCAAAAACGCCGCATTCTTCGTGCAGCGGATATGCAAAATCAGACATTGGTTCTCCTTTACAGTTCGGCGATCTCCGCCTGCAGTTTTTCCTCCTTGGCCGCGATCTGTGCCGCCATGGCGGTGCGCTCGGCTTCCAGCTTTGCTGCCAGAGCCTCATCGCCCAGTGCCAGGATCTCGGCGGCCAGCCAGGCGGCGTTCTTGGCGCCGTTCAGGGCCACGGTGGCCACCGGGATGCCGCTGGGCATCTGCACGGTGGCCAGCAGGGCATCCAGACCGTCCATGGCACCGCCCTTCATGGGGATGCCGATCACCGGCAGCGTAGTGTTGGCGGCAAATGCTCCGGCCAGATGGGCTGCCATGCCGGCCGCACACAGGATGACGCCAAAGCCGTTGGCCTTTGCGCTCCTGGCAAACGCAGCCGCCTCGGCGGGCGTGCGGTGTGCCGACAGGATGTGTGCTTCAAAGGGGATATCCAGCGCTTTGAGCTGGGCACAGGCCCCCTTGACCACCGGCCAATCGCTGTCGGAACCCATGATCACAGCAACTTTACGAACCATAATCCAAACCCTCTCTTTCCACTTCTGACAAACAAAAAAGGCAGTGGTACACCTGCACCACAGCCTTTATTTTTGCGTATTCTGTTCCCATGCCTTGCACGAAGCTGCACGATGCCCCTGACATGCACGAATATTGTTTCGTTCCATGCGACCCGGCAGCGTCTTTTTCATGGATCTCTTCCTCCGCAGTTTCTGTGCTGGCATTTCTGCAGGGTGCGGGGCCCGTTCTATGGGGTGACCGTCCCTGTGCTACATACAGTTTACGGCAAAATAATGGCTTTGCAAAGGGTGTTGCGGCAAATTCTCCCTTGTGTTTCCATGCGCCAAAAAACTTTCAAAAGTTTTGTGCAGTTTCGCCATCGTTTTTCTTTTTAAGTATGACTTATGGTTTGAGTATATTTTCCGTAAAATCTTCCAACCGTCTTTGTTCCAAAAGACGTACTTTTCTGCCCGGTTCAGAAGATGATCTTTGCCGTGGTGGCCCGGGCGGCACGGATAAGGTCCGCCGGAGCACAGCACACCTGGGTGCCGATGCGCCCGCCGGAAACATACACTTTTTCCTGTGCGAGGACACTCTCGTCGAACACGGTCTTGTACTGCTTCTTCATGCCCACGGGGCTGCAGCCGCCGCGCACATAGCCGGTGACCTTGTTGATGTCGGCTACATGAATCATGGCCACGCTCTTTTCGCCCACGCTGCGGGCGGCGGCTTTCAGGTCCAGCTCGGCCGCCACCGGGATGACAAACACAAAGTAGTTTTTGCTGCTGCCCTGGGTCACCAGCGTCTTGTATACGCAGGCCGGGTCCTCGCCCATGCTGCCGGCCACATCCACACCGGCCACGGCCACGCCCTCTTCGTGGGCGTACTCGTGGGCCGTATAGGGCACCTTTTCACGTTCCAGAATGCGCATGGCATTGGTTTTTGCTTCTTTTCCCATATTACTTCCCTCTCTATCTATCACTTTCTTTCATTTTACCACTTTTTTGAAAAAATGAAAAGCCGCCCTTGACTTCCGGCAGCAGCAGTGATATCATGGCATCATCACTTCAGGAAACTGAAGTCCCGTATTGCAGTCCACGCAGCGGAGGCCCCTCCCTGCCGTACCGATAAAGGAGATTTGCCGTATGATCATCGTACTGAAACAGAATGCCCCCGACGTACAGGTGCGCGAGTTCTGCCACGAGCTGGAGGGCATGGGCCTGCAGATCAACGACTCCAAGGGCAGCGATACCCATATTCTGGGCCTCATCGGCGACACCAAGGCCATTGCCGAAAGCTGGGTGCTGGCCAACCCCGTGGTGGAGACCTGCCGCCGCGTGTCCGAACCTTATAAAAAGGCCAACCGCAAGTTCCACCCGGACGACAGCGTCATCGACGTGGACGGCGTGAAGATCGGCGGCGGCAACTTTGCGGTCATCGCCGGCCCCTGCAGCATTGAAAGTGAAGAGCAGATCACCTACTGCGCCCAGCGCGTGAAGGCCGCCGGTGCTTCTCTGCTGCGCGGCGGTGCATTCAAGCCCCGCACCTCCCCCTACTCCTTCCAGGGCATGCGCAGCGAGGGTCTGGACCTGCTCAAGCTGGCCCGCCGCGCCACCGGTGCCCCCATCGTCACCGAGATCATGAACACCGAGCACCTGCCCCTGTTCGAGAACGTGGACCTGATCCAGGTGGGTGCCCGCAACATGCAGAACTTTGAGCTGCTCAAGGCCGTGGGCCGCCAGAACAAGCCGGTGCTGCTCAAGCGCGGCCTGGCCAATACGCTGGAAGAGTTCGTGATGAGCGCCGAGTACATCATGGCCGAGGGCAACGAGAATGTCATCCTCTGCGAGCGCGGCATCCGCACCTTTGAGACCAGCATGCGCAACACCCTCGATCTGGCCGGTGTGGTGATGCTGCACAAGATGACCCATCTGCCCGTAGTGGTGGACCCCAGCCATGCCTGCGGCCACGCCTGGATGGTGCCGGAGCTGGCCAAGGCTGCCGTTGCCGCCGGGGCCGACGGCCTGATGATCGAGGTGCACAACAACCCCGCCAAGGCCAAGTGCGACGGTGCCCAGAGCCTGACCCCCGACCAGTTCGACGAGCTGATGCAGTTCATCGGCAAAGAGGTCGAGTTCTTCGGCAAGAAGATGAACTGAACCATTTGAACCCTCTCAGTCATCGCTGCGCGATGCCAGCTCTCCCGAAAGGGAGAGCTTTTTTGTTTGCGGGGAACATTCTGCTGCCCGTGCTGGCTTTCCGGCCGTTCCCCGAAAGGGGTCGTTTCCTCATTTTCTTTTCCGCAGTTTTGTGTTATACTATAATATATTTTGCAGTTTACTTCTGAAACGAGGTATTTTCAATGAAAGCACATATTGCACGCAACCAGAATGCCGGGGTGCCGCTGGCGCTGGGCTGGAACCTTTCCGCCGGCGACCGCGGCAAACTGGACGGCATGGCCCCTGCCTTTGGCATGAAGGTCCTGCCCGTGTCCCCTGCCGACGCCGGCAAGACCGTGGCTCAGCTGCTGGGTGAAGTGGAGACCAGATCCGCCCGCACGCTGGTGCTGGAGCCGGGGGCTTACCCGTCCGCTCTGGTGCTGGCCAACTTCAAGGACAAGGACGTGGACACCCTGCTGGACCTGATGAAGCAGGCGCAGGTAAACATCCCCCTCAAGGCCGTGGTGACCCCCGCCAACCGCAGCTGGGTGTTCGGCGACCTGCTGGCCCACCTGCAGGAAGAGCACACCGCCTTTACCGCAGCAAAGGAGAACCAGACCCGATGAAAACCACCCTGTTCAACCGCCTCACCGCCGGACTGCTGGCGGCGGTGCTCTGTCTGAGTATGCTGGCCGGCTGTGCCGCCAAGCCCCAGAAGGAGCTGACCCGCTACAGCACCATCTTCTATGATGTGTTCGACACCGTCACCCAGGTGATCGCCTACTGCGAGAGCGAGGAAGAGTTCACCAAGCAGATGGAAGCCCTGCACGCTGACCTAATCTCTTACAACCAGCTGTACGACATCTACAACGACTACGACGGCGTGGTGAATGTGAAAACCATCAACGACAACGCCGGCAAGGCCCCCGTGCAGGTGGATGACCGCATCCTGTCCATGCTGGAGCTGGCTCAGAAGATGTACGACACCACAAACGGCAAGCTGAACGTGGCCATGGGCAGCGTGCTGAACATCTGGCACAACTACCGCGAGGCCGCCGAGAGCCACCAGAACGAGGCCGACAACACCCTGCCCACTCAGGAGGAGCTGGAAGCCGCAGCCCAGCACTGCGACATCAACAATGTGGTGATCGACGAGCAGGCCAAGACCGTGTACCTGGCCGACCCGGAGATGTCGCTGGATGTGGGCAGCGTGGGCAAGGGCTACGCCGTGGAAATGGTGTGCCAGGCCGCGCAGGCCCGGGGCCTGACCAGCGCACTGGTGAGCGTGGGCGGCAACCTGCGTGCCATTGGCAAGAAGCCTGACGGCAGCCAGTGGACCGGCGGCGTGGAGAACCCGTGGAACGCTTCGGAGGTGTACACCACCGACTCCCTGTTCGGGGCCGCCATCAACATGAGCGACATGGCACTGGTGACCAGCGGCGACTACCAGCGCTACTTTGTGGTGGACGGCAAGCGCTATCACCACCTGATTGACCCGGACACCCTGTGGCCGGCTGCCTATTTCAACAGCGTGACTGTGCTGTGCCCGGACTCCGGCATGGCCGACTGCCTGACCACCGGCCTGTTCTGCATGCCGCTGGAAGAGGGCCAGAAGCTGGTGGAGTCGCTGGACGGCGTAGAGGCCATGTGGTGCACCCCGGACCAGCAGGCGGTCACCTCCAGCGGCTGGGAGAGCCACACCCGCCAGTAATTTGCCCCAAAACCAAAAGCCCCGTGTGTTCACGATGCGGAACACACGGGGCTTTGTTTTTGCTGTGAGTTTGTCGGCTCAGAAGCCGGTCGGCGGGACGTAATAGCTGGGCAGGCCGCCTTTCTGGCTGGCTGCTGCCTGCTGGCGCAGTGCCGAGCGGGTGACCTCGGCCCAGGAATACTGGGTCATATATTCACCGCGGTAGCTGCTGATGGTGGAGCGGTCTCCCCGCAAGAAGTTGTAATAATCGCACTCCACCTTGCTGGTGTCGATGGCCAGCGTACTGCGGCCGCGCACCAGCAGCCCGCGCACACCGGCATCCTCCAGCGTATGGCTCAGGTCAAAGATCAGATTGCGCAGATGGCTGTGCAGGGACGCCGTATCGGGCTTGTCCTCCCAGAGCACAGCCAGCATCTCGCCGTTGGTGCAGGTGGCACCGTTGCGGTCCACCAGATAGGCCAGCAGCTCCTTGCTCTTGCTGCGCTTGAACGAGAGCGGACGCCCGCCCACGAACACTTCAAAGTTGCCAAAGCACTGCACCTTGACGCCCGCAGGCACATCCTCGGCCGGATACCGCAGATTTTCCAGCACATTGCGCACATCAGCCTCGTTAGCCGGTTTGAGCAGGAAGCCGCTGACAAAGATCTGCAGGGCTTCCAGCGCATACTCAGGGTGTTCCGTCACCACGATCAGATTGCAGCGCGGCTGGATCTTCTGGAGCATGCGAGCCAGGGCGAGGCCGTTCATCCCCGGCATCTCCAGATTCAAAAAAGCTGCATCCATCGGACCCTGACGCAGCCAGGTCAACGCATCGTCTGTGGTCATCGCACTGATATAATCGCAATCCGGTGCCACTCTGCACAAGATACGGATCAGAGAATTGATCGCAAGCTGTCCGTCGTCTACGACCAGAATTTTCATCCATATCACCTCCTGACATATGTAAGCAAATTCCCCTTTTCCTTATGATTTTATCACGCAGACGTTCTTTAAGCAAGTTCTTTCGGGCAAAAAAAAAGCCAAAAAGCCATTCCCGTCGGAAACTCTCGTCGTGCTTTTGGCACTTTGACGAGAAATCCGACCCGAGAATGGCAATTCTGACTGTTTTATGGAGTTAGCAGCAAGGCATTGTTTCTGCCAGTCAGCGCATCCGCATCCGGCTGTCCCAGCATGCCGCACAGCCGCTCATAGGCCGCCTGCATCCGGGTGGCCCGGGTAGTGCAGTTATGTGCGTCCGAGGAGATCGCGTCCACAAGGCCGTCCTTCAGCCAGCGGTCCAGCTTCCGGCGCTGAAAGAATCCGCCCTCCAGCACCGTGGCCGCATTGACCTGACAGCGGATGCCGTACTGTTCCTTCAGGCGGGGCAGCGCACCGCTGCGGGCAAGGCGGGGGTAGCGCTCAATGTGCGCCAGCAGCACCCGGTAGCCGCTGCCGGTGATCTGCCGCAGGGCCGTTTCCACTTCCGCCGCCGCCACATCGGGCACGAACTCCAGCAGCACCCAGTCGGTGCTGCCCAGCGTGATCAGGCTGTGCTCGGCCGCCGCATAGGCCGCAGCCGGGGTATACAGCAGCTCCGAGCCGCTTTCCAGCATCAGGTCGTAGCCCTTTTCGGCGCAGTAAGCCCGTGCAAAATCAAGATGCCGCTGATACACGTCCCGCGGAAAGGGCTCCATGCCCGGCGTGCTGTGAGAGGTGGCAAACAGACGGGTGACCCCATCCGCCGCCGCCGCATCCAGCATGGCAAACATCTCTTCCCGCGTGCGGGCACCGTCGTCCACACCATAGACGAAATGCGCGTGATAATCCGTAAAGCCGCTCATTTCTTTTCAGCCGCGTGATTGTGCTTATAGTACCGGTTATAGTAGCCGTATTTGCCGTAGGTACGGTAATAATACTTGCGGCTCAGGTAGCTGTCGTAATCCACCTGGTTCAGCACCGTGCCCAGGATGGGGCAGCCGCTCTGCTCGATCTGCTGCTTCACATCCAACAGCTCCTGGCGGCGCACATCGTTGTACTGCACAGCGATCAGAGTGCCGTCGCAGGATTTTGCGATCTCGGCAGCATCAATGACCACGCCCACAGGGGCGGCGTCCACCAGCACATAATCCACCATCTGGGCCAGGGTGTCCAGCAGGTCCTTGAAGTGATGGTTGCTCAGCAGAGCCAGGGGGTTGGGCACATCCCGGCCCACCGGAACCATCAGGGCACCGGGGATGTCGGTCTGGTAGATGACCTCCTCCATGCCCACCATGCCGGCCAAAAAGTGGGAAAGGCCCTTGTCGTCGTTGCGGCCGTTCTCAAACTGCAGGCCGTACTGGGCGTTTACCATGCTGCGGCGCAGGTCGGCGTCCACCAGGGCCACCTTCATGCCACGCTGGGCCAGGGTCCGCATCAGATTCATGGACAGATAGCTCTTGCCCTCCGAAGCGTGGCAGCTGGTGATCATGATCTTTTTTACCGTTTCACCTGCAAAGGACAGGTTGGTGCTCAGGGTGTTGAAGGCCTCGCTGCCTGCATAGTCCAGTTCCGGAAATTTTGTGATCTTCAGCTGTTTCATGCGTTCCTCCCGGCCTTTCCGCCCACACGGCGGCAAATATCTTTGCTCAGGCGCTTCATGCGGCGCTGGAAGTTGCTGCCCTTTTTGGGCTCGGTGCCACCCACCAGGGGCACAGAGGCCAGCACCACCATGCCGGTGTACTTGCGGATCTCCTCAGCGGATTTATAGGTATCGTCCAGCAGCACCCGCAGCACCACCACACCGCAGGACAGCACAAAACCCAGCAGAAAGCCCAGCAGGATGTTCTTGGTCTTGCTGGGGCTGAAGGGGTTGGCCGGTACCCGGGCCGAGGACATGATGGTGGGCTCGTCGGTCTTCATCTTCTCCGCAATGTAGCTTGCGCCCACCTCAGCATACTCATTGGCAATGGCTGCAGCCTCTTCGGGGTCTGCATCGGTCACCGTAATGTCCAGCATACGGGTGTCGTTGGCATTGGTCACGCTGAGCATGTTGTCCATCTGGATATAGGTATAGTCCAGATCCAGTGCACTGATGACCTTTTCGTGCACCTCCCACATCTCAAACACCTTGATGTAATCGCTGGTCAGGGCACTGCCGATCTGAATATCCGACAGGTTCAGCACCGAGTCGTTGCGGCTGACCACATAGATGGTAGAAGTGGCCTTGTAGAGGGGGGTCACCAGCAAAAAGGTATAGAGTGCTGCCAGCACCATTCCTGCTGCGGCGGCTGCCGCAATAAACTTCCAGTGGTCCAGCAGGCCCATGCAAAGTTCCAGAAGATCAATGGTATCTTCTTCCTGCTGCGGCCGCACCTCGGAACGATAAGGTTCCTGCGTTAAAGTATCTCGCTGCACTTCGTTGCTCCTTTAAAATCCCTTGGCTTTCTCCGTGAAAAATGCGGCGTCCTCTTTTTCGGAAGAGAGCGCCGCAGGACAAAGTCGTTCTGTTTTTACTTCCGGGTCACAGCTGCAATGTAGGCCTTGCCTGCCTGCAGGTTGATCATGGTGGTGGCATCCAGCTCCAGCTGGACCTTACGGACCTTACGGGCCACGCCGTTCACCACAACGGTCTCCTCCACGACCACACCGGCCAGGGGCAGGTTGACGATCTTGCCGTTGGGGGTCTTGACACGGATGATCACGGCAACGGTGGTGCCGCTCTCCGGCAGAGCTGCCATGGGGACCTTGACGGTGATCTTGTCCATGCCGGTCTTGTAGCCGGAGACCTTGATCTCCTTGATCTCGCTGACGGTCACGGCGTTCTTCTCAGTGCCCAGGATCTTCGCAGCTGCATCCACAGCCTCTGCAGTCAGGTACTTCTCCACGCCCTCGCCCTTCAGCTGGGTCTCTTCCTTACTGGAGTCCTCCGTGGTCTTGACCTCCACCTGCAGGCCCTCGCTGCTGACAGAACCGGAAGCAGAGACCTCGGTCTTGCCTGCATCGGCATCGGTGCCAGTCTTGCTGGGCACAGACTCCACAGCAAAAGCGGTAGCGGCAGCCATGCTCACCAGCAGAGCTGCGGAGACCATGGCGCAAACGATCTTTTTCATTTTCATAAGAATATACCCCTTTCAGACCAGTTCTCTCGGCTTTGAGAGCGTCTTTATCATAAACGTGTCTTGGGCACGCTTATTCAACTTTTTCGTAAAACAATTGCAGCACCGCCTGCTGCAGGCTGGCAGCCTCCGGGTAAAACTCCATGAAGCCATCCTCCCCGACCTGATAGGTGCCATCCGGTTTGATGGTGTCCAGCTGGGTGTAGTCCTTTGCCGCCCAGGCCTCGTTCACCAGCTGACCTTTGGCCATGCTGGTGGTCAGGTAGGGCTGCAGGGCGTCGTAGGCGTCCACGGCAAAGTTCTGATCCTTCTGCAATTTTTCATCCAGCTGCACCGACAGCTGTCGGATGTAGCTTTCCTGCCGCGCCATGCGGGCCTCGTTGGTGCCTACACCGACACTGCGGCGGGAGCGGACATAGGTCTCGGCCTGCTCGCCCTGCAGCGTGAGGGTCGTACCCTTGGTCATGGCCGGGTCGATGGCGGAGAAATCATCCTCCAGCGTCACGGTCACACCGCCTGCCAGATCGTTCAGGGTGGAAATGCCGTCCAGCCCCATGGCCAGATACTGGTCGATGGTCTGTCCGCCCAGCAGGTTTCCCACTGCTTCCACGGTCACCTCGCAGCTGGTCTGGCGGCCATCGCCAAAGGCATAACCCAGGCAGATCTGCTGCGTCACCGGCTCGTACCGATCCCCCAACAGGCCCAATACGGTCACCGGCGTAATGGTATCGCGGTCGATCTGCAGCTGCTGCACCGTCTTGTCCGCGTCATCCAGTACCACCAGCCGCAGAAAGTCGGCCTGGCCGGCCTTGCGGTACTCGTAGCTGTCCTGCGTGTCGTGGTCCACGCCCATGACCAGGATCGTGGTCAGGCGGCTTTTTTTGCGGTAGGTCACGCCGTCCACTTCCACAGTCTCCTGGTCGGCCTGGGGCAGCTGGGTGCGGGTCTCCGGCTTTTCTGCCCGTTTCTCCAGCCAGCGACCCCCGCCGTACAGTACCAGCACGACCGCCAGAACGGCCAGCAATGCTGCTACAGCATGAAAAACCGTCTTGTTTTTTTGTTCTTGTTTCTTCAACGGGATCGCTGCTCCTTGCTTTGGTCCGAAACGCTCTGGGATTCCAGAGCACCTCATTTATTTATTATGCGTCACACTTCCGCAACTGTCAATAGATTTTATTTCATCTTTCCTGTTTTTTTCATGTTTTTCTGTCACATAAACGCAACCGGCCCCGGCTATGGAAAACTACCTTCCACAGCCGGGGCCGGTTCGTCTGTTTTATTTCAGGTCCAGTTCCGGCGGTACGTCGATCTGATCTGAAACATATTTCCCGTTCTTCTTGCGCTGGCGCACACACTCGGTGAGCAGATATTCGATCTGTCCGTTCACCGAGCGGAAATCATCCTCTGCCCAGGCAGCAAGGGCATCGTAGAGTTTGGCGTTCAGGCGCAGGGGCACCTGCTTTTTGGGCTCTGCCATCAGTACAGGCTGCCGCTGTTCACAATGGGCTGGGCGTCGCGGTTGCCGCACAGCACCACCAGCAGGTTGGACACCATGGCTGCCTTGCGCTCGTCATCCAGCTCTACCACCTTGTTTTCGTTCAGACGGTCCAGTGCCATTTCCACCATGCCCACGGCACCGTCCACGATCATCTTGCGGGCGTCGATGATGGCACTGGCCTGCTGGCGCTGCAGCATGACCGCTGCGATCTCCGGCGCATAGGCCAGATAGGTGATGCGGGCTTCCACCACCTCGATGCCGGCCTCGGCCACGTTTTTCTGGATCTCGTCGCGGATGCGGGCCGCCACCACCTCGGAGGAGCCGCGCAGGCTGCCCTCATCGGCCACACCGTCTCCGGTGGTGTCCACATTGGGGGCCACATCATAGGGGTACACCCGCACCACATTGCGCAGGGCGCTGTCGCACTGCAGGGAGAGATACTCCTTGTAGTTGTCTACGTTGAACGCGGCCTTGGCGGTGTCGGTGACCCGCCAGATGACTGCAATGCCGATCTCCACCGGGTTGCCCAGGCAGTCGTTGATCTTCTGCCGGGAATTGTTGAGGGTCATCATCTTGAGTGAGATTTTCTTGCTGGCGCTCTCGGTGGTGAGCTGGGTGCTCTGGTTGCTGCTCTTGAGCAGCGCAGCCACGCCGCTGTCGCCGCTGTTCACATCGCCGCTCTGGCTCAGGCGGGTACCGGCGGCAGGGTTGACAGCGGTGCAGAAGGGGTTCACCCAGTAAAAGCCCTGTCCCTTCAGGGTACCAATGTAATCACCGAACAGGGTGAGCACCAGCGCTTCCTGGGGCTTGAGCACCTTCAGGCCGCAGAACAGGAAGATGCCTGCGATCCAATACCCGATGGACAAAATCATCAGCGGCACGCCCAGAAGCATCCGGTCTGCATCCAGCAGGGTGATGCCGTAAATGAACAGGGCAATGGATGCTACATAGCCCAGCAGGGTGAACAGCAGTACCGCCATGCCGTTTTTGCGGGTATTCAGAATTTTCTCTTCCATAACAAGTCCCTCCTTATCAGGGTCGGAAGCGTTTCTTTGTGATATTAAAATCATATCACTTTGAGCACTTTCTGTCAAGACCTCCGGCCCCGCACAACAAAAAACACCCGTTCTCCGGGGAAATTCCCCAGAAAAGCGGGTGTTTTTGCGGGTTCAGGTCTCAGCGCTTGTACTTGGATGCAGCCTGCAGACGCTGCATGGCACGCTGCAGTGCGATCTGGCTCTGATAATATTCATGCATGCTCTTCTGGTGCTGCAGGCGCTCTTCCGCACGGATGCGGGCCGCCTCGGCACGGTTCTTGTCGATGTCCTCCGGGCGCTCGGCGCTGTCCACCAGCACCATCACATACGCGGGGGTCACCTCGGCAATGCCGTCACCCACCAGAATGTCGCGGGCTTCGCCGTTCACTTCAAAGTGCAGGATGCCCATGTGGATGGCCACCAGTACGGGGTTGTGCCCGGCCTGCACGCCATACACACCGTCGCCGGTGGGCAGCACGAGGTCCTCACAGTCGCCCTGATAGAACTCACCGCTGGAGGCCGTGATATTCAGCATGAACTTGTTCATCAGACGGCACCGCCCTTTTCCTCAGCCATCTTTTCAGCGGCCTTCTGGCGGGCATCTTCCAGCGTACCCACGTTGAAGAATGCCCACTCCGGCAGGTCATCGGCCTTGCCGTCCACAATGGCGGCAAAGCTGCGCACGGTATCTTTCAGGGGCACATACTTGCCCTTGAGGCCGGTAAAGTTCTCGGCCACGGCAAAGGGCTGGGACAGGAACTTCTGCAGCTTGCGGGCACGGGTCACGGTCAGCTTGTCGTTCTCGTCCAGTTCGTCCATGCCCAGAATGGCGATGATGTCCTGCAGCTCCTGATAGCGCTGCAGAATGGACTGCACCTTGCGGGCCACGCGGTAGTGCTCCTCGCCCACGATGTCTGCTTCCAGAATGCGGGAAGTGGAGGCCAGCGGGTCCACAGCGGGGTAAATGCCCTGCTCCACGATCTTACGGGACAGCACAGTGGTGGCGTCCAGATGCGCAAAGGTGGTGGCGGGGGCCGGGTCGGTCAGGTCATCGGCGGGGACGTAAACGGCCTGCACCGAGGTGATGGAGCCGTCCTTCGTGGAGGTGATGCGCTCCTGCAGAGCGCCCAGCTCGTTGGCCAGAGTGGGCTGATAGCCCACGGCGGAAGGCATACGGCCCATCAGAGCCGACACCTCAGAGCCTGCCTGCACGAAACGGAAGATGTTGTCGATGAACAGCAGCACGTCCTTGTGGGTCTCTTCACGGAAGTACTCGGCCATGGTCAGGCCGGTCTCGGCCACGCGCATACGGGCTCCGGGGGGCTCGTTCATCTGGCCAAAGACCAGTGCCGTCTTGTTCAGAACACCGGAAGCGTTCATCTCGCCCCACAGGTCGCAGCCCTCACGGGAGCGCTCGCCGACGCCGGTGAAGATGGAGTAGCCGCCGTGCTCGGTGGCCACGTTGTGGATCAGTTCCTGGATCAGCACGGTCTTGCCGACGCCTGCGCCGCCGAACAGACCGATCTTGCCGCCCTTTGCATACGGAGCCAGCAGGTCGATGACCTTGATGCCGGTCTCCAGGATCTCGGTAGCAGGCTTCTGCTCCGCAAAGCTGGGAGCCTTGCGGTGGATGGGCCAGTGCGGCACATCATCCACCGGGCCTTTGCCGTCGATGGGTCTGCCCAGCGGGTCGAACATACGGCCCAGGGTGGCTTCGCCCACCGGTGCGGTCAGGCCGTGGCCGGTTGCCTGCACGGTCATGCCCTTGCCGAGACCTTCGCTTGCGGAAAGCATGATGCAGCGCACCGTCGTTTCGTTGACGTGCTGCGTCACTTCCATGGTGCGTTCGGTGCCCTCAGCGGTCACCGTCAGCGCCTCCTGCAGGGCAGGCAGCTTGCCTGCTGCGAACTGCACGTCCACAACAGGACCCGCTACGCGGATAATAGTTCCCTGTAACATAACGATTGCCTCTTATATTATAAGTTCGTTCTTTTCTTTAATCCCGCTTCTGCACAGCAGCTGCACCACCGATGATCTCGGTGATCTCCTGGGTGATGGAGCCCTGACGGGTGCGGTTGTACTCCAGCTGCAGCGCGCGGATCATGTCGTTCGCGCTCTTGGTGGCGGAATCCATGGCGGTCATGCGGGCGCTCTGCTCGGCGCAGTAGCTCTCGGTCATGGCACCAAAGATCATGCCATGCATGTAGATAGGCGCGGTCTGCTCGAACACCGTCCAGGCGTCCGGAAACAGCTCCACCTCACCGCTGGGGTCGCCCAGACCCTTGGGAGCGGGCTGCAGATGCTCGCGGTCCAGCGGCAGCAGACGCACCATGGTGGGCTCGCTGGTCAGTGCATTCTCGATCCTGGTGTAGACGAGGTAGATCTCATCCAGCTTGCCGGACTTGAAGTCGTCGATGGCGTCCACCGTGATGTCGCGGGCGCGCTGCAGGGTGGGCGCGGTGGCACTGTAGCGGAACTCTTCCACCAGACGCGGGTCCTTGTGGTACAGTGCGCGGTAACCCACCTGACCGATCACATAGAACCGGTCATTCTCATCCGCGTGCTCCTTGAGGAACCGGAGGATGTTCTGGTTGAATGCACCGGCCATGCCCTTGTCTGCCGTCAGCACCAGATAGGCGCGGCGGGGGTTCGACTTTTCGTTGGTACGGTCGTGGAAGAACGGGTGCACCGGCTCCTCCGGCAGATGAGGCACCACCCGGGAGATGGTGTCGCGCATGCGGTTGAAGTAGGGCGAAACGTTCTGGTAATTCTTGCGCGCCTTGCGGAGCTTGGACGAGGAGATCAGGTACATGGCGTTCGTGATCTTCATGGTGTCCTGAATGCTCTCAATGCGCTCTTTCAGCAGCTTACTGGACGGCATGGCTGTCGCCTCCCGCATATGCTTTCCAGGCGTTCAGGATGGCATCGACCTCATCGGGTTCGAGCTTGCCGGTGGCGGTGATCTTGTCCATCGTGCCGGACACATCCGCGCGGAACTGGCGCACAAATGCGGAAGTCTTGGTGCGCAGCTCGGCCGTGGGGATCTCGTCGAGCACGCCATGCGAAGCCAGCGTGAGCAGGACCACCTGCTCTGCGTCAGACTTAGGCTGATACAGCGGCTGCTTGAGCATCTCCATCAGGGCCTTGCCGTGATCCAGCTGGCGGCGGGTCTCGGCGTCCAGATCGGAGCTGAACTGGGCAAAGGACTCCATGTCCTTGTACTGTGCCAGCTCGATACGCAGGTTGGCGTTGGCCTTCTTCATGGCCTTGGTCTGGGCTGCGCCGCCCACACGGGACACCGACAGGCCCACGTTGACAGCCGGGCGGTTGCCTGCGTTGAACAGGGCACTCTCCAGGAAGATCTGGCCATCGGTAATGGAAATGACGTTGGTGGGGATGTAAGCGGAAACGTCACCTGCCTGGGTCTCAACGATGGGCAGTGCGGTGATGGAACCGCCGCCCAGGTCATCCCGCATGCGGCAGGAGCGCTCCAGCAGACGGGAGTGCAGATAGAACACATCGCCGGGGTAAGCTTCACGGCCGGGAGAACGGCGCAGCAGCAGCGAGATGGCACGGTAGGCCACCGCATGCTTGGACAGATCGTCGTACACGATCAGCACGCTCTTGCCCTTGCCCATGAAGTACTCGGCCAGCGCAGTGCCGGCATAAGGGGCGATGTACTGCAGCGGTGCCGAGTCGGACGCGGTAGCCGCCACGATGGTGGTGTAGCTCATGGCACCGTGCTTCTGCAGGTCGCCTGCCACGCGGGCGATGGAAGAAGCCTTCTGGCCGATGGCCACATAGATGCACAGCACATCCTTGTCCTTCTGGTTCAGGATGGCGTCGGTTGCAATGGAGGTCTTGCCGGTCTGGCGGTCGCCGATGATCAGCTCACGCTGGCCGCGGCCGATGGGGAACATGGAGTCGATGGCCAGGATGCCGGTGTGAAGCGGGGTATCCACGCTCTGGCGCTCCAGAATGCCGGGGGCCTGCTTCTCGATGGGATTGTAGCCTTCGGCGTTCACCGGACCCTTGCCGTCAATGGGCTCGCCCAGCGGGTCGATGACACGGCCCAGGAAACCATCACCCACAGGGATGCCGGCGCGCTTGCCGCTGCGGGTCACCAGAGTGCCCACGCCCACGGTCTCGGCACCGTCGAACAGCATAATGCCCAGCTTGCCCGGGTCCACGCTTTCGACCATGCCCTTGGCACCGTTCTCAAAGGTGACGATCTCGCCGTAAACGGCCTTGTCCATGCCCTCCACCTGCACGATGCCATCGGCAGAGGAGATGACCACGCCGCCCTCGGCAGAGGTCTGGGCAGGCTTGTAATCCTCGATGCGGGTCTTGAGGGTGGCCAGAGAGGGCTTGCCAGCCATCATCTGGTCCAGCTGGTGGCGGCCGGAGTTGTCGAATACCCGGTCGCCCACCTGCAGCACATAGCCGGAGAGCAGGCTCTCGTCCACCGAGACATTCAGGATGACCTCAGTGGCATCATAGAGCTTCTTGACCTCGGCCTTGATGCGGGCGATGTCCTCTTCACGGAGCTGATGTGCGGCGCGCAGATCGGCCTTGACGATGCGGTTCTCAGAGAAGAATTCGCGGCTGAACTCAGTTGCCATGCTCAGCACCTGCTTTCTCCAGCAGATCGTCCAGCAAACGGGAATCGTCCTGCTCGGTCAGGTTCCGGCTCAGCAGCTTCTCGCACATGGCGCGGGCCAGTGCGGTGGTCTGTGCGTCGGCTTCGCGCAGCTTGTGCTGGCGCTCTGCCTCAGCAGCGGCCTTGCCCTCGGCTACAATGGCATCGGCCTGTTTCTGGGCCTCGGCCAGCAGCTGCTGCTTTGCAGTTTCGGCCTGCTGCTCGTAAGTCTCGCGGCGGGCAGCAGCCTCGGTGTCCACATTGCGCAGCTTGTCCTGCGCAGCGTTCATGGCCGCAGCGGCCTCCTTTTTGGAGGTCTCGGCGGCATTCAGTGCGTCATCCACCTGTTTCTGACGCTGTGCGATGATCCCCATAACAGGCTTGTACAGGAATTTCCGCAGCAGCAAAAACAGAATCAGAACGTTGACGACTGTATACAGAAGATTCAGATTCAGTGTCAGCATTCGTCATGCCTCCGTTATCAACCCAGGAACAGGATGATGAGCAGAGCAACGACGAAGCCGAAAATTGCAGTACCTTCGGCCAGAGCTGCACCCAGCAGCAGGTTGGTCTGGATCTTACCGGAAGCTTCCGGCTGGCGGCTGATGGCCTCCGTTGCCTTGCCGGTGGCAATGCCGATGCCGATGCCGCCGCCGATACCAGTCAGCGCTGCGATGCCAGCGCCCAGAGCTACGAGTCCGTTCATAATTATTTCTCCTTTTAATTTTTTAATCAATTTCCTCTTTGCCTCCCCTGATAGGGGAGGTGTCGCGCCGCAGGCGTGACGGAGAGGTTTACTCTTCTCCACCAATACTCTCTTTCATGAACAGCGAGGTGAGGAAGACAAAGACATAGGTCTGGATGAGACCATCGAACAAATCAAAGTACAGGCTGAAGATGGCCGGCACGAATACCGGAACCACCAGCTTGATGAGCTCCATGATGACGAAAGCGCCCAGCACGTTGCCGAACAGTCGCATACACAGGCTGGTGGGACGGATGGCGATCTCGAGGATGTTCATGGGGGTCATGATGGGGGTAGGAGCGGCGAGGCTCTTGAGGAAGCCCTTGCCGCCCCGGGCATGGATGCCGGAATACTCGATGAGGCAGATACTCATGAGCGCCAGCGCAGCGGTGACATTCAGATCCTTCGTGGGGGGCTTGATGCCGAACACGCCGATGAGGTTCGCACAGGCGATATAGAGAGCCACCGTCATGAGGTAAGGCACATACCGTCTGCCCTGCTCGCCCAGCAGGCCCGTGAAGAAGCCGTCGATGGTGGTGACGACCATCTCAAGGATGGCCTGCCGCCTGGAGATGTGGTCCACCTTGAGGTTCCGGGTGAGCAGGATGGAGACGATGACCAGAAACAGCATGATGCCCCAGCTGACCACCACGGATTCCGGCACCTGCAGGCCGCCGAGGGAGATCATCTCCACATTCAGCTCCTCTTTCAGGGCCGCAGTCAATGCGTTCATCTCTTTGCCTCCTTTCTGAGCAGAGTCTTATCCTGAAGCGTAAAGGTATCGTTCGTTTTCACTCTATCTCCTTTCGTTTCTTTTATTAAAGCAGCTGTGCTAAAAATCAAAGAAGGTGCGTTTGTTTTTATGGAAACACACCCTCTTTCCGCGCTCAGCGCAGCCCTTTTGCGTCTGGTATCATAGCACGATTGGTGCAGTTTGATAAGACCTTTGGTCGATATTCTACTTTTTGTTATATCTTATTTCACGCTTGTGCCGAAAGTGTCGTACATCTTGCACAATATTTCGCTTTCAAATTGTCCATTTCAACCAATTTCTTAGTCATTTCTTAGTGGTTTGTTTCATTTTTTGAGGCAATATGAAACGCTCCCGGCAGAATTATACACTCCATGTATATCGGGTATATAAAATTCATATAGCTGTCAAGTGTGCGATCCATGAAATTTTCTTAATCGGCGGCTTATTCTTATTAAGTAATATTACCTGTTTAATAATATAGGCTCACTGGGCGTTCTGCTCACCGCGGCGGAAGATAGCACGGAAGAAGTCTGGCAGTTCTTGCGCAGAGGTTTTCCACAAAAGGCACTGCGGGCCGTCCAGACTGCGCAGGGAGGCTGTTTCAATCGTGCGTTTGTATGAACAATACAGTTTTTTTGTCATTTCTTGAAAAAATATATCTAATTCATTGTGCATTCTGCGAATGGACAAACCGCGCCCGCGCGTGTATAATAAAGCCAGAAACCAGAGAAGTACAGCAGAAGCTCAAATGAGAGCTAACCCCGCTGACTTTAAGCAGAAAGGAGCGAAGACCGATGGTCGATATGGAACCCGCACAGTACGCACAGACTGTCGGGGTTCGCTGAGAAGCAAAACAGAGGCTCACCACAAACGGGATGCTTCCCCCGTATAAAAACACAACAACAAGAGCCGTTCTTGAGCATCAATAAAGCGAATAACAGAACAGTCTGTGAAATAAAATCCCTCGCGTTCAAATAGATCCGCCGAAGGTGATCCCAATGAAGAAAGCTTTTGTACGGAACGTCTTATTTGAATAACTCCAAAGGAGAAACTCCGATGTACTAAGTAATGACACTCCCTTCGCAAATCTAACTCGAAAGAATGTGGTAATATGAAATTCATCTCTGTGATTCGTATCCCGCACTCCAACAGTTAAGAAAAGGGTCATTCCAATGTACTAAGAAATTCATTCCCCTGCTGATCGTTCTTCACCGTTTCAAAGGAGAATCTTCTATGAAACGTCCGGTACAGACCGAAAAATGAAGAAATCGAGGTCAAGAGGCTATGACTCCGAAGAAGTAAGCATCCTGCCGACTGAGGGCTTGCAACCGCCTCGAGTCGGCAGGTTTTTTTGTCTGATGTTTTCCAATGAAGCCTGCATCCTCCCGTTTTCCTGCCGGGAGGATGCGGGTTTTGTTTTGTCCCGGATATTTTACGGCGGCAGGCGCAGGGCCTGTAGACTTTCGAATCTATTTCGTGTATACTTTTGCTCAGAAAGCAGCACTTACAAGGAGGCAGACCACTATGGCAAGCAATTTCGAGTTCTACTCCCCCACCCGGGTCATCTTCGGCAAAGGCACCGAACAGCGCGTGGGCGCGCTGGTGCGCGAATACGGCGGCACCCGTGTCCTCATCGTCTACGGCGGCAAGAGCGCCGTCCGCTCCGGTGTGCTGGACCGGGCTGAAAAGTCGCTGGCCGAGGCCGGCATTTCCAGCTGGACGCTGGGCGGCGTCGTGCCGAACCCCCACCTCGACAAGGTCTACGAGGGCATCCGCATCGGCAAAGAGAACAGCATCGACTTCCTGCTGGCCGTGGGCGGCGGCAGCGTCATCGACACGGCCAAGGCCATCGCCTACGGCCTGGCCGAGCCGGAAAAGGACGTCTGGGAGCTGTACGAACACACCCGCACGGCCAGCAAGTGCCTGCCGGTGGCCAGCATCCTGACCATCGCGGCGGCGGGCAGTGAAACATCCAACAGCAGCGTCATCACCCGGGTGGACACCCACCAGAAGCGGGCCTACAACGACGACATCAGCCGCCCGAAGTTCGCCATCATGGACCCCGAGCTCACCAAGACCCTGCCCGACTATCAGACCGAGTCCGGCTGCGCCGACATCATGATGCACACCATGGAGCGCTATTTCACCAATGGCGGCAATATGGAGCTGACCGACGCGCTGGCCGAGGGCCTGCTGCGCACCGTGATGAAGAACGCGGTCATCCTCCACACCGACCCGGCCAACTACGAGGCCCGGGCCGAGGTGATGTGGGCGGGCAGCCTCTCTCACAACGGCCTGACCGGCTGCGGCATCGCCAGAGGCGACTTTATGTCCCACAAACTCGAGCACGAGATGGGCGGTATGTTCGACGTGACCCACGGCGCGGGCCTCGCCGCCCTCTGGCCCAGCTGGGCGCGGTATGTCTATAAGGACTGCCTGCCCCGCTTCGTCCGCTTTGCCCGGAACGTCATGGGCGTGACCACCGACGGCACCGACGAGGAGATCGCCCTGAAAGGCATCGACGCCATGGTGGACTTCTACCACAGCATCGGGATGCCCGCCAGCTTCCACGAGCTGGGCATCGACCCCACCGACGCGCAGATCGACGAGATGGCCCGCCGCTGCCTCGAGGCTTCCGGCTCCGCCCTCGGCTCGGCCAAAAAGCTCGATCTCGACGACATGATCGCCATCTACCGCGCCGCCAACCACTAAGAAACTTTTTCTCGTCTCCGCCCGGCACAGAGTATTTTGCTTACTCTGTGCCGGGCATTTCGTTGTCTTTTGTGTGCTTCATCTCGCTTTTTGGCAAAGAAGTGGAAAAGAGATGGGAAAAATAAGAGCATTTGCCTGAACTCGAAGTATAAACGAAGCGCACCCCTTCTCCATACAGAAGCAGAAGGGGTGCGCTTTTCTATGTCTGCCGAAAGTTTTCAACAACACAAAACTTCATTTTCCTATCACAAATTTCCATCGTCCTTTTTTTGAGGGCCGTCAAACCTGCGTGAATGGGGTCGTTTTCTGCGTGAATCGCTGTGTCTAAGCCCCGATGGTTATGTTATAATATGGTCATAAGGGAGGAACTTGAGGATGGAGCTTCGATTTGCGGTCGTAGAAGACCGCCTGCCCGACGCTCAGCGGTTGGAGAGCCTTTTGCGGCTGGCTTTCGGCGGCGGGCAACCATTGGTCTGTGACCATTATGAGAGCGGCGACGCTTTTCTGGCGGCGTTCCCCTCAAAAAATTATCAGGTCGTTTTTCTCGACATCTGCATGGAAGGCACCAACGGCATCGAGACGGCGCGCATCCTGCGCCGGGCCGACCCCGACCTGCTGCTGGTGTTCGTGACCTCGTCCCCGGAATACGTATGGGACGCATTCCCCGTCCACCCCTTCGACTATCTGCTCAAGCCCTACCGGGAAGAAAAGCTCTTCCAGCTGGCCGACGAGCTGCGGCGGGTGCTCTTCCGGGCCGAACCGGAGCTGGAAGTCCGCATCGCACGGCAGCAGGTACATCTCCCCCTGCGGAAGATCCAGTACGCCATGGCCCAGAACCACTACGTCCGCATCGTCAGCGACGACGGCGAGTGCCGGACCGTCTCCACCTTCTCCCAGGTGGAGCAGCTGCTGCGGGCGCAGGAGAACTTCATCGTCTGCAACCGGGGCGTCATCCTGAACATGGACAAGGTGCTCCGGCTGGACAGCGACTGCTTCGAGATGCTGGACGGCACCTGCCTGCCCGTGCGTCAGAAGGATAAGAACACCCTGTTCGCCCAGTTCACACAATATCAGTTCCGCCATATGCGGCGGGAGCTATGACGCCGAGAGGAGGCCCGACCTTGGACTTTTCTTTATTTGGACGCTATTTTCTGGACCTCGCCGTCTTCTACCCGGGGGCATTCCTCTGTCTCGCGCCCCTGTGGGAGCATGTGAAGGCCCCCCGGCGCACCGCTGTGCTGGCAGCCACTCTCGTCACGGTCATCTGCCTTGCAGCGGCGGCCCTCTGCGCCATCTTCGAGCTGGACAGCAACATCCTGCTCCTACCCACCCTGCTGGCGGCGTTCTGGCTGCTGCGCTGGCGGGTGGGTTCGGAAGTTTCCGTGAGCCAGACCGCCTTTCTCTTCGCCGTCTCCGGCGTCATGACGGCGGTCTGCACCCTGCTTTCCACGGTGCTCAACGCCCGGGCTGAGGTGGGCAACGACGCCCCGGCCTGTCTCGTCTCCACCTCCCTGCTCAAGCTGGGACTCTCGGCAGTGCTCTGCATCATCTTCTGGTTCACCGCCGTCCAGTGGAGCCGCTGGCTGCTGCGGGAGTACCGGGGCGAAGCCTTCTGGCAGTCGGCGTGGCCGCTGCCCACCATCTACGCGGCTTTCCTCGTCTTCTGCATGCCGCTGGACCCGGCCGTCGTGCTCATCAACCGTCTGATGATCATTTCTGTTCTGGCCGTCACCATCTCTCTGCTGGGCATCTTTTTGCTGCTGTACGAGATGTATCAGGTGGCCCGGGAGTACACCCGCAGCGCCCAGCTCGACCGGGAAAACCAGCTTCTGGCCGTGGAATCCCGCCGCTACACCGAGCTGCGGACCTATATGGAGCAGACGCGGCATCTCCGCCACGACTTCCGCCAGCACCTCCACGTCATCGCCGGACTCACCGAGGCCGGGCAGGTGGATGAGCTGAAAAATTACCTGCACCAGTACGAATCCGAGCTGAGCGAGGAGCGCCCCACCCTCTGCGCGAATCCTGCCGTGGACGCTCTGGCCGGTCACTACGACCACGAGGCCCACAGCCTCGGCGTGCCGGTGGACTGGCGGCTGGAACTGCCCCGCCAGCTGGCCATCCCGGAGGCCGACTTCTGCATGATGCTGGGCAATCTGTTGGAAAATGCTCTCCACGCCAGCCAGAAGCTGCCGCCCGAACAGCGGCAGGTGAAGGTGCTGGCCCGGATGCTGAGCCCCGCCATGCTTGGCCTGCTGGTGGAGAACCGCTATGACGGTGTGCTCAAGCGCCAGCAGGGCATCCTTCACTCCACGAAACACGACGGAATGGGCATCGGCCTCGTCTCCATCCAGACGGCCGTTTCCAGATATGGCGGTTCTATGACCGTCGAGACCGAGAACGGTTTGTTCCGGGTGAATATTTTATTGAACCTTTAACCTCTCCGTCACGCCTGCGGCGTGCCACCTCCCCTATCGAGGGGAGGCTGAGAGGTCATGTTATCAAAAAAGGAGGACTCCACCATGAAAATGACCCGACGCAATTTCCTCAGCGCTTCCGCTCTCACACTGCTGTCCTGCCAGCTGGCCCCTGCCGCCAGGGCAGACTGCCTTCTGTCCGGCCTTTTCCACGGCGCAGACACCGCCCTGCCGCCGAAGCCCCTGACGGCGAAAGTCGTGGACGCCAACCCCTTTATGGGCCGCAGCGAGTCAAACATCCACCACGACTGCTACAACACCGACTCCACCGACGCCGTCCTCCCCGTGGGCATCTGCCCCGAGGTCAACGTGGCAATGGAAAAGACGAACCCCAACGCCTCCCCGGCCATCTTCTTCGACAACTTCGATAACCCCGTCAGCCCGTTCCTGGGCGGTCTGGCCATCCGCGACCTCGACGCAGAAGAAGTCCGCACCATCGGCTTTTTCTCTCCCGCCAAGCACGACGGAGGCGGCTATCTCATCCAAAGCTCCTATTCCTTTGTGGACGGGCGCAACCTCATCGTCTGCCCCACCAGCCACAACCATGTGCTGATGCTTCGTGCCACCGACGAGAAGGGTACGCCTCTGCCGGTTTTTGAAAAGGTACTGGACATCAACATCAAAGAGGCTGCCGAGCGGGTGCTTGGCCGCAGCCTCGAGCAGAATCTGCTCTCCATCGTCTTCGACTACGACGGCAACCTTTGGTTCGTCACCGGCGGCTTCCGCATCTACCCCAGCCGCGGCCAGCAGGGCGCGATGGGCTACATCTCCCACAACGCCATCGACGCCATCCTTGCCGGCGGCACTGCCGACCTCGACCACGAAGTCCATGTCTACGCTCCCGCTCCGGGCGAGGGTGCTGAAAACGGCATTGCCTCCTGCCGAGAGGGTGCGGTCATCCTGACGAACCTTGCCTGCTACCTGCTGCGCGCCAACGGCGGCGTTGAAGTCGTCTGGCGCACCCCCTACGACAGCGTGGGCGCAAAAGACAGCCGCGAAGGCGCTGCCACCACCGGCGGCGGTCTGGCATGGGGCGGCGGCTGCTCGCCCTCTCTGAGCCGGGAGCTGGTCTTCTTCACCGACAACCTCGAGACCGTCAGCCTGATGGCTGTGGACATCCGCACCGGCGAAGTCGCCGCCAGCCACCCGGTCATCGACGAGCTGCCCGCCAACATGCCGGTGTCGGTGGAAAATTCGGCCATCGTCTACGACCACGGCAATGGCCGGGTCAGCACCATCGTCTGCAACTGGTTCGGCGCAGGCAGCCCCAACCTCGCAAAGCCCGACAGTGACTCGTCCATCCAGAGCTACGAGAACATCTACGACCGCAACTGGCTGCTCAAGGGCAACTGCATGATCATGCCCGGCGTCGAACGGGTGGACACCATCCGCACCGCCGACGGCTGGACCATGAAGAGCATCTGGTGCCGCGACGACCTCAGCGACACTTCCATGATGAAGCTCTCCACCGCCACCGGCTACATCTACGGCTTCGTGCAGGACGTGGACAGCGGCATGTGGCAGTACATCGTGCTGGACTTCGACACCGGAAAGACCGTCCTCACTGTGGACGTCGCCTCCCTCTACGGCTACAACAACATGGCCATCGGCATGTACGCGGGCCGTGACGGCAACAAACTCTACTGCCCCACCGGCTACAAAGAGCTTCTCCGCCTGCAGGACCGTTTCGTCTTCCTGCCTGAGATGCCCTACCGAAAGGTCGATCTGGACAAGACCTCCCGCCGGGTGCTGTCGGCGGCAGAGTTCCAGGCCGCAGGCGGTGCCGGCACCCCCGCAAGCTGGCTCCACACCGCCACCCTCGACAACCTCCACCCCGCGACGACTGTTTCTTTCCGCATCAACGGCCTGACCGGAAATGCCGCCGACTATAAGCTCTTCGCCCTCGGCACGGATGGCCGCTACCATGAGGTGTCCGACTGGCACTTCGACGATGCCCCGGCCCGTCTCAGCGCGAAGAAGGTCTACACCATCTGCCTCACCGCACAGGACGGCGGCAGCTTCGACCTCTCGCCCGACGCCAAGGAAGTCACCCTCTCGGTGGTGCTGGCACGATGAATCTCTAAACCAAAAGCCCATCTGTACCACGGTGCAGATGGGCTTTTTATCACACTATCGTATTTTACAGGGTACTCAGCAGGCGGCGGCCGCCGTTCTGATCGGCGGCATAGCGGGTAGTGCGGTTGACCTGATTGTCCAGCGGCAGGCCCTCAGCGTAGCGCTTGAGGTTGTGGATGAAGATGTCCACGATGTTGTCCAGCGTCTTGGGCAGGCTGAACTTGCCGGAGTTGTGGGGCGTGATGATAGCGCCCGGCTCACCCCACAGCGGGTGGTCGGCAGGCAGAGGTTCCGGGTCGGTGACGTCGAGGCCCGCGCCAAAAATTTTGCCGCTGCGCAGGGCCTCCACGAGGGCGTCGCTGTCCACGGTGGTGCCGCGGCCCACGTTGATGAGGATGGCACCGTCCTTGCAGCGGGCGAAGCGCTCGGCGTTGAACAGCTTGTTGGTCTCGGGGGTGCCGGGCAGGCTCAGGGCGATGAGGTCAGCCTCAGGCAGCTCCTCGTCCAGCTGGCTCTGGGCCACCACACGCAGGCAGTAGTCCGGGCAGGGCGTGTCGGGGTGGACCGTGCGGCGGACGCCCACCACCTCAGCGCCCAGCATATGGGCGCGGCGGGCAAAGTTGGAGCCGATGTCGCCCATGCCGACGCAGAGCACCCGCGCCCCGGTGATGCCCCTCACGGGGCGGTCGATGGGAGCCCACTGGCGCTGGTTCTGGCGGTCGCGGTAGAGGAACATATCCTTCTGGATGCCCAGCCACATGGCCAGCATCCACTCGCTGATGGCCAGACCGTAGGCGCCGGTGGCGTTGGTCACCATACAGTTTTCGGGCAGGACGCCGGGCTTCAGGTAGGCGTCAGGGCCGGCGGAGTTGGACTGGAACCACTCGATGTGCTTGTTCTGGCGGATCATCGACACCGGTGCGTTGCCCAGCACGATGTCGGCCCAGAGCACATCTTCGGTGTGGACATCGTCCAGTGCGTTGAAACGGAATTCAAATTCCGGCACGGATGCCTCCAGCGCGGCGCGGTGGGCGTCGTTCAGGGGCAGACATACCAAAACTTTTTTGTGCATAGGGATACCCTCACTTCCTGTGTATTCTTCTATAAGGATACTCTCCCCCGCCCCGCTCCGCAAGAGGCAAAATGGCCGCTTTCTTAAGAATTCCTTAGTATTTCATCCCACAAATCCCAAGAAGTATGTGATAAGCTGTCCACAATGCAGAAAATCTGCTATACTGATACTATGCAATACAGGAAAGGAATCATAGACTATGCAGACCATCATGATCGTAGAGGATGACCCGGACATCCGGGACGGCGTGCGCATCGCGCTGGACTGCAACCGGGTCTGGGTGGACGAGCAGGAGGCCGACCTGACCGAGACCGAGTACAAGATCCTCAAGCTGCTGATGCAGAGCCCCCAGCGCATCTTCCCGGTGCAGGTCATCTACGAGACCGTGTGGGGCGAGCCATATTTCTACGTCTCCAACGGCACCGTCATGGTGCATATCCGCAATCTGCGGATGAAAGTAGAGCAGAACCCTCAGAACCCCCAGCGCATCTGCACTGTCTGGGCAAAGGCTACCGCTTTGCGGCGCAGGACATTTCCGTCCGCTTCGTCAAAGAGAACGGCAAAGCCGGGATTGCCTTTGAAAATGCCGTCCTCCCCGGCCGGCACCGCACCGACAGCACGAAAGTCGGCCTCACCAGCATCGAGACCATGATAGAAAAGATGCACGCAGCATGCCGCATCGAGCAGAGCGGCGAACGCTTTTGCATCACGCTGCTGTTTCCTATAGCCCTCTCAGTCACGCCGCAGGCGTGACTGAGAGGGTTTCATAAAAAATTCATCCCTCTTAAGCGCATCTTAATAAATTTCTCGGGCATTTCCTAAGATTTGGAATATATACTTCTCCCTGTCAGACGGGGAGAAGTGCTTCCCGCGAAATCTCTTAGGAGGGGCAAATCACCATGCTATCAAAAAAGAAACCACAGGACAAGGTCGATCCGGAATATCTCGTCGGTCTTGACACGGCCTCTGCCCAGCCGGCTCCGGCGGGCGTGAAGAACGACTAAAAAAGCAGAAGACGCCCTTTCCATCGGGGAAGAGCGTCTTCTGCTTTTATCTTACGGTTTACTGCAGCAGGACAGCGCCGCAAATCGTCAAAACTCCGATCGGCACCGTTCATCTTCCTGTTTTTCACTCACGCAGCAAACGTGCAAAAAGAAAGACACTACACAAACTGTGCAGTGTCTTTTTGGTGGAGAATAGCGGGATCGAACCGCTGACCTCTTGCATGCCATGCAAGCGCTCTCCCGAACGGTATCGAAACACACCCCCACACGAAAGTGTGGGGACGGGCTTAATATCGCGTTGATACGTTCTATCTGCCAAAAAGGTTCACAGCTGCATCCTGCTTCCAGGAATCATGCTCCGCCTACAAGGCAATTTTACCACCCAATTTTTAAGTGTGTCAATGGGTTTTGCTCAGAGCGAAGGTCATTTACGAGAAAAGTTTTTTCTGACAGCTTACTTAGTGCAATTTTGATTTTACACATCAAAGTTGCGCTTTTTATTTTCCCCAAAAATATTGACAAGGAGGTTTTCTCAACGATGTCGATGTATTTTTGCTGTTTTTTATCCATGAACCAACCGCATGACCCTTGACTACTTCTACGGACAGACTGGAGAGCTTTTCTCCTTCTACCGCATTCCAAAGGCTCTTTTTCAGGAGCAGCGGTTCCAGAGCCTGTCCACGGATGCCAAAACCCTGTATGGTATCCTGCTGGACCGCATGAGCCTGTCGGTGAAAAACGGCTGGCTGGACAAGCAGAACCGGGTGTTCATCCTCTTCACAATCGAGGATGTCAAGAGGGCATTGTGTTGCGCAGACAACAAGGCGACCAAGCTGCTCCGGGAACTTGAAAAGTTTGGTCTGATTGAACGAAAACGCCGAGGGCAAGGAAAGCCAAGTTTGGTGTATGTGAAGAACTTTTCGGCAGAATCTTCAAAAGAGAGTGTCAAGAATCGTGATAATGACGATTCTTGTGGCTTCAAAATCGCGTGTCAAGACCCTGCAAAATCACGATGTAATAAGACTAAAGAGAATGATACTGAAATGAGTGAGACTAATCTCTTCTATTCCGAAGAATCGGATGGGATGAGTAAGCGCGCCCAACTGGAAGAATATTTTTCGCAGTCTTTGGAGGTAGACCTTCTGCTCCGGCTCTGCCCGGATGATGAGGACACCATCTATCAGATCGTAGATTTGCTGGTGGACACCTGTGCTACCAACCGCAAGCTGCTGCACATCGCCGGGGACGATAAGCCCGCCGAGGTGGTACGTAGCCGATTTATGAAGCTGAACGCCGACCACATCAAATTTGTGTTGAAGTGCCTTGCAGAGAACAGCAGCCCAATCAGGAACATGAAGCAATACCTGCTCGCTTCTCTGTACAACGCACCGACCACCATGCAGCTTTACTATCAGAATCAGACCAACCACGATTTAGCGAAACGGGGGTGATAAAAATTTCCAAAAAAGCAACCACGATTGCCATTGTCAACCAAAAGGGAGGCACTGGCAAAACAACAACCTGTGAAAACCTGGGTGTTGGCCTTGCCGCCGAGGGTAAGAAGGTCCTACTTGTAGACGCTGACCCGCAGGGTTCACTCACCATTAGTATGGGCTGGCAGAAGCCGGACGAACTGCCCGTTACTCTTTCTACCCTGATGCAGAAAGCCATGAACGACCAGTGCATTCCGCCCGGTGAAGGTGTGCTGCACCATGCAGAGGGTGTAGACCTCATCCCGGCCAGCATTGAGCTGGCAGGGCTGGAAGTTGCCCTTGTCAATACCATGAGCCGGGAAAAAATGCTGAAGCAAGTCTTGGACAGTGCAAAGCAGGACTATGACTATATTTTGTTGGACTGCACTCCCTCCCTTGGGATGCTGACCATTAACGCGCTGGCGGCGGCAGACACTGCTCTGATACCCGTACAGGCACAGTACCTTTCCGCGAAAGGTCTGGAACAGCTTTTGCAGACCATCAACAAGGTGCATCGGCAGATCAACCCAAAGCTGAAAATCGAAGGTATCCTGCTGACGATGACAGATAACCGCACCAACTATGGCCGACAAATCGACACGCTGATCCGGCAGGCATACGGAAAGCACATCAAAGTGTTCGGTCAGACGATTCCCCACTCCGTCCGTGCAGCGGAAATCAGCGCGGCGGGTAAGAGCATCTTTGTCCATGACCCGAAAGGCAAAGTGGCAGAAGCCTATAAATCTCTGACGAAGGAGGTGCTGGCCGATGCCGAAAAGCAGCGTAAACGCCAGTCTGAGCAGCTACGATGATATTTTTTCCACCGAAGAATCCCGGCAGGAAGAACAGCGCGAGCAGGTGCAGCAGATTCCGATTGGAGAGCTGTTTCCATTCAAGAACCATCCCTTCAAGGTTCTGGACGATGATTCTATGAGCGATACCGTGGAAAGTGTCAAGCAGTACGGTGTGCTTTCGCCGTTGATTGCCCGCCCCAGACCGAAGGGCGGCTATGAAATTATCTCCGGGCACCGCCGCCAACACGCTGCGGAACTGGCCGGGCTGGAAACGTTGCCGGTCATTGTCCGGGAGATGTCGGACGATGCAGCAGTGATCCTCATGGTGGACAGCAACTTGCAGCGCGAGCACATTCTGCCCAGCGAACGCGCCTTTGCCTACAAAATGAAGTTGGATGCCATAAAAAATCAAGGTGCAAGGTCGGATTTGACTTCGCCGCAAGTTGCGTCGAAGTTCAGAAGTGATGATGAAGTCGCAAAAGGTCAAGGCATTAGTGGCGATACTGTTCGACGTTTTATCCGTCTGACCAACCTCATTCCCGAACTGTTGGACATGGTAGATAACAAAACGGTGTCCTTCAACCCTGCCGTGGAGCTTTCCTATCTTTCTCCTGAACAACAGCAGGAAGTGATCCGGGCAATGGATGATACTCAGAACTTTCCTTCTGTCTCACAAGCAAAGCGCATCAAGAAGCTGGCTCAGGATGGAACTTTTACAACGGAGACAGTCGTTGCCATTATGGGCGAGGAGAAAAAGAGCGAGCTTGACACTGTGACCATCAAGAATGACACCCTGAAAAAGTATTTTCCGCGCAGCTACACGCCCAAACAGATGGAAGATACCATCATCAAGCTGCTGGAGCAGTGGCAGAAAAAGCGTCAGCACAGTGAAGAACGCTGACAGGATATGAATTGGAAAGACCCGGTTGGGTCTTTTTCTTTAGAAAAAAGGAGAAAATGCCTATGAAAAATGATTCTAATCCCATTATTCGTTCCGAGGAAGTCACCATTGATATGCACATCTGTGCGGCACTGTCGGAGAGCAGGAGCGGTGGCGAGATCTATTTTGCTGCCATCGCCCCGGATATGGAACTGACAGTCATCACGCTGGACGAAGCTCCGGGCATCCTGCCCTGTTTTGAGGAGGACGATGCCTGTCTGAACCTCCCCAACACCTCGCTGCTGCTCTGCTATAACCCGGCGCAGGTGCTGAAGATGGGCGGCAAGCACTACCTGACCGGTCCGGTGATTCTGGCTCGCACCAATATGGATGGCGAAGTCATCTCGCTGACCATTGATGAGGTCTACCTGTTCCAGAAGTATCTGGCAAGCCACAGCATCACCCTGATGGCAGATGACCAGAAGTTGCCCTGCATCTGCATGGAGTGAGGTGTGCCATGCTGAACTTTTTTATCGGTTTCGCATTTTTTGAAGCCGGCGCTTTTTTCGGCTTCTTTGTGGCAGCTCTGTTGAACGCCGCCCGTGCTGGGCAGGAAATCACTATCAAATTCGAGGAGGAAGATAATGGAGCAGAACGAGAACACTCTGTCGGTGCTGAAAATTGCACCGGGACAGTATCCGCAGCAGGTCGAGATCGATAACGACCTGAAAGCCTTGCAGCAGGCGGTGGGCGGCTCTATCGGCGCAAGCTACCCCTTTGCTGATGACCCGATTGCCATCGTTTATAACGATGACGGCAAGCTCATGGGTCTGCCGCTGAACCGGGCCTTATGGGACGAGGACGGGCTGATGTACGATGTTATTGCCGGAACCTTTCTGGTGGTAGGTCTGGGCGAGGAAGATTTTGTATCGCTCTCCCCGGAGCTGGCGCAGAAGTATGAAGAAGAATTCCATCAACCCGAAGCCTTTCTTCCTCTGGGGCGTCGCCTGATAGTCATTCCGGTTCCGGATGAATCGGTTCAGAATGACGCAGAGAAGGCCGTAAACAAGCCCCCGGTGGAACATGACCGCTAAGACGATTTTCTGCACAGGAGGTGGTAACGATGCAGGAAGAAATCGAGCATAAGACGGTCAACCTTGCCATCTCGACCACAAAACTGTCCGCCCGCACCCTGCTGCGCGGGATGCAGTTTCTGTTGCGGCAGTACGACAAGCACGCTTCCCAGGGCAAGCAGTCCATGAAGCGGTTGGTACGGCAGAACCGTGGCGTGACCAATGTGGAGATTCAGAAAACCGGTATCAAGGATTTTGACCGCTATGCCAAGCGGTATCACATCGACTACTCCATCCAGAAAGACCTGTCCTGCAAGCCGCCCCGGTATCTAATCTACTTCAAGGCACAGGGCACGGATGCCTTGAATGCAGCTTTCAAGGAATATTCGGCATCGGTGCTGGATAAAACCAAGCGTCCTTCCGTGCTGACAAAGCTGCATGATCTGGCGCAGTCCGTTGCAAATCTGCCGGACAAAGTGCGGCACAAGCAGGAGGAACGCGGCCTATGAGCAAAAAGAAGCTTTCCAAGCTGCTGGCGCTCTATCTTCCCTATGTGGTAATTGGCTTGCTGGCAACCAATCTGGGCGAGGCGTGGCGGCTGGCTGCGGGTAAGGAACTGGGCGATAAAATCGTATCGCTGATGGATACTCTCCTGGCTGCATTTTCCAATCCGCTGCCCAGCCTGCGCCCATTTGACTTGTTCATTGGTCTGTGCTGCGGTGCTGGAATGCGGCTGGCGGTGTACCTGAAAGGCAAAAACGCCAAAAAGTACCGGCATGGCATGGAGTACGGCTCTGCCCGGTGGGGAACTCCGAAGGACATTGAGCCGTTCATGGCACCAAAGTTCGCCGACAACATCATCCTAACCAAAACGGAACGGTTGATGATGAGCAATCGCCCACCGGACCCCAAGAATGCCCGGAATAAAAATGTGCTGGTGGTGGGCGGTTCCGGCAGCGGTAAGACCCGGTTTTGGCTCAAGCCCAACCTTTTACAATGTCACAGTTCCTATGTGGTCACTGACCCGAAAGGAACTATCGTGCTTGAATGTGGCAACGTAATGTTGAAGAACGGCTACAAGGTCAAGATCCTGAACACCATCAACTTCAAAAAGTCGATGCACTATAACCCCTTCGCCTATGTTCACAGCGAAAAAGACATTCTGAAGCTGGTCACGACCCTGATGACCAACACCAAGGGTGAAGGCAGCGGCGGGGACCCATTTTGGGAGAAAAGCGAACGTCTTTTGCTTACTGCCCTGATCGCCTATCTGCATTATGAAGCCCCGGTGGAGGAGCAGAATTTTGCAACGCTGTTGGAAATGCTCAACACCATGCAGGTGCTGGAGGACGACGAGGAATACCAAAATCCGGTGGACTTGCTGTTTGAGGAACTGGGCAAGAAAAAGCCCAATTCCTTCGCAGTGCGCCAGTACAAGCTCTACAAATTAGCTGCCGGCAAAACGGCAAAGTCCATCCTCATTTCCTGTGGTGCCAGGCTTGCGCCCTTCGACATCCAAGAACTGCGTGACCTCACAATGTACGATGAACTGCAACTGGACACGCTGGGCGATAAGAAAACGGCGTTGTTCCTCATCATGTCGGACACGGACAGCACCTTCAACTTCCTGATTTCGATGGTCTACACCCAGCTTTTCAATCTGCTGTGCGACAAGGCAGATGATGTGTACGGCGGCAAGTTACCCATCCATGTGCGGTGCCTGATCGACGAGTGCGCCAATATCGGGCAGATTCCCAATCTGGAAAAGCTGGTGGCCACCATCCGCAGCCGTGAGATCTCCGCCTGCCTTGTTTTGCAGGCGAGAAGCCAGTTGAAAGCCATCTACAAGGACAATGCGGACACCATCGTGGGCAACATGGACAGCCAGATTTTCCTCGGCGGCAGTGAGCCGACCACCCTGAAAGACTTGTCCGAGATGCTGGGCAAGGAGACCATCGACGCCTTCAACACCTCAGACACCCGTGGCAATAGCCCCAGTTACGGCACTACGTTCCAAAAGATGGGCCACGAATTGTTGAGCCGGGACGAGCTGGCGGTGCTGGACGGCGGCAAGTGTATTTTGCAGTTGCGTGGCGTCAGACCGTTTTTGAGCGACAAGTACGACCTGACCCAGCACCCTAACTACAAGCTGACCTCGGACTACGACCCCAAAAACACCTTCGATATTGAAAAATATCTGAACCGCAAAGAAA
>OGJX01000602.1_pt1 | contig 32830 bp, 28 predicted proteins | sample 1572381 | NCBI WGS metagenome assembly OGJX01 (sample SAMEA2582085, study PRJEB24529) | metagenome | biome: Human gut stool | place: China | collected 2011
TCCCGGGCTGGCGGCGGTACGTTTACCCCATCTACACCACCTACAACGGCAAGTGTAGGAAAGACGCACTGCCGATGAGGTTCTAAAACGTATTTTCTCTGCCAAGGGGCACCTGCAAGCTGTGGGTGCCTCTTGTTACATGATTGTATCGCATTATCGTTGCTTTTGAAAGAAGGACTAGATATGACCAATATGAATGTGATTCCTGTGTCGCAGGATTCGTATATCGTTAATGGCTGCAAAGTGAAAATCACTTATGCAGAAGATGGTGACAGTATGGAGGTTCTTCAGAAACTGATTCATGATACCCTCTGCGAAGAAGCCAAGAATTACAGTTAAATCGACATCCTTGCAACGAGGATAGTCCAGCACTAAAATAATGGTACAGTTGATGCAGCAACCAATTCAAACAAACGAGTGTGCGCACAGTATCGTTGTTTTGGTTTTATATAGGAGTGACAACGATGAAAAAACGTGTATATACCTTATACCGTGTTTCGACCATTGGACAGGTCGAAAAGGATGACATACCCATGCAAAAAGAAGCCTGCCACGAATTTGCAGAACGGCAGGGCTGGGAAATCGTCAAGGAGTTTTCCGAAAAAGGCGTTTCTGGTTTTAAGAAATCTGCAAAAGACCGAGATCAGCTCCAACTGCTTCAGCAGGCGGCTGCTGCGGGAGAGTTTGATGTTCTGCTGGTGTTCATGTTTGACCGTCTTGGTCGGCGTGACGACGAAACGCCCTTTATCGTGGAATGGTTCACGAAGCAAGGGGTCGAGGTCTGGAGCGTAAATGAAGGGCAGCAGCGGTTTGATTCCCATGTCGATAAGCTGATGAACTATATCCGCTACTGGCAAGCATCCGGCGAGAGCATCAAGACCTCTATCCGTACTCGCACCCGTATAGAACAGCTTACGGAAGAAGGTCACTACACTGGCGGCATTGTAGCTTTTGGTTACAAGCGTGTCCAGAAAGGCCGCTTGAACAAAAAGAACCAAGCTGTCTGCGATTTGGAAATCAACGAGGAAGAAGCCGCCGTGGTGCGCCTGATCTTTCAGAAGTATGTTTATGAGGGATACGGCGCAAAACGGATCTGCAACTATCTTGTCGAACACAATATTATGGGGCGCAATGGAAAGAACATCCCTAATATTACGATTGGCAGGATGATTCGTAACAAAGGATACACGGGTTATCTTATCAATGGCAACGTTGAAAAAGAATGCCCTGAGTTGCGGATCATCGAGCCGGAAGTATTTGAAAAAGCTCAGGAACTGCGGGATGCCCGCCGCAGAGAAAAGGGTGAGGACGCAGATTCGTACAGTCCTCATGCTTTGCTTTGTGGTAAAGTGTTCTGTGCCCACTGCGGCAATCGTTTGAATATTACCAGCAGCGGACGCACTCGGCTTCGGGCAGATGGTACTGTCGTAAAAGAAAAGCGTTATCGTTATAGCTGCAACTTTAATGTTCGGCATCCGGGGCAGTGCGATGGACAGTCCGGTTATGGTGTGACGACACTGGACGCAGTTGTAGAAAGCATCGTGTGCATGAAGTTTGAAGAAATTCTGGAGTGCTCCAAGAGCAATCTTCTGGAAGAAATGCGGCGTAAAGATTTGGATGCTGCCAAAAAGGAAGCAACTCGTTGGAAAGAGGAAGTCCAGACCAAGGTTGACGAACAGGATGCGTTAAAAAAGGAAATGATTCGTGTCATCCAAGGAACAAGCGGACTCGACCGCGAGATGATCCAGCAAATGGTCAATGAAAACAAGGAAGCACTGCTTACCGCACAGACCAATCTGGCAGACTCGGAAAAGAAGTTGAAGGAGATCGAGAAGCAGAACCAGAAGGCTGAACGTAATTGCAGTGATTTATTCACATGGGCAAGTACCTATAAGGGAGCCAGTTTTGAAAGGCGTCAGGCTATTTTGAAACAGTTTATCAAAGAAGTGCGTGTCGGACGCGACTATAATATCGAGATCGTTCTCAATGTACCGCTGGACGAATTTGAGGAGTTCAAGCGTCACGCAGCATCGGCTGGACGGGGCAAAAATCAGAAAAACAAGTCGCAAAATCCTCAAAAAGTTGGGCGTTGTACATCAAATGCCGGAATCGTCGTTTTAGACAAAACAGCAGGTGAAACCATAAGCATTGTGCCTAAAAATGCTGCACACGCGATTTTGCGCTGTTAAGACGAATGATGCACGATTTTGCAAAGAAAGACAAAAAGAAACGCCGTATCGCTTAATACGATACGGCGTTTTATGGACTCGAAGGGAGTCGAACCCTCGACCTTTCGGATGCGAACCGAACGCTCTCCCAACAGTCTCGCTTTTGTGCACACCTTATGCACTACGAGAAAAGAAAAATCAACGTGTATTCGTCCATATAAAAGGTGCGGTCATGCTGATGGACTCTCTTGGTCGCAAGTGTGGGCTCCAAGCCGCGGATTTTCAGGATGAAGCAGTTTGGGGCGTAATATGGTTGGCGGACAAGTGAGCTACAGGCCCTTGAGATGTAACTCACATGGGGTTCAGATGTATCACATCTCAGTTTACAATAAAATACGATGTACCGTAAAAGCGCAACTGCCACTCGCGATGAATGGAAGCTGCGCTTTTTTACATTTGACAGCAAGTTATAGATTGACAAGCGTACGCATACACGATAAACTTTATATAGTATCATGTGAACCAAAAGGAGGTCAAACCATGAGCGTCAAGCACACTACCCCTGCCCAGCACAAGAGCAACCTCCGCAATGTGTACGGCACCTTTGCCATCGAAGGTATGTCCATCAGTAAGGATACGCGCAGCAACCTTGACCGTATTGGCAGCGGTCAAGCCAGCTATCAACAGGTCGTGAACGAACTGCGTGCAAAGTACGCACACCGCACTCACTACCCACTATAATATGTGAGTATCTTGTTGCTTATCGCTTTTGAGGTAAGAAAGTTACATTATGAAAGATATGGCGAACTTTGAAAAATTTACGGGAATTTATTGCTCGGGTCTCTTTATTTCTGATCCTACTATGCTGACTTCGTTGTGCATTCTATTTGACCAAGTTTACTTGGCCAACAATTTAGAATATATTTTATCTTTTTCTAAAAAATATAGAATCAATTTGAATAGTGAAAGGCTCAAGAATAAATGTGATCATATGGTTTTTGAACCCATCATCGATCCAAATGAGATGCCCCCTGAAAAGAAAGATCCATTAGAGGGATTAACCTGCGAACAAAAAGAAACTGTAAAAGCATACATACTGCAATCGCAGCATTTTTTTATTCAAAACCATGAGTTACTCGGAAATGTTATTAAATCAGATATGCTTCCAGATAACGATCCCTTCGAAGTAGAGTTAATAAAACAGGGAAATCCCGGTGAATTAAACACGTATGAAGTGAGAGAAAAGAAGTTGCAAGTATCTTTGGACGGCCTTCAACAGACGAATAGGTTGATAAAGCAAGGCGCATTTCCTATTATTGGAAAATATCATCTTGATTTAGGAAACAATTATAAAGAAAGCTTTTGCTCAAAAAGTCTTGCAAGCCTGCTGGCAATGAAAAGCGTGGAGTTAGTTTTACCGGCAATGAAAAAGGCAGAACCAGAAATAATTTTGGAAGCTCGTGATCGCCTAAAAGACCAATTACCACTTTTCTGGGCCTCTATGCTAAAATTATCTACGAAGTTGAAAACAGCAATAAATCAAGATATGAAACCCAATGATATTTTCTTTGAAGCACAGGAAATCGTAGATACAACTGTTTTACCGGCGCTAGTGGAATTAAATGAAAAAATCAATAAAGAACGAAAAAATTGGTTTTATAAAATATTAAATCCAATGTGTAACGGAGTAAAAATGCTTATAGGTAATCCAAAACTTACTACGGAAAACCTTATGATTACGGGTTTAACTACAGGGATGAATATTACTTCTAATTTTGTTGAACAAGAATATGAGATACAAAAGATAAAAAGAGAAGCAGGTTTGACATTTTTGTTAAGGCTGGATGAATTATTAAAATAAACTTTAGCAAAACAGAAGTTGGCAAGGTAGAGTATATGTTCATAATTTACTGCAGTGTAGTAAATTGTGGACTAAATATCAATTAGGACAATACTGACCGAGAAACCTTGAGTCGAAATCACTGCAGTAGATGATATGACGTTCTGTACTATTCAAAAACTATGTGCAGAAACAGAAAGCTTCTGAATAATATTTGATCCATCAAAAAGGCACAACTTCTATTCGGAATATTTTAGATGTTGTGCCGTTTGTTATTTGATACTTGTTTCTTTCGAAAGCGCAGATATAATATTGTTGATACGTTGCACCAAATCATCGTAAGTTAAAATCTCAGCGATATGCTTATATTGGCGTTTAATAAGTTCAAAATCGGTTCTTTGTTGGAGAGTAAATTCTTTGCTCCGTCCCAAAAGTAAAATACCCTGAGGGTTCACAATCTTTAAGGTGATTGCTTCTGGAAGTTTATGGGACAACTGCTTTTGGAGTTCTTGTTCGCCTTCTCTACCCCATGTATTGAGGCAGTAAATATATTTTTCAACTTGTTGGATTGCTCCTGCCAATTCACGCACAGGAACATAGTTGTTCCGATAGGAGGATTGTTTGGTCAGCAACTGTACACTTGGCTTTTTTATTTCAAGAATATCAACATACCCGTTTGCATCGACAAGAAGGAAATCGGGACGTTTATCGTGACGATCTACACCTTTTATCGCTATTTCTCGAATTCCCGCAAGATATTTAGGATAGAGCAATCGTAATATCCCATGAATTTGCTCCTGCCAAATCTGTTCGCTAATGCATTGCTCCTGGTCGAGTAACTCGGCAAGTCGATTTCGAATGGCACTAAATTGCGAAAGCTCGATCGCCGCATTTTCTTGTAAAAGAGTTTGGTGATTTATCGAAAATATTAATGACAAAGAATTATCCTGCTTCTCTAAAAATTGATTAAATCGAGCTTCGTGTTCCTCGGCGTAAGGAAAGACTTCTTTTATAATTGTTGCAATTCTGGCATGAGCATAGTAGTCGAGTTCCGCAGTTTTTGGAAATTTCTTGATTAATAATTTGAATGTTTCAAATGGAATGCACCCCATCTTATTATTTCCACCAATATAGACATCGTTATCAACCACTTGGTCAATCTTAGAAAGAATTGATATATTTCGATATGCAACAAAGTACTGCTTTTTTAGGTTAATAGTATTTGAGAAATAGAAATTATGCGTTGTTCCAATTACACTGTTATCAACGAGTGTGTATTCATCGTAAACTGTCCCAATACAGAATCGAAGTTCATTTTGTTCAGCGTCTTCAGAACGAAAGTTTTGCTTAGTGACTGTAAAAGAATGTGAAATCATCCATTTACCCTTAGTGTTTAATACATCGAGAATCTTGGAGGCATAAATACGTTCTGGTGCGAGGATCAAAATAAGTTCGCCATCTTTCCTTCCAAATTCGATACTCATAATCCACCTCTTTGTTATCCGAATCAAATTATTCTTATTATAATCAACAAATTAATGTAATGCAATAATCGTTGGATTTCTCATGTTAAACGGCGCGTACCTGCGAGCGTGGCAGCACCCCGCTGGGCACCAGCTCCAAAGCCTTGCTGACCGGGCTGGTCTACTGCGGTCACTGCGGCAACCGCTTGAGCCTGACCAGCAGCGGACGGACACACACCTACGCCGATGGGCATACGGTGAAAGAAGTCCGGCCGCGGTATAGCTGCTTTTATAAGATCCGGCATCCGGGCGACTGCGATGGGCAGTCCGGCTATGGTGTTTCCAAGCTGGATTCCATTGTGGAAGAAGTTGTCCGGCAGATCTTCGCACAGTTCCGGGAGGTTTCCCGGAAGAAGCTGCTGGAATCGGTCAAGACCAACGATGCCGCCCGCATCCAGAAGAAGGTCAAGAAAATCCAGAAAGACTTAGAAAGCAAGCAGAAAGAACTGGACGACCTGAAAGCCGAAACCATCCTCGTCATCCGGGGCGTGAGTGCCTTGGACAAAGAACTGCTCGGCACACTGGTGGCCGAAGCAAAAGATGCACTGGAAACCCTGGAAAAGCAGCTCGTGCAGGCACAGGAAGAATACGAAGAAGCCACCAAAACAGCAAAGCGTAGCAACTACATCTGCAACGAGCTGTTTACATGGGCGGATGTGTATGACACTGCCAATCACGATGAACGCCGTGCCATCTTGCAGCAATTCATCAAGGAGATTCGCGTCCGAAAAGACTATGAGATCTCGATTACGCTGAACGCCAGCTTCGACCAAGTGGAACAGCTCAAGGCTGTATCGACCTACGATGGTGCGGAGATTTTTGAAGAAATTTCCGAGAAGGGGGCATAAAAGCGATGCACTTACCCGCAGAACTCTGCAAAATGCAAAGAAAGAGACGTGAAAGCGATGGATTTTCAAAAAGTACATTGATGACCCCGCCCGGTTCGCATCCGACTTCAGGGTTCGGAGCCCGGCACGGTCTGCCAAAGTTTTTTAGACATAAAAAACGCCGCATCGTACAAAACGATGCGGCAAATTGGTGGACCTAGAGGGATTCGAACCCTTGACCTCTCGGATGCGAACCGAACGCTCTCCCAGCTGAGCTATAGGCCCATATTTAGGGGCGTGACTCGGTTGGGCGACCAACCGTTATACTCCCCATTCTAAAGCCCACAACTCTGTGGGGCACAAAAGCGATACGCTTGCACTCCCAGCTGAGCTATAGGCCCATATTGATGACGCTGATAGTGTACCGCGTTTTGGGGCGTTTGTCAAGCAATTTCGGAGAGCGCAAGCGGGGGACTTACAAGCGGCCGAGCTGCCAGAAGGCCACGGCGCTGGCGGCGGCTACGTTGAGGGAATCCACCCCGTGGGACATGGGGATCTTTACGGTGTAATCGCAGGCGGCAATGGTGCTGTTAGCAAGCCCGTCACCCTCAGTGCCCAGCACGATGGCAAGCTTCGGCTCAGCGGCGAGGGCGGGGTCGTCAATGCTGACCGAGCGGTCGCTCAGTGCCATGGCAGCGGTCTTGAAGCCCAGTGCGTGGAGCTGGGCGCTGCCGTTTTCCGGCCAGTCGGCGGGGCAGGCGCCGATCTGCGCCCATGGTACCTGAAACACGGTGCCCATGCTCACCCGCACCGCGCGGCGGCACAGCGGGTCGCAGCAGGAGGGGGTAATGAGCACGGCGTCCATGTTCAGCGCGGCAGCGCTGCGGAAGATAGCGCCCACGTTGGTGGAATCCACGATGCCTTCCAACACAGCCACCCGGCGGGCGTGGGCACACACCTGCTCCACCGTGCGGGATGCAGGGCGGCGGAAGGCGCACAGCACGCCCCGGGTCAGTGCAAAGCCGGTGAGCTGTGCCAGCAGCTCCCGGTCGGCGGTGTACACCGGCACATCGCCGCAGCGGGTCAGGATCTCCTGTGCCGGGCCGGTGATCTGCTTGCGCTCCATCAGCAGGGAAAGGGGCTGGTACCCGGCGTCCAGCGCCCGGGCAATCACCTTGGGGCTTTCGGCGATAAAAATGCCCTTTTCCGGTTCCAGCCGGTTGCGCAGCTGCGCCTGCGTGAGCCGGGCGTAGATGTCCAGTTCCGGGGCGGTAAGGTCGGTGATCTCGTGAATGACAGGCATGGGAACGCTCCTTTGAAATGAAGTTTTTTCTATTGTAGCACAAGCCGGGACAGAATGCAAAAATCCCTGCTGCACACAGGGCACAGCAGGGATTGGAATGCGGAATAGCTTACTCAGAGCGCAGCGCCTTGACGGGGTTGCTCTTTGCGGCGCTGCGGGCGGGGATCACGCCGCCCAGCATGGTAAGCAGAGTGGCCAGAACGATCAGGATCAGTGCGGCCTGCGGCGGCAGAGATGCCACCACGTTCACATCGCCCGCGATGTGGTGGATGAGCATATTACCGGGGATGAGCAGCAGCAGGCAGAGCACCACACCCATCACGCCGGAGCACAGGCCGATGATAAAGGTCTCGGCATTAAACACCTGCGAGACGTTGTGCTTGGAAGCACCGATGGCACGCAGGATTCCGATCTCCTTGCGGCGCTCCAGCACGCTGATATAGGTGATGACACCGATCATGATGGAGGACACCACCAGCGAGATGGCCACAAAAGCCACCAGCACATTGCTGACCATGCCCACGATCTCGGTGACCGAGTTCATCAGGGTACCCACCATGTCGGTATAGTGGATCACCTTGTCCTCCTCGCCCTGCTGCCGCATGGCAGCGTTGTAGGCGTCCAGCTCGCTTACCACCTGCGCCTTGGTGTCAAAGCTGTTGGGGTAGATATAGATGCCATCGGGCTTTGCGTAGTCCACATAACCGATGTCGCTCAAAATCTTTTCGTAGCTGGAAGCGGAGGAGAGCAGGGTGTTTTTGATCATCTCAGTCAGGTCGGAGCCGGTCATGTTGATCTGAATGGCCTGCTGGAACGCGGCGGGGTCGATCTTGAGCGCGCTTTCCACCTGCGTGCTCAGCTGCGCAATGTTGCTCTGGATGGCCTGCGCGATCTTCTGTTCCAGCTGCCCCGCCAGCTTCTGGATGGCGGGCCCCATCTGCTCCTGCAAAGCAGCGGTGAGCTGGACCTGCAGCGCCTCGCTCAGCTGGACGGAGTAGCTCTCCATCACGGTCTGCAGATTCTGCTGGAGGGTATCGGCAAACTGCTCCTCCAGCCCGGAGGTATCCAGCAAATCGCCCATGGATTCGTTCAGCAGCGTCTGGAAGGCCTCGGTTTTCATATAGGAGGAAAAGCCGATCTTGTCCAGATTCAGCAGACCGTTGCTGATGATATAGCGCTTGTAGCCGTTCAGGATCTTTTTCATCAGCGCCTGCAAGCCGTCCTGAGAGATGTTCAGCTCTACGCCGTCAAACAGCTCGCTCATGTCCATCTCCATGTCCGGCAGCGGCAGCCCGCTGAGATCCAGCTTGAAGCTGGAGGGGTCGATGAGGGTGGCAAGGTCGAAAGAGTCATCAGTCAGGTCGAATGCGCCGTCCAGATCAAAGTGCAGGGCGCTGGTATCGAACTGGAAAGCGTCCTTTAAGGCGTCCGTGTCCACCGAGAACAGGGAGGCGATATCCAGCATGCTGTTGCCGGCAGCATCGAAGGGCTCGCCGGTCAGCACGTTGATGTCCGGGTCTGCCAGCTGCTGGCGCACGATCTCGCTGTTGGCTGCCTGATCGATGACATGATAGGTCAGATCGTGCAGGTAGTCCAGGCCGCTGTGCAGGATGGTGGAGGTGGCGTCTGCCTTGGGCTGCACGATGCCGACAATGGTCAGCTCCTCGCTGTCAGCCACCAGCTGCTGCATATAGGCTTCATCGTTCAGCTTGCTCAGCCAGACCTTGTGCTCAGTGTCGTAGACATAGCAATCGGCCTTGTTGACAAGCTTGAAGGTCATGCCAAGAAAATCGTCATAGGTGTAGGTGCCGTAGTCCGTGGGCAGATCGATCTTCTGGTTCTTTGCATACTGCTGTAATATTTTGTCCAGCTCGGCCTGATCCCGCAGACCCATGGCGTACAGCGTGTAGTCCGAAATGCTGCCGTCCGCGTTCAGGGTCAGCACCAGTTCGTTGTACTTTTCCGGCCAGCGTCCGGCCTTGATGTCATACTGATCCTCGTACAGGGCGGGAGTCTCGGCCATTTCGCAGAACACATAGGGGCTGGACATGGAGGTCATGATGCTGGTCACCGAGGTGCTCTCACTGGCAATATCGGAGAAGGTAGTGTCCGGGTTCAGCTTCTGCACGGTGCCGTCCGGGTTCTGACGGTAGATCAGGGGAGAAGCGGCGTAGGCGTATTCCACCGTGGCGTTGTCCCGGATGGTGCAGGCATCGCTGTCCAGATATTCTTTCAGTGACTGCAGATCGTTGCTGGTGGCACCGATGTTCAGCTGAGCCAGCAGCTGGTTCACCGTGACCATGCCATCCGGCGCAGGCTCGGCGCTGGACGAAACGCTGGTGTAGGTGTCTGGGTCCATCATGCTGGTCAGATCCACGCCGGTGCTGCTAATCTGCAGCGGGTAGGCCGCCAGCGTGGATTTTTCCATGTTGCTGATGTAGCGGCTCACGCCGTTGGAAAGGGAAAGGATCAGCGCAATGCCGATGATGCCGATAGAACCGGCAAAGGCGGTGAGCAGGGTACGCGCCTTTTTGGTGAGCAGATTGTTGAAGCTGAGGGAGAGGGAGGTGAGCAGGGACATGGAGGAGTGCCCCATGTTCCGGTGCACGGGGGCTGCGGCGGCTGCCTCGTCCTCGGGCTCGTAGGGCATGGTGTCGGAGCGGATCACACCGTCCTTCAGCTTTACGATGCGGGTGGCGTAGCGTTCGGCCAACTCCGGGTTGTGGGTGACCATGACCACCAGCCGGTCCCGCGCTACTTCCTTGAGCAGTTCCATCACCTGAATGCTGGTCTCGCTGTCCAGTGCGCCGGTGGGCTCGTCTGCCAGCAGGATATCGGGGTTGTTCACCAGTGCGCGGGCAATGGCTACGCGCTGCATCTGCCCGCCGGACATCTCGCCGGGGTGCTTGTGCAGCTGGTTGCCCAGCCCCACCTGCTCCAGCGCAGCGGCGGCACGGCGGCGGCGCTCGGCTTTGGAAACGCCCGAGATGGTCAGCGCCAGCTCCACATTGCCCAGCACGGTCTGGTGGGGGATCAGGTTATAGCTCTGGAACACGAAACCGATGGTGTGGTTCCGGTAGGAGTCCCAGTCGCGGTCGGTATATTTTTTGGTGGAGATGCCGTTGATGACAAGATCACCGCTGTCGTAGCGGTCCAGACCGCCGATGATGTTCAGCAGGGTGGTCTTGCCGGAGCCGCTGGGGCCCAGAATGGCCACGAATTCGTTGTCCCGCAGGTTCAGACTGACGTTGTTCAGTGCGTGCTGCACCAGCTCGCCGGTCTTATATTCTTTGTTGATCTGTTTGAGCTTGAGCATAAATGTGCCTTTCCGGTACTGCGCCGCCGGGCGCTGCTGCCTGTGGTTTGAAATTCGGAAATGTTTGCAGACAATATCCTATTAAGTTTAGCAAAAAAATGTGAAAAAACCGTGAAATTATTCCGTAGGAATGCTGAAGCTGCGGCACTTTTGCGCCCGGGCAGCGGTCTTGCCGGGAAGGACGGGGCAAAAAGGAAAAGTGGGAAAAGATACCGGTTGAATTTGCAGACGGAACGTGCTATTCTAAAGCTGACAGCGGCGCGTAGAGCATGCCGGAGGCAAAACGCCCGAAAATGCTCTGTTCAGACACTTCTTTAGGATTGTAACGGTTTCTCCTACCTTATAAAATATACTTCATATAAACAAGGCAGAAAAAAATTGGTCCTTGTAGTAAGGAGGAACTGAAATGGAACGTACATTTTCACCCATGATCCGGCAGTATTCTGCCATTGATGGTTTGCAGCAGGCGTATACGCTGGTGTATGCCATGGAGGTAGAGGGCACACAAGGTTGTCGGCTGACCCTGTGCCAGATCGGCAGCCGACAGCAGATCGTCAGTCAGCATGTTGCGGCAGCGCCGGAGTTCTGTTACCGGCTCCTGCGCTACTTGTGTGAAAATGGAGTTCAGCCGGAGCTCTGGCGGGATGCGGTCACAGACCTGACAACTGCCGGGCTGGTAGGCGAGAAAGGCGGCGCATGGCGTGAACAGTGAGCGAACAGCCCAACTGCAAGTCGCCCTTGCAAGCTATGACCTGAGGGAGCTGCGTGTCCAGAAGCGTTATTTGCAGGAGCAGGGAACCGCCATCGTATGCACCTGCTTTTGCAGCGGCGAAAAGCTGCTGGCACAGCTGCGGCAGGGTGTCCGTTACGATGCCGTGGTACTTTGCAGCGAGCTGACGGACTTGTCCGCAGAGCAATTTATCCGGCAGCTGTACCAGTTGAAGGAGCGGCCGACGCTGCTCGTACAGAGCCATGGCCGCAGCAGCGGCACGGCGTTGCAAAAGCTCCGCGAGGGGTGCTACTGCGTAGAGGGCACCGAGCTGAAAAGGCTGCTGTGGCAGCTTTACCGGATGCCCGAGCGGCAGAACCGGCAGCTGGAGCAGCGGTGCAGTCAATTGTATGCAGCGTGGGGCATCCCGCAGGGGGATGTCAACGCCGGATACCTTTCCGGCGCGGTCGGCATCGCATGCAGCACCAGCCAGAAGCTGGCGATCCGCAAGGAGATCTTGCAGGCTGTGAGCGAGCAGTTTGATACATCGGTCGCTGCCGTGGAAAGCGGCATCCGCCGGATGGTGGATCAGCTGGAGGAAAAGCCGACCCCTGCGTGGCTGGCGTTTAAAGCTGATACAAGGCTGGGCAGCGGTAAGCCCACCACCGGCAAGCTGATCTACGCGGTCAGGGATGTTGTGCTGCGGCAAAAGTCCCCGTAAGGCTTGCGCACGGCTGCGGCAGTTGGAACACTGTGGTGTTCCGTTGAAAAAATGGCATCGCCAGGGGAGGCAGAGCAATGGAGCAGCAAAGGACAGAAATGCGGTCTATCACCGCAGAGCAGCAGAAGCGGGTCGAGGAGGTCTGCTTCCGTTCGCTGGCGCTGATCGGGCGCAACTGTGAATATCTGGAGCAGCATTTTGACCGCACCGGTGCAGACGAGTCTGCCCGGCAGGCGGTGGCGGATATCAACACCGCCGCCTTGCAGCTGGACCGCACCCTCAGCGAAGCAATCACCCTGCTGGAATTTCTGCACGAGGAAGCAAAACCGCAGCTGTACCCCATTGATCTGTGCGAGCTTTTGCAGCAGGTGGCGGCACAGTCTGATATGATCCGGGCACAGCTTGGGGTGGATATCCAGCTGGATTACGGCGGGTGCACCGCTTGCTGCGTAATGGCAGACCGCAGAGATGTGGAACTGCTGTGTCTGCATCTGCTCTCCAATGCCCTGCGCGCCAGCCGGGAGGGTGGCTGCGTTTGCATTGCACTGCGCCGCACCGAAAGCGGCTGGCAGCTGACGGTCACCGATGATGGCTGTGGGCTGCCCGGCGAGGATGCGCAGGCAGCGCTGGAAAACCGCCGCAGCTTTCTGGGCGGGGCACAGCTGGGGCTGCTGCTCTGCCGGGAGTGCTGCCGCCGGATGGGCTGGAGCTTACAGCTGGAACCTGCGCCCGAAAAAGGCACACAGGCTGTAGTGAGTATCCCGTTGTACGCAGGCGAAAGCCGCCCCGATGGCACGGTGGAGCTACGCACCGACTCGGAGACCGAGCGGGAACAGCGCAAGTATCATCTGCGCGCCATGCTGGTGCGGGAGATGCGCACCATGCCGGAGCGCGGCGACCCGGAAGAAGAGTTTTAATAAGGTGGCAAGGCCGCTGCACAGTGTTTTGTGCGGCGGCCTTGCTTATTTTGTGTCCGGTGCTTTCCTGCAAGCGCAAAGCATGGTATACTGAAAGCTGAAAACAAAAGCTTGGAGGAGCAACAATGACAAACAAGAAGCTGAACTACCCCGCAATTGCCAAGGAGGCGGCCATCCTGACCGGGGCCGTTGCCATTATTGCGGCGGCGGTCTATTTTTTTCTGGTGCCCAGCCACACATCCGTCAGCAGTATTTCCGGCCTTGGCATCGTGCTTTCTAATTTTGTGCCGCTGCCGCTTTCGGCCATTACCATGGTGCTGAATACCGTGCTGCTCATTATCGGTTTTTTCACCTGCGGCAGGGAGTTTGGCGCAAAAACCGTGTATACCAGCGTGATGCTGCCGGTGTTTCTGGGGCTTTTTGAGCGTTTGTTCCCGGATTTTGGCTCCATGACCGATAGTCAGGAACTGGATGTGCTGTGCTATATTCTGGTGGTCAGCGTGGGTCTGAGCATTCTGTTCAACCGCAACGCATCCTCCGGCGGGCTGGATATCGTGGCAAAGATCATGAATAAGTACCTGCACATGGAGCTGGGCAAGGCTATGTCCCTTTCGGGTATGTGCGTGGCGCTCTCTGCCGCCCTTGTCTACGATAAAAAGACCGTGGTGCTGAGTATCCTTGGTACCTACTTCAACGGCATCGTGCTGGATCATTTCATCTTCGATAACAGCATCAAGCGCCGGGTGTGTATTATTACCGAAAAGGAGGAGACGCTGCGGCAGTTCATCATCAACGACCTGCACAGCGGTGCCACCATGTACGAGGCCATCGGTGCATACAACTTTGAAAAGCACAACGAGATCATTACCATCGTGGACAAAAACGAGTATCAGAAGCTGATGAACTTCATCAACCGCGAGGACCCCAAGGCCTTTGTTACGATTTATAATGTATCCAGTATGCACTACCAGCCCAAGCGCTGAGCGGCACAGGGAAGGAAAGCAAAAGCTGTGCCCGGGGCTTTTCCGCAGCGGAAAACCGTGGTAAAATAAGAAAAAACGGAAAGGAACAACAGCCATGGACATCAGACTGGTTTGCAGCGACATTGACGGCACGCTGCTGCAATACGGCAAAAAAGAACTGGAGGGCGAGATCTTCGACCAGATCCGGGCGCTGCATCAGCGGGGCATCTGGTTCTGCCCGGCCTCCGGGCGGCAGTATACCAGCCTGCGCAAACTCTTTGCACCGGTGGCAGACTGCTGCGTGTTTATCTGCGAAAACGGCGGCACGATTTTTAAGGAAGAACAGTGCATCGCCAAAAATCCCATGCCGCGGGCGCTGGCAGAGGAGATCGCCAACGATATGTGGACCCGCAGTGAGGGACAGGGCGAGGTGATGCTCTCCGGCCAGAACACCGCCTACCTGATGGAGCGCGGTCTTGGCATGCTGCAGCGGGTGCAGTTCGTGGGCAACCACTACCAGATCATCCACAGCCCCGCCGAGGTGCCGGAGGACATCACCAAGGTGTCGGTGTACCTGCACGAGGGCGTGGAGAACTATGTGGAGCGTTTTGTGCCCCGGTGGAAACAGGCGAACTGCGCCGTGGCGGGGCCGTTCTGGATCGATACCACCTTTGCCAACAAGGGCATCGGGGTGCAGTGTGTGTGCCGCACCCTTGGCATCGACCCCGCACAGGTCATGGCCTTTGGCGACAACTACAACGACGAGACCATGCTGGATGTGGTGGGCGTGCCCTACATTATGGATAACGCCGCCGCCCCGCTGCGGGCAAAATACCAAAACCACACCCCCCGCCCGGAGGATGTGCTGGCGCAGCTGCTGGCACAGCAGCCGTAAAGGGGGCGAGCCCATGGACCGCAAGGGACTGGAACAGCTCGTTTTTGATACTTACAGCGTAGAGCCAGACTACCCGTGGATGGACACCCCGGAGTCGGCGGTGTTCCGTCACGCGGCAAACCGCAAGTGGTTTGCGCTGGTCACTACTGTGCCCGGAAGCAAACTGGGTCTGCCCGGGCAGCAGCCGGTGGATATCGTGAACCTGAAATGTGACCCCATCCTCATCGGTTCCCTGCGGGCAGAACCGGGCTTTTACCCGGCCTACCACATGAACAAGGAAAACTGGATCACCGCCGCGCTGGACGGCAGCGCCCCGGAGGATAAGCTCCGTCTGGTGTTGGACATGAGCTACACCGCCACCGCACCAAAGCTGCGAAAAAAGAAAGCTTGACCGCAGCAAAATAAGAGCGGGTGCTGCAATTGATGCCCGCTCTCATTCGTATTCAGGGTAAAAGGACTGCATTTTGCAAAAGGAGGCAGCTATGGCTATTTTTGAAAAGACCATCCGCAACCAGAACTTCGACACCCTGCTCCGCAAGCTGGAACACGCCATCCCGGACAGCAGCTGGTCGGCAGAGCTGGAAGCCGGCAGCGACTTCAAGGACGGCAGCGCCCGGTGCAGCGTGCGGGTGTTTGAGCGGTACAGCATGGTGGGCGGCAACCGCCTCAGCCTGACGTTGACCCTGTTCCAGAACGGGGACGAGCCCATCCGGCTGTCGGCCATTGCAGCGGGCGGCAGTCAGGCGGTGTTCTTTAAAATGAACACCCTTGGCGAGGACGCGTTTCTGGAGGACGTAAAGCAGCTGCTGGAAGAAATTTTGGAGGGCTAATATGTTTTATAGTGGGTTTGACGCGCTGTTCAGCATCCTGTTCCCGCTGGTGTTTCTGGTGGTGCTGGGCATGATCCTGTTTACCATAGTGGGCAATCTGCGCACATGGAGCAAAAATAATGCGTCCCCGCGCCTTACCGTCCCGGCCACTGTGGTGGCCAAGCGGACGAACGTTTCCCGCCATCATACGGACAATACGATGTCGCATACGTTCACTACCTATTATGCCACCTTTCAGGTGGAAAGCGGCGACCGCATGGAGCTGCGGCTGAGCGGCACAGAATACGGCCAGCTGGCAGAAGGCGACACCGGAAGGCTGAGCTTTCAGGGCACGCGCTATCTGGGGTTTGAACGGAAGAACGGGTGACCGATATGCAGCAAAAGCATTCAGTTGTGCTGGAGATCGTGGGCAGAAGCCTGTTTTATACACTGACGAACTACCTGCTTATCAGCATGGAGCTGTCCTTCCGTGCACAGTGGTTCTCGGTCTTGTTCTCGGCGGCGCTTGTATGGTGCAATATGGAGTATTGGAACGCCATTTACAGGCTGACCGGCAAAAAGCTTGCCGCATGGGTCTTGTGGGGCGTCTGCATTGCTGTAAGCACAGGCATTGCGTATTTTGCGGGGTATATCCAAGGAGCACTTGTTCCGCTTGCGATATAACAAACGCGCTGCTGCGCTGTATTTTTGATAAAACCGCAGAAGCTGTGACAAAAGTATTATTCTTTTATGAATTTTAGCACTCTACGCTTGACAGTGCTAAAAAATCGTGTTATAACAGTGGCGTGCTCAGGAGGAAGGGCAAAAGGAGAGCCGCAAGGCTCCACGGAAAGCCCCTTGCAATGAGCTTCAAAATGTAATTTTATACCCGACCCGAACGCCGGGATTGGAGGTATGTTTTATGTTTATGCCGACTGTTTTTCATGAGAACCTGTTCGATGATCTCTTTGATCCGTTCTGGAACGAGGGTGCACTGGAGCGTGCGATGAACCGTGAGGCTCGTGATACCTTTGGTAAGCGCGGTGCAAACATGATGAAGATCGATGTCAAGCAGACGGACAACGGCTACGAAGTGGACGTTGACCTGCCGGGCTGCAAGAAAGAGGACGTTCAGATGGATCTGAACGACGGCTACCTGACCATTCAGGCCGTGCGCAGCCACAGCAATGACGAAAAGGACAACAAGGGCCGCTATGTGCGGCGCGAGACCTTCTCCGGCAGCTGCGCCCGCAGCTTCTATGTGGGCGAGGTGAAGAAGGAGGACATCCACGCAAAGTTCGAGGATGGCGTCCTGCACATCCAGCTGCCCGCTCCTCAGCAGACGAAGGCTTTGCCTGAGAACCCGAATCTGATCGAGATCGAGTAAATGCCGACCGTGTACGCTAAGGCATAACATACATAGGATGCCCCCGGAGAGCAACAAGCCCTCCGGGGGCATTTTTGTGTGCAGGCTTTCGATAACGGAGAGGGGAGAAAGTACCTGTTTTTGCCAGAAAACTTTATTTTTCCACCGTTTCGTGGTATCCTTATAAGGCACACGCAATACCGGTCTGCGGCTGCACTGGCAGCGGCTGCGGACTGCGTGCGACAAAAAAGAACGTATAGAAGGAAAAAGGGGGATAAAAGTCATGGGCGAATTTGCCTTTCAGACTTTACGGGAAAGTATCACCTCCGCCATCAGAAGCAAGATCCTTACCGGGGAGCTGCAGCCGGGTGCAAAGCTGGCTGAGCAGCGGCTGGCCGAGGAGTTCGGCTCCAGCCGGGCACCCATCCGGGAGGCGTTGCGGCAGCTGGAACAGGAGGGCATGGTCGAGTATTCGCGCAATGTGGGCTGCTCGGTGCGCCGGGTAAAGCCGGAGGACGCCTACGAGATCTATCTGCTGCGGGCAAATCTGGAAATGACGGCGCTGCGCTATTTTGACTGCAAATTTACGGAAGAGGATCTGCACACCCTGCGCGGCATTCTGGAGGAGATGCGCAATGTCCGGCCGGGGGATCTTTCGCAGATCGTGGAGAACGACAACCGCTTCCACGCGGTCATCGTGCAGCGGGCGGGGCTGCCCAGACTGCTGAAATTCTGGGACGATCTGAACTACGGCAACCTGCTTGTTGGGGTGAGCAGCGGCTCTAACCACGAGACGCTGGCACAGCGGCAGAACGGCATCCACACCAAACTGTACGAGGCGCTGGCAAGCGGCGATACCGAGGCTGCCTGCCGCGCCATCTACGCCCACTACATGGAGCCCATGGAACGGATGCGCAGCGCAAACAGCGCCGTTCAGGCAGCGGACGAAACAGCAAAATAAAGGGGAATTTGGCTGACCATCTAAATTTTGACCAATCATTTTATGGAAATTGCAGATTGTCTACAATCTGCAATTATGCTATACTATCAAAGTGATCGGTCGAGCGCTGCTATATTTTTGGTAAAAATTGCAAAATGTATGCGGAACCTCGGCCTTCTTACAGGAACTTCCGCCCTGTGTGGAGAAGAAAGAGAGGAATTGTCCGTATGTCTAACAAAGAAAAAGCCACAAAGATCTCGTGGCTTACCCTTGCCTTCATGGCCTTTTCTACGGTCTGGGGCTTCGGCAACATTACCAACGGCTTTGTGTACTTTAACGGTCCGCAGGTCATCTTCAGCTGGATCTTCATGTTTGTTCTGTACTTCATCCCCTATGCGCTGATGGTGGGTGAGCTGGGCTCTGCCTTTAAAAACGAGGGCGGCGGCGTCAGCTCCTGGCTGCACCAGACCACCAACGCCAAGCTGGCCTACTACGCCGGCTGGACCTACTGGGCCTGCCACATCACCTACATTGCCAGCAAGGGCAGCGGCTTTTTGAAAGCGCTGAGCTGGGCCGTTTTCCGCAACGCGGAGACCTACGATTCCTTCCCCACCCGCTACATCCAGCTGGCTACCTTCTGCATCCTGCTGCTGGGCTGCTACATTGCAAGTCTGGGTCTGAACCCCCTGAAAAAGCTGCTGACTGCCGCAGGCACCTGCACCTTCGTCATGTCCCTGCTGTACATCCTGATGATGTTCGCTGCCCCGGCCATCAACCCCACGGCAGAGTACGTCCACGCCAACCTGAGCTTCAGCAGCCTCATCCCCAACTTTAACGTCACCTACTTCACGTCTCTGTCCATTCTGGTGTTCGCTGTGGGCGGCTGCGAGAAGATCTCTCCCTACGTCAATAAGGTCGAGAACCCCAGCAAGGGCTTCCCCCGCGGCATGATCGCGCTGGCCGTCATGGTGGTCACCTGCGCCATTCTGGGCACGCTGGCCATGAGCCGTATGTTCGACCCCGCCGTCATCAACGCCAGCGCAGAGAGCTTCAACGCCTATGTCGCCAACAGTTCCTACTGGGCTTTCCAGAAGCTGGGTCAGTACTACCATGTGGGCGATCTGTTCATGATCATCTACGCCCTGTGCAACGTCATCAGCCAGCTCGCCGTGCTGATTTTGAGCATCGACGCACCCCTGCGTATGCTGCTGGATAACGAGCACACCAAGCAGTTCATCCCGAAGGCTCTGCACAAGGTCAACGCCCACGGTGTGCACAGCAACGGCATCAAGATGGTGGCTGTGCTGTCCGGTTCCATCATTCTGGCACAGTCCTTCGTGCCCGGTGCTGCTGCCGTTCTGCGTCAGCTGACCAAGCTGAACTCTGTGTGTATGCCCATGCGCTACCTGTGGGTGTTTGCCGCCTACATCGCCCTGCGCAACGCCTACGATACCATCCCCGCCGAGTACCGCTTTGTCAAGAATCAGGCCGTGGCCAAGTTCTTCGGCGGCTGGTGCTTTGCCGTTACTGCCGTGTGCTGCGTGCTGGGTATGTACGACAAGGACCCCTTCACCTTTGCACTGAACGTCATCACCCCCGTGGTGCTGACCGTGCTGGGATTCATTCTGCCCGCCCTTGCAAAGCGCGAGCAGACCGCTGCCAAAAAGTAACCTGAATATGCTTAAAAAGGGCCGGTCAGCACTGACCGGCTCTTTTCTCAGGAAATTAGGAGGTTTATTTTTATGATCGCATCCGAAGTCCGTGAAATGCTGTCCTTCATCGACGGCAACCCCACCGCATATCACACCACCGCCGCTGTGCGGGATATCCTGTTGAAAGCAGGCTTTGCCGAGCTGCTGGAAAGCCGCAAGTGGGCGCTGGAACCCGGCAAGGACTACTTTGTCTGCCGCAACGGTTCCAGCATCATCGCCTTCCGTATGGGCGACCAGCTGGAAAATTACAGCTTCAACGTTGCCGCCGCCCATACGGATTCTCCCTGCTTCCGCATCAAGGAGAACGCCGAGATCCACATGGGGCAGAACTACACCAAGCTGAACACCGAGGGCTACGGCGGCATGATCTGCGCCACATGGATGGACCGTCCGCTGTCTGTGGCGGGCCGTGTACTGGTGCAGGAGAACGGCGCTATCGTATCCCGTCTGGTGGCGCTGGACCGCGACCTGCTGATGATCCCCAGCGTGGCCATCCACATGAACCGCGAGGTCAACGATAAGGCTTCCTTCAACAAGCAGGTGGATATGCTGCCCGTGCTGGGCGGTGCCTGCGAGGAGGGCGCGCTGAAAAAGCTGATCGCAGAGGAGCTGCAGGTGTCCGAGGAGCAGATCCTTGGCAGCGACCTGTTCCTCTATGTGCGGGAAAAGGCCACCGTCTGGGGCTGCAACGAGGAGTTCATCTCCTGCGGCCGTCTGGACGACCAGCAGTGCGTCTACGGCATCCTGAAGGGTCTGCTGACCGCCAAGAACGCCCGCTCCATCGGTGTGGCAGCCTTCTTTGATAACGAGGAAGTCGGCTCCGGCACCAAGCAGGGCGCAGCCTCCACCTTCCTGTACGATGTGCTGCACCGCATTGCCCAGAGCCTTGGCGGCAACGACGAGGACTTCCACCGCGCGGTGGCTTCCAGCTTTATGGTCAGCGCCGACAACGCCCACGCCGTGCACCCCAACCACCCGGAGCACACCGATGTGAACAACTGCACCTACATGAACAAGGGCGTGGTCATCAAGACTCACGCAGGCCAGAAGTACACCAGCGACGGCATGAGCGTTGCCGCCGCCCGGGAGCTGGCTGCCCGCGCCGGAGTGCCGCTGCAATACTTTGCAAACCGTTCCGATAAGGTAGGCGGCAGCACGCTGGGCAATCTGGCGATGGCACAGGTGTCCATGAACTGCGTGGACATCGGCCTGCCGCAGCTGGCGATGCACTCCTGCTACGAGACCGCCGGCGCAGAGGATACCCTCTCGCTCATCAAGCTGATGCAGGAGCTGTACAGCAGCCACTTTGAAGAGACTGCTTTTGGCACCCTTTCCATCGGCAAGTAAACGGATAAAAGCATAAAAAGGACTGCTGTGCGCTGCTATGCACGGCAGTCCTTTTTGCGTAAAAGCTGATTTTCCGTGGCCGGTTAAGCCCGGATATAGAATTCCGACAGTAGTTGTGGTAAAATAAGGCGTCCGGGAGCGCCGGGCGCTCCGCTGCAACATAAAAATGGAGGTTTTCTATGAAAAAGACCTATCGTTCGCTCTTTTGCTTGCTTGCAGTGCTGATGCTCAGCGTCAGCGTGCTGCCCTCTGCTTCGGCGCTGTTTTCCAAGAAGCTCTACTATTATGGTGTAGTAGAGGGCGTCAGCCGCACCGTGGAAGGTAAGGTGGAGTCCATTCTGGTGACTGCGGAAGAGCAGGAGACCTACCAGATGATCGTCACCGACAGCACCGTCTGGCAGGACCATGACGAAAAAACCACCTCCGACCCCGCTACCCTTGCAGTAGGCGAGCAGATCTGCGTGGTGCACGACCCGGCTGTGATGATGTCGCTGCCGCCGCAGTCGGTGGCGTATACCGTCATCCGCAACTTCCCCGCAGGCACGGATCTGGAACAGGAAGCCCGGGATGCCGCCTGCCCGGTGAAGAAGTTCTTTGCCGACACCCGCAAAGCCATTTCGGACTGGTTCTACCAGACCATGCCCATCTGAGGGGAACGCTCCTTCTATAACGCAAAAAACTGCTGCCCCGTACCGGATGCCAAAGCGTCCGGGCAAAGGGGCAGCAGATTTTTTATGCAAACTCGTGCGGCTTTTTGCGGCAAAAGCGCTGTATACCGCTATTTATTTTCGGGGGGGGGGGTAACACGGAAGCGCTTCACCGTCTGCTCCAGTGCGCTGATGTCCACAGGCTTGGACAGATGTTCGTCCATGCCGGCTTCCTTGCTCTTTTGCATATCCTCAAGGAAGGCATTGGCAGTCATGGCAAGGATGGGAATCGTTCTGCCCAGCGGGTTTTCGCCGCTGCGGATGCGGCGGGTGGCTTCCAAGCCGTCCATCACCGGCATCTGGATATCCATCAGGATCATATCATAATCGCCGGGCTTGACGCTGGCAAAGGCATCCACGATCTCCTGACCGTTGGGGCAGATGGTACAGCTTGCGCCTTTTGTTTCCAGCAGCATTTCCAGAATCTCGGCGTTGATGGCGTTATCCTCGGCGCAGAGGAACTTCATGCCGGACAGGGGAGAGGTGGCGTCCTCTTCCTCCGGGAGCGCCTGCGCCTTTTGTGCCGTGTCCGCTTCGGTGTCAATGGGAAATTCCAGCACTACCTCAAAGCGGGTGCCCTTGCCGGTGGCGCTTTCTACGCTGATGGAGCCGCCCATCAGGTCTATGACGCTTTTGGTAATAGCCATACCCAGACCCGTGCCCTGCACCTTGTTGGTGCCGGAGCGCTCCTCACGGGTAAAGGGGTCGAAAAGGGTCTTTTGGTAGTCTGCGCTCATGCCGATGCCGTCGTCCTGCACCACAAAGCGGTACCGGGCGTAGTGCTCGTTCCGGGGCAGCTCTTCCACCTCGAACCGGATGTGCCCGCCGGTGGGCGTATACTTGACCGCGTTGGAGAGGATGTTCATCAGCACCTGATTCAAACGGTTGGGGTCGGCCAGCACGTTTTCGTGCTGCAGATTGGTGCTTACCGTAAAGGTCTGACTGCGCTGACCTGCCTGCTGCCGGATGATGCTGTCCAGCTGACTGATCTGCTGGGGCAGGTTCATCTTTTCCACATTCAGGGTGGTCTTGCCGCTCTCGATGCGGCTCATATCCAGAATATTGTTGATGATGCCCAGCAGCAGCTGACCGGAGGCTTCCAACTTGCCCAGATGCTCGGCAAGCTTTTCCGGCTCGTGCAGCTCGTTTTTCATCAGGGTGGTAATGCCGATGATGGCGTTCATGGGGGTGCGGATATCGTGGCTCATGTTGGAAAGGAAGTCCGTCTTGGCTTTGCTGGCACGCTCGGCGGATTGCAGCGCCTCGGCGGCAGCATCCTGCGCCCGCCGCATCTCGTCGTTGGCCTGCGTCAGCTGGATGTTATACTGCTCCAGACGGAGGTTCGTCTTTTTTTCAGCCTGCAGCTCCCGCTGCTGCTTTTCCCGCAAAAGGAACCAGCCAGCAATGACTGCCGTAATCGAAAACACCGTTGCAAAGCCTACAATAACGACCATGACGATATTGACCAGCTTCTGCGTGTTCACGGCCACATATTCTGCCGGAACAAGGAACGCCAGCGTCCACTGGGCGTTTTCCATCTGCTTCAGGGCGTAGTAATACTCAGTCCCGTCCAGCACGGCGTTGGAATAACAGGAGCCTGTGCGGGCAAGCCGCTCCTTTGCTACTGCAAAGGAAGAACCGTGCAGATAGGACATCTGGGAGAGCACGGTGTATACGTTATGCCCCTTCAGCAGCTCGGTATCATTGGCGTTGAACAGCTTGAAGCCGTTGTTGTCCAGCACATAGACGCTGTTGTTGTTTTCGTAGGCGTCACAGCGGAAATAATCGTTCAGCTGGGTCATGCTCTGGGAGATGCCGAAGTAGCGCAGGGTGATCTCGCCGGTCTCGCTTTGCAGGGTGATGGGGGTGGAGAGCTGTTTCAGAAACACCATCCGGGAATCGTCCACGGTCAGCGCGTTGGAAACATAGCTGACCCGTTCCGGTGCGCTTTCCAGATAGGTCATTCCCCGCAGCAGCCCCATGCGGCCATTCTCAGTATAGTAATGTCCGGCAGAGTCCACGGCAATCAGTTCGATCTGTCTTTCATGGTAATTGGAAAGCTCCGACAGCTTTTTCAGATAGCGGTAGAATTCAGTATCAGTCTTTAACGGAGTGTAGTACAAATAATTGCATTGTACATTCACCTCGCTCCAATGGGTGTCGATGACATCCTCCAGACTGTGGAACATCTGGTGAGTGACCTCTTCCATCTGGCTCAGCCGCTCGTGGTAGACAAGGTTCTGGATGTAGGTCTGGCTCATGACAAAAAGGGTCAGGATCAACACGATGATGACAAAGCCGAAGCCTACAAACAGCTTTTTATAGATTTTGTTGTTCACATCCAGTATCTCCTGTCCGTTTTATTCAACTCCATGCGGTGTCTGCCCGGCTGATGGTGGTGTATGCGCCAAAGAAAGCCTTTGCGGCGTCCATGCCCACCACACCGCTGTCTGCCACCGTTGCTTCGGCAGCCAGCTGGTCGCTCACACCGCAGATGGCAACTTGATAGGTCTTGCCCGCCTCCGGCTGCATCGGGCTTACCAGCACATAGGGGTAGCCCTTGCCGTTGCCGTAGGCATCGTAGCCAGAAGCAAGCAGGTCGTTGATCTGCTGGCCGGTCAGGGTGACGGTCTGGATAGTGCGGTTCCAGCCGGTGGGCAGGATGACCGAAAGGTCGTAATCCGTAATGCCCTTGGCGTACAGCTTGGCGGATACGCCGTGGTGGTTCTGCTCGGTGGGGTTGCCGGGGATCCATGTGCTCAGCGAGACCAGCGCAAGGTCGCTGCCAGTAGCCTGTGCAAAGCAGCGGCCTACCAGCATGGCGCAGTCCTGCTGCGAAAGCTCCTCCGTAACGGTAGTGATGACATCCGGGGTGTTGTTCACCACACTGTCCTGATCCTCGTCCAGCTGACGGATGACATCCTCCATGGTGGCGTTGCCCTTCATGAAGTCCAGCATTTTAAGGCCGGTGGTCACAAAGGTGTTTTCCCAGCCGGAATAGATAAAGGGCGCGGTGTTGCCTGCGTTCAGGGTATCGGCGATGTCGGCATAGTAGGTGCCGTCTGCCTTTGCACCCTTGAAGGGCAACAGGCTGCTTTTCAGCGCCGTTGCGGGCTGCAGAGCACTGGTGCCTGCAACGGTGGAAAGCACACGCATCACCTTGAGCGCATCTTCCAGCTTCTTGGGGTCCTGCTCCAGTTTTTTGTTCAGACCGTAGAAGCGGTTCACATTCAGCACAAAAACGTTCTGGGTGCCGTCCTCGGAAAGAAACGGCATCAACCCGAATTGATCTGCGTTGCCGTCTGCCTCCACAATGCCGTTGGTGTTTCCAATCAAAAACAGGGTGTTGCCCTCAGCCATCCTCTGCCGGGTCACGTTGTCGTCAAGAGCATCACCGGAGCCGTTCAGCATCCCGATGTCCTTCCACTTTTTGACATACGCCATTGCCTGCATCATGCCGGGAGTGTTGCTGACGTTTGCCTTGCCGGAAAGATAATCCTTCTGCCACAGTCTGCCATCCAGCGTGCCGAGGAAATCGGCATCTGCAATGTTGCACAGATACTGGAAACCGTAGCCCGGATACTGGATCTGCGGCAGGCAGAGATCGACCCCGGCTTCCTTGGCTTTTGCAGCCAGCACTTCCAGCTCAGCGAAAGAATTGGGCAGTTCCCAGCCGTGTTCCCGCAGCAGGGTCTTGTTGTAGGTGATGCCGTAGCAGTTGTAAACCGAGGGCAGCAGATAGATGGCACCGTTGTCGAACACGTCCTGCAGACGGGACTCCACATAGTTATCCGTAAAATCGTAGCCGGAAAGGTCCAGCAGTTTGTCGGAGACCAGATCAATCTGGGGGTCGTAGTAGGTCAAGGTGCAGACGTCCGGCAGGTCGCCCGCCGCAAACATATTCTGCAAACAGGTGGTGGTGTTATCGCCGCTGTATGGCACGACCTCGATGTTCACTTCCGGGTAAACGCTGTGTACCTGCTCAATAAAGGCTTCTATCTCCTTATAAGGCGCCATAAAGGTGACGGCTTCGTGCGCATCTGCTGTTTTGCTTTCAGCCTTACCGCCGCCGCAGGCGGTCAGCGCTGCCGTTGCCGCAGTAATGCCGCAAACCTGCAAAAACGAGCGGCGGGAGATTTTTTTCATCATATAAATATACCTTCCTCACATTTCGGAGGGCAGTGCTGCACAGAACCAATGGGGTGCAGTGCTGCCATAGCTATTTTACACACCCCACAGGAACCCCTACGCTCGCGGCCTGTCCGCACTGGGCATACGCCGATTTTCCCATAAAATGACATTCTTATTGTATCATTGTAACAAAAGTGTTTCAAGTTGTTTTTTGAAGGATTTTGTATGGAAAAGGGCGAAAAACCGCGTGCTTTGCAGGCATGCGGCATAAAAATACCCCTGATGCCGGAGAGCCCGGGATCAGGGGAGATAGTATTCTGGCACGCTGCTTTATTGCAACGGCTCTTTTGCGCGCAGACGCCGACAGGCATCCTCTTTTACAAGCTCGATGACCACCGCCGTCAGGGGGATAAAGAAGATGATGCCGATGATGCCGAAAAGCTCTCCGCCGATCATGGCAGCAACAAGGGTGTACAGCGGCGAAAGCCCTACGGACTTTCCCACCACACGGGGATAGATGAACTGGTTCTCAACAAACTGCACGGCAAGGTACACGATCAGGCCGCGCACCGCCAGCACAGGGTCTACCAACAGCACAAGGAACACGCTGACCACGCAGGAGATCAGCGCACCCACATAAGGGATGATGGCGCAGATGGCGGTAAGTACGCCGACCAGACTGCCGTAGGGGATCTTGAAAACAGAAAATGCAAGAGCCATGAGAACGCCAAGGATCACCGCCTCGCTGCATTGTCCCGTTAAAAAGTTTGCGAAGGACTGCCGGAACAGCCGGCAGAATTTCAGCACCCCGACGGCGTGGGAGGGTTTCAGGTAAGCGCACACCAGTGTGCGGGCTTGGTGGCCAAGGCTTTCCGTCCCAAGGGACATATAGACGGAGATGATCAGCGCAAAGGAGGCGGTAACCACGATGTTCACCGTGGCAGAGACTGCGCCTACCGCATTGACCAGCACCGTGTCGATGCTTGCGGTGACCTTGTGCAGCAGCTGCTCCCAGTTGATGCCCTCCAGCCAGCTCATCAGCCAGCTCATATCGGTGTTCTGTGCGCTGAGATAGGCGGTCCAGCGTGGGATATTGGCCTCGATCTGCACATACAGGCTGTGGAAGGACTGCACCAGTTCCGGGATCAGCAGGGTGAGCGCCAGCACCAGCACCAGCACAACACCCAGCAGGGTGATGAAAAAGCTGAGAAGGCGGATGGCTTTCGCCGAGGGCTGCTTTTTGGCCTTGCCGAACAGGCGGTTCAGCCGCTTTTCCAGCCCGGTCATGGGCACGTTGATAAAAAGCGCCAGAATGCCGCCCGCCAGAATGGGCAAAACCAGATCTATGAGCTTTGCGGCAAAGGCCAGAACGTCAGAAAGCCGCAGCAGCGCTACAAAAAGCGTTACCCCTACAATGGTAACGAGCAGGGATTGTTTTGTTTTTGGTTCCATGAAAAAGTTCCTTTCCCGGAGGGTTATGCCCGCAAGCAGCAAAAAGACCGCCTGCGGGCTCTTTTTGGTATTGTAATCGGAAGAAAAGGGCTTGTCAAGACGAGGGAAAAGGGAAACGGAACTTTATAAAAGCAGTATGCAGTAATGTTAGCGGAAGCTTTTCAGCAGGGGAAAAGCGTGGTATACTTGTGCAGAGCAAATTAAAAAAATTGAGAGAAACACAGTTCGGAAGGAAAGAGATCATGTCGAAAGATGAATATCTGATCACAGACGCGCCGCTGAAAGCGCTGACGGTTTTTGCAATGCCAATGATCCTTGGCAGCTTTTTTCAGCAGGTCTATAATATGGCGGACTCCATCATAGTCGGCCAGTTTGTCGGCTCCTCGGCACTGGCGGCTGTCGGTGCCTGTGCTGCGCTGACCAATGTTTTTATCTGTGTGGCGTTGGGTGCCGGTGTGGGTGCCGGTGTGCTGGTAAGCCGCTATTTTGGCGCTAAAAACTATGGCAAAATGAAAACCATCGTGTCAACGTCTCTGATCAGCTTTCTGGTTTTGAGCGTTGTCCTTGGCGTTTTTGGCTTCTGCTTTTCCCATGCTATGATGAGCGGCTTGCAGACTCCCGCCGACATTCTGGAGGACGCGGTGCTGTATCTGCGGGTCTATTTTGTGGGTTTCCCGTTTTTGTTCATGTACAACATTCTTTCCACCATGTTTACCTCCATTGGGGAATCCAGAATTCCGCTGGGGTTGCTGATCTTTTCCTCCGTCCTGAATATTTTTATGGATCTCTGGATGGTGGCGGGGCTTGGCTTGGGTGTGTTTGGCGCAGCCCTTGCCACTTTGATCGCACAGGGCATTTCTGCCGTCTTTTCGTTTTTGATCTTCCTGTACCGGATGCGGCAATATAAAAGCCCCTTTAAAAAGTTTGACCGGCAGGAGCTGGTTTCCATGCTCCGCATTGCGGTGCCTTCGGTCTTGCAGCAGTCCACCGTGTCCATCGGCATGATGATCGTGCAGGCAGTGGTAAACCCCTTCGGCACACAGGCGCTTGCCGGGTATGCGGCAACGATGCGGGTAGAAAATGTTTTCTCGCTGATCTTTGTATCCATCGGCAATGCGGTCTCGCCCTATATCTCCCAGAATCTTGGCGCAAAGAAGATCGACCGCCTCAAAAAAGGCTACCACGCTGCGCTGGTGCTGGATCTCTGCTTTGCGGTCATTGCCTTTGCGGTCATTGAAACCCTGCACACCCAGATCTCCTCGCTGTTTTTGGGCAAGGACGGAACGGCGCTGGCCTATCAGGTGTCCGGTGATTATATGCGGTGGCTGGGTTACTTCTTCATCTTCATGGGCATCAAGATGGCGACCGATGGCGTGCTGCGCGGGCTTGGCGTCATGCGCCCGTTCCTCATTGCCAATATGGTAAACCTTGCCATTCGCCTGTCTGTTGCCCTGCTCTGCGCACCGCGCTATGGCATTGCCTTTGTCTGGCTTGCTGTCCCGGCAGGGTGGCTTGCAAACTTTCTGGTCTCCTATGCGGCGCTCAGAAGATCGTGGCCGACGGAGAATGCAGCGGCACCTCAATAATTTTGTGCAGCGCGGGAGCCTTTTTTCTACGCCCGCCCGGGCTTGTTACAGCGGTTTACTTTTGGCAGCGGAAATGCTATGATATCCATAAAAAAGGCAAGGAGGAGCTACAATGGGCATTGCAGGGAACGAATGGGGTTTTCAGGTGGGCACGCTGCCCAAAGGTGCACGGGATAAGATCAGCGATGTGCCGGGGGTGACGGTAGGGCACTGCACCTTGGCAGACGGCGTGGTGCAGACCGGCGTAACGGCGCTGCTGCCGCACCAAGGGGACGTGTTCCACGAAAAGGTGCTGGCGGCCAGCTATGTCATCAACGGCTTTGGCAAGACCACCGGCCTTGTGCAGATCGACGAGCTGGGCACGCTGGAAACGCCCATCCTGTTTACCAACACCCTCAGCGTGGGCACGGCGCAGACCGCGCTGGTAAAGTATATGCTGGAGAAAAACCCCGACATCTGCGAGACCACCGGCAGCGTGAACCCGGTGGTCTGCGAGTGCAACGACTGCGGCCTGAACGACATCCGGGGGCTTCATGTCACCGAAGAGCACGTCTTTGCCGCGCTGGCAGACTGCAAGGCAGACTTTGCCGAGGGTGCCGTAGGTGCCGGGCGGGGAATGCGCTGCCATGGGTTGAAAGGCGGCATCGGCTCTGCCTCCCGGGTGGTGGAGCTGGACGGCAAGCCCTATACCATAGGTGCACTGGTGCTTTCCAACCACGCGCTGTTCGATGACCTCATCGTGGCGGGCACGCCTATCCATACCCTGCTGAGCGACAGCATCCCGCCCCACGAGGATAAGGGCTCTATCATCACGGTGCTGGCCACGGATATCCCCCTGAGCGAGCGGCAGCTGCGGCGGCTGTGCCGCCGGGCGCTGGTGGGGCTTTCCCGCACCGGGTCCTACTGCGGCAACGGCAGCGGCGAGATCGTCATCGCCTTCACTACCGCTAACCGAATGCCGCATGATTCGGAAAAAGCCCTGCTGCCCATGACCATGCTCCACGATGACGCCATCAACCCCCTGTTCCGGGCGGTGGCAGAGTGCGTGGAGGAGAGCGTGCTCAGCAGCCTGCTCCACGCCGAGACGGTTACCGGCAACCACGGCCGTACCTTCCGCAGCCTGACGGAGCTCCTGAAACAAAAAGGCTGAGACCCTGCAATACAGAAAAAAGCCCCGCATCCGGTGCGGGGCTTTTGCTTTGCTCAATAGCGGCGGTGGATCTTTTTGGTGGGCTTGCGGCGGTTCCAGTTGGCGCACAGCAGCCACAGCCCGTAGATCAGGGCGGCGATCAGGCTGAGCACCAGCACCACCTTCAGGTACAGGCTGGTAAAAAACTCCTTTACCTTGTCCACCCCGAACAGCAGCGGGTTGCGGGCTACGTCCTGCCCGGCGATCAGTTCCACCACGCCGATGGTCTCGCCCGCCAGCTTCAGCTCCACCGTGCCCACCACATCGCCCTGCTGGATGGGGGCGCAGACGTAGTCCGGCAGATGGAAGTATTTCTGGGTCACGGTGCCGTCGCTGGTGGAGGGCAGCAGGGTCATCATGCTGTCGTTGGGGTACAGCTGCAAAGTGTCGGTGTCGGAGGAATACTTTACCGGGATCTCTGCAATGGTCAGGTCGGTGTCCAGCGCAGCCTGAATGGAAAAGCTGTCGAACACCCAGTCCATCAGCTCGACCGTCTCGAACAGGGCAGGGCGGCGGTTGGCGTAGCCAAGGGTATCGCAGCTGTCGGGGCTTTCCATCACGCAAAAGATATAGGTGGCACCGTCCTTGTTGCCCCACGAAACATAGCTCTGGGTGCCGGTATCGTTTTTAAAGGCGGTCACGCTGCACATACCGCCCTGCATGGCGCTGCGGTAATAGCCGCCGCCGCTGCCCTTGCTCAGCGCGGCGTTCTGGCTGACCAGCACCGAGGAGGAGCGGTGCTTCTCCTTGGCGGGCATGGTAAAGCTGGGCGCACCGGATACTTCCACAAAGGCGTCAAAGCTCATCAGGTAGCGCAAAATCAGGTACATATCCACGGCGCAGGTGGTGTTGCCGCTGTCGATGCCGCAGGCGTCCGTCCAATTGCTGGCGGTGGTGCCGATGCGCTGGGACAGGGTGTTCATCTGCGCCACCCAGCCGTCCAGATCGCCGCCGGAAAGGGCGTATGCCACACCCATAGCCGCTTCGTTTGCGTTGCGGGTAAGCATGGCGTACATGGCCTCGCGGTAGGTAAAAGTCTCGTTGGAGCGCATATCCGCGTTGTTGGTGTTGTAAACATAGTCCGAGATGGCAAAGGGCATCTGGAAGGTGCTGTCCAGCTGGTCGGCGTAGTTGGTCAGCAGCACGGCAAGGGTCATATATTTGGTCAGACCGCCGGCCGACACCTGTTTTGTGCTGTCCTTATCATAGACGATGATGTTGGTATCGGTGTTCACGATATAGGCGCTTGCAGCCTGCACCTGATACACCGGGCTGGGGTCAAACATGGCCCCGGCGGGCAGCACAAGGCAGCTGAGCAGGAATACAAGCGAGAGAACCAGTGCAAAAATACGTTTCATGTGGACAATTCCTTTAAAAAGCGATAAAATATACGAGATACGGCTGCGCTGTGCGGCGCGCCGGAAGATCAATTTTGCAGCAAGTGTGCTGTGTTCTATAATAATAACAGGTTTGCCGGGGTGTTACAAGAGCCTTGCGGTGTTTTACACCGTTCTTTCGCTCCGGCAGGGAGGGCAGGAATGGTATATCTAACAGGGGACACCCACGGCGATATCCAGCGCTTCAAGCAGGGCAAACTGCGCTGGCTGGGCAAAAAGGACACCGTGGTGGTGCTGGGGGATTTTGGTTTTGTGTGGGACGGCAGCGCCGCAGAGCGCAAGCGGCTGGACTGGCTGCGCAAGCGCCCCTACACGCTGCTGTTTCTGGACGGCAGCCACGAAAACTACGACCTGCTGGCACAGTACCCGGAGACCGAACTCTTCGGCGGCAGGGTGCAGAGCCTTGGCGGCAATGTGTACCATGTGTGCCGGGGCAGCGTGCTGGAGCTGGAGGGCAAAAGCTATCTCTGCTTTGGCGGCGCGGAAAGTCAGGATAAGGACGACCGGGAGCCGGGTGTGAACTGGTGGAAACAGGAAATGCCCAGTGACGAGGAGTACGACACCTGCCGCCGCAACTTAGAGGCAGTAGACTACAAGGTAGATTATGTGCTGACCCACGATGCACCAAGCAGATTTTTGGATTTTACCGCCCTTGCCCTTGGCGAGAGCAACCGTCTGCACCTGTTTCTGGACGAGATCTTGCTCAAGCTGACCTACGAAAAATGGTTTTTTGGCTGCTATCACAAGGATGTGCAGCTTTCCACCAAGAGCCGGTGTGTGTTCTGCGATGTCATCCCTATGGGTGAGCGGCGCACCGGGCTGTTCCACCGATAGGAGGGAATATGCAGGTTACAATAAAACTTGCCACCCGGGAAGGTGCGGCGCACATCAGCGGCATTCTGGCGGGCTTTATCCTGCTGGCAAAGCGCGGGGAACTGACTTTGCGGGTGCAGGACGAGCGGCAGGGCAGCCCCATTGCCCGGGAGGCGCTGCTGGAAACTGAAATTGACGGC
>OGJX01000609.1_pt1 | contig 32581 bp, 32 predicted proteins | sample 1572381 | NCBI WGS metagenome assembly OGJX01 (sample SAMEA2582085, study PRJEB24529) | metagenome | biome: Human gut stool | place: China | collected 2011
GGTGTTAAAAGAGGCATTTCCACAGGCTACATTTGTAGGATTTACAGGAACACCTATTTTTGAAGAGAATAAAAAAAGTGCAGATGGACAATATGCACGAACTACACATGACCAATATGGAGAAGTGCTACATCGGTACACTATAAAAAATGCATTAGAAGATGGATCGGTATTAGGTTTTCAAGTTGAGCATGAGTCAACTATTCATGAAGATGAGATTGCCAATGTAGTATTTCGAGCTATGCGTGCGGATCAGAGAAACTTAAATTTTACTGACGAGGAACTCGTATCTGCAGTTGAATCAATGAAAGATATTGATAAAGAAGGATATCTTCAAAATGCTCACTATGAATCTGATGAACATATTTTATCAGTAATCCGTAAGATTTTAAGCCCTAATAATGCATATCGTAAGTTTGTATTCAAAGATGGTAAACCAACAATGTCAGCTATTTTAACGACTAGTTCTATCAATATGGCGAAGCGTTATTATAAGGCTATTAAAGAGTTTACCTCTGATAAAAACTGGATAGAAACACAATTTCCGAATCAGCCTTTACGACAAGGTGCTGTTATGAATGATCCAGATTTTCCTCGTGTGGCTATAACGTACTCTTTAGAGGAAAATACAAGGGATTCAGCAGAAAAAGAAGCTGAAATGGCAGAGATTATTGCGGAATATAACAAGATGTTTGGTACATCTTGGTCGGTTGAAAGTATCAATCGTTATAATGGGGATATTAATAATCGCTTAGCTCGTAAAAAAGGTGAGTTTAAAGAGTTCGGCAAACATCTAGATTTAGTTATTGTTGTAGATCGATTACTTACTGGTTTTGATGCACCAAGATGTCAGACCCTTTTTGTAGATAGAAACCTTCAATACGCTGGACTTATACAAGCTTTTTCTCGAACAAATCGGACGTATAAAGGTAAGGATAAAGGGCTTATTACAACCTTTAGAAAACCAGCAACTATGAAAGAGCATGTATATGCGGCAACACGCTTGTATTCGCAAACAAATAATAATAGTAGTTTAATATATCCAACATATGAAGAATCTAAAAAGAAATTTAATGTTGCTTATACGGCTTTAGTGAAATTGGATGCTATAAATCCGAATAATCCAATTACAGAACATGCCCCCATATCAGACAGAATTAATTTTGTGAAGTGTTTCCAAGATTTAAATAAAGCATATCGTGCTATAGCCTCATATGATGAATTTAATATAGAGCTTGATGGGGATAAACATGGAACTTTCACTAAAAAAATTGCACTCATAGAAGATAATATAGGTCTGTATAATACTATAAAGGCCTCTTTAAAACCTGATGACAAAACTGAACCAGGTATTGAACTTATTGACTTCTTTGATTCTAATACTGTTCAAACTTATACAGTTGATAAAAGTTATATAGATGCTTTATTAAGTGAATATGAGCCGAATAGTCAAGATACTCGTGCAAAGATTGAAGATGCCTTAACTAAATTAAATAAGAGTGAATCCGTTCGAGTTATCTACAAAAATATCCTTGATGATATTGATACACACGTAATAGATAAAGATAGTAATTTATTGAAAATTAAACGAGAATACTTTACTAAGGCATATGATTCTATTGTTGAAGACTTTGCTTCAACATGGTGTGTTGATGTAGATGAACTTATGGTATCTGTAAATCAATCTACAGTTGGTGAGGATATATATAATAAAAATAGGATAGTAGGCAGTGCTAACTATCCTGTATATGTACAACAACACCCAGACGCAGATCCGTTCTCATACCCTCAACATATGATAGAGGCTTGGGAAGTGTGTTTATTTGATGAAGTTATTCCGTTGAGAGATGAGTTGAAGTAGTTTAGCCTTATTATTGTTTTATATTTGATTATTTAATTAAATATCCGAAATATTGTACGTATATTGTCAAAATTGTTTGGAAAAGTAGTATTAATCCTATATGGTATTTGATACTACTTTTTTGTTCTTTGGGAACAGCGTAAGTTGGGAGATATTACAAAAACAAATCCGTTTAAATCATATCTTTCTAATGCACTTGAGATAGGCAAATATGAAGTTATTCAACAAGGAGAAATTCCGATTGCCGGTTATGCAGATGGTATTCCGTGTTATAACTATGAGAATATAACTATATTTGGAGATCATACACTATCACTGTTCAAACCAAACAAACCATTTTTTATTTCATCTGATGGAGTTAAGCTTTTATCTCCATTAGTGAAAATAGACGGTCAATTTTTTTATTATTTACTAGAGAGATATAAGCCTAAAAGTGAAGGTTATAAGAGACATTTTACTATTTTAAAGAATTGTGAAGCTTATTTTCCCAATAATATAGAAGAACAAACTAAAATTAGTACGCTCCTCAACAGGATGAACTCTATTATTACCCTTCATCAGCAAGAGCCATTTCTATGTGGGAACAGCGTAAATGGTGGGGTAAAATTATGTTAACAATAGAGGAAAAGTCCGAACTATTTTATATTTATTACGAAAAGTGGATACGAATTTATAAAGAAGGGGCTATTCGTAATGTAACAATGCGAAAATATGAGATAACGCTACTATGGCTAAAGCGATTAGTTCCTGAACTTAGAATATCACAATTAAATAGGATCTCATATCAACAACTATTAAATGATTATGCGGAGTTTCATGAACGACAAACAACGATGGACTTTCATCATCAAATAAAAGCAGCTGTATTAGATGCAGTGGATGAAGGGTTGATAGATAGGGATCCAACTCGAAAGGCGATTATAAAAGGTAGGTCACCGAGAATTAAGAAAATCAAATATCTGAATCAGTTTGAATTACATACATTATTAGTAAATTTGAAATTGACATCAGAAATTAATTGGGATTGGTTGATATTGATAATAGCAAAAACTGGAATGAGATTTTCAGAAGCTTTAGCATTAACTCCAAAAGATTTTGACTTCTCACATCAATCATTGATTGTAGATAAGACGTGGGATTATAAAGGTGATGGCGGATTCTTACCAACAAAGAATAAATCATCAGTAAGAAAAATACAGCTTGACTGGCAAACTATTATAAAGTTTTCAGAACTGATTAAAGGCTTACCAGATGATAAGCCGATATTTGTAAAAGGTCGTGTATTCAATTCAACAATAAATGGTGTATTAGAACGGTATTGTAAAAAATTAGGAATACCAGTCATATCAATTCATGGATTACGACATACACATGCATCGCTATTGCTCTTTGCAGGAGTCTCGATTGCAAGTGTTGCAAGACGTTTAGGCCATGCGAGTATGACGACAACGCAGAAAACATATATACATATAATTCAGGAAATGGAAAATAGAGATATTGATCTAGTGATGCGTTCGATGGCTGGATTAGCTTGAGATTTATTTTGTAGAAATGGCTTTTACTGATGAAGGGTAATAGATTTATCTATTCCTCTAAATACTTTACCAATCTGATTAGCTTCTGCTTCATTTGAAGGTATTTGAACTGTAATTTTTCCTAGTTCACTTCCATTAATAGCAGGATAGCTTGTACCCGTACAATTATCTAAAACTACTTTAACAAAATTATCATTCTGAACTAATGTAAGTAAAAAATAGCTGTCTAATTTAGATCGTAACTGCGCATATCCAGTAGAGAACACCATGTCTTTATCAACATTTTCGAATAGATAATTATTACGTTGATAAGGTCTTACTGTTTGATAAAAAACATCACCATAGGAGGCTAAGCGTTGAGCACGAGAAGGTGCATTTTCCTTTTTAATAACTTGAAATCCTAACAAATTTGTTCCCACAACAGATTCTAAGTCAACATACTTAAATTTGTCAGGTAATTCAGTTTTTGGGTTTATCGTAACAACTTCACCTAACTTACGCTGTTCCCAATCTTCCGTAAATCCTTTAAATCGTATTCTAGGTTTATTTTTCATGATTAAACACCTCGAGTACGCCATTTAACCATTCTTTATCTTCCTCAGCACATTCTAATTGAAGAAGCATATCATAAATTTCTTGTTCTAATTTTGATTCTTCTTCATTAATAGCTTTCATTTCCGCACCTAGTGCAACCATGTCTATTGGTGCTTCTTCTTCGAATGTATCAACATAGCGCGGAATGTTAAGATTAAAGTCATTCTCTTTAATCTCTTCAAAAGATGCTAAATAAGCATACTTTTCAACACTTTCACGATTTTTATATGTATCAACAATACGTTTAATATGCTCAGGTTCTAATTTATTCTGATTTTTAAACTTAGTAAAACCATTACTTGCATCAATGAATAATACATCGCGACCTTTACGGTTCTTTTTAAGAATAATAACAGTTGTAGGAATAGATGTGCCAAAGAAAAGGTTTGCAGGCATACCAATAACAGCATAAATACTACCATCTTCTAATAATTTTTTGCGAATTGTACCTTCTGCTGCACCTCTAAATAAAACACCATGTGGCAAAACGATTGCCATTGTACCAGACGTTTTTAAGTGGTAAAAACCATGTAATAGGAAAGCAAAGTCAGCCTTAGATTTAGGTGCAAGTTTTCCGTATCGATTAAAACGTGCATCATCCATAAATGTAGAATCTGCTGACCAGTTAGCAGAATACGGAGGATTCATGACTACAGAATCAAACATATATGGCTCATCTGTAGGCCAATCTTTATTCAATGTATCCCCATTATGTAGTCGTTGATCCTCAGCACTTACTTCATGAAGAATAAGGTTCATGCGTGCTAGATTATATGTGGTTACATTAAGTTCTTGTCCATGATATTGAACACGATCTGGATTATTTAAATATTTACGCACATTTAGCATTAGAGAGCCAGAACCCATTGTAGGGTCATATACAGTAAATGATGGTGTATCTTCTTGACCGATAGTTACTATTTGAGCCATCATATCAGATACCTGTTGAGGCGTATAAAACTCACCAGCTTTTTTACCAGATCCAGCGGCAAACTCACCAATTAAATATTCGTAAGCATCACCTATAACATCACCATCATGGCCTAATACATCAACTTCATCAAGCTTTTTAATCACTTCACTGATTGTAATATTACGTTGATTAGCATCAACACCTAATTGTTTTGAATCTAGGTCAATGTCATCAAATAAACCTTCAAATTGTTTATATGCTGTTTCTAAACGTACAAAAGCATTTCTTAAATGAACTAATTCAAAAGAATTATCTTTAACAGCATTAGCAAGTTCACTAAATAAATATTGAGGCTCTATATGATACCCCAATGTATCAGACATGGTAGCAATAAAGAAATCTTTATTTTTTTCATCCAAAATATATGATTTATATAATTCTGTTTGCTTTGCTACAGTATTGTATTCATCAAGAGATTTATAAGCTTTTACAACTGTCGATTCTAATAATTTATCGGATAAATATTTATAAAATATTAGCCCCAATAGATAATCCTTATATTGATCAGCACTCATTTTGCCGCGTAAACTATCAGCAGCACTAAATAATTTTTGATTTAATTCGGCACCCATAATATCTCCTAACTTTTCATGATTTATTCATAGTAATTAATTTTATTCTACTACAAAAAATGCCACATATAAACACTTTACTAAAGTAACAGTGAAATATGTGGCAAAAATTAAGCATCTTTCAAAATAAGAGATCAACATATTCTTTTTACGAGATAACAACGTAACAATATATCCCATAAATTGCCCCCAATATAGACAATGCACATAGTACTTCATCCATATATTCTGGTAATAACTTAATACGGTATATATCAAGATATCGATATATAATTTTTGTTGAAACATTCTTTGTAAACATAGATACAAAATAAAGATAAAACTCACAAGTACTTTCTACTGCATCTATAATGGCGAGAATTATAACGACAATAATTGCATAATACATAAAGTATGGCATATTTATTGCTTGAATTATCAAGTAAAAACCTACAGCGTTAATAAGATTAAAAATGAATATACCTAATGTTACAAGTGATATAACGACACTTTTAACTTCAGGTGTAACGTTAGCAAGAACACTTAATCGATTAGACTCAACATAATCTTCCATTTCCTCTTTAAGGGTATCTTCATCATGACTATTTATTGGCCACCACGAAAAATCAACAGAACCACGGTATAAACGAACTACTAGCCAAAATATAAAATACAGCAATACTAATCCTGTGTAATGTGACATAATATAAGACCTCCCATAAATCATATATAAATAAAATACCACATCATACGGGACCAAAAATTCCTATATGATGTGGTATTATTTTCTTTACAATCTATTTAATTACTATATATTAAATGTAATACTACTTTTAGGATTCTTCAGTTTCGGAAAGCCATATATCTCCAACGCATGTAAAATCTTTTGAATGGTCTCTTTAATATTATCTTTAGACACCGGTATAGAACTCACGATAAATATAATGCCATCCACTTTTGCAGGATAAATACTTACAACACAATCTTGGCTATGTATAATTCGGAGCAAATATACATCATAGATTGACTCAACATAAAAATCAAACTCCTGACTTTCATGTATTACATCAGGTATGTCGTGAACTGGTGCTACAGTACAATCAGATATCTGAAAAGAATCTACATCAAAATATACTCTACAATTACGTTTTCGTTTCATCCGTTCTAGTCGTTCATCTATCATGTTTCACCACATCACTAATTAGTCGCCCCAAGTCTATGGCATTTTTAGAGGTAATAATAGGCTTACCAGTTCTAGCTTCAATAGATTTACGTGCATCACCAGCAATAGAACCACCATCTTGAGCAACTTGTTTATTCTCGTCTAATCCTTGAGGATTAGTTGCCTCCGCAATATCCTTTGTAGCCGTTTCGGCTAACATATTTAAGATAAGTTCTGTAGTAGACATATTATCTCGTAGATTTTCTTTTTTTAGCCCCTTAAAGTCCTTATATTCTCTAGTCGTCATTCCAGACCAAGCTTTAGAGATTTCATTCGTTAGGATAGCATATTCATTACCAGCTTTAACACCATGATCTTGCCATGTATCTGTAAGTTCTTTACGCACTTGAATAGCCTGTAATCGTTGGTTAATCCATTCTCGGCTATATCCCTTACGAGCATATGATTCTAAAGCCCTATCAATCGTGAGTTCCGGATCAATGATTTCATCAATACGTTCTTTACCAACCTCTGCTAACCACATTTTAAAAGGTTCTGCCTTAGGCGATGGAACAGATTGTATGATACGGAAAATACCTTGCATATCGGCAACATCTGTTAATCGCATTTTACCATCTGGAGCTTTCAATTTTAACTGTCGACAAATTGTCGACAGTTCACTTTTCTCTTCTTCTGACATACGTTTTTTCACTCGATACCAATAATCACGCGGATTATTGCTTTCAGTCAGAGAACCTACAACATCCACTATACTAAAATACCACTCTTCCCTTTCATTATCCCACACAGAACGAATTTGACTACCTTCAAACATCTTTACATTATCACTCATACATCTTCCTCCTCTCTTTAAACACAAATATATGTTCTATATTATTATCTATAGTATACGCCTTTTAGCATAAGAAATAAAGATATTTTCTAGAAAAATAGAGCTCTTTTTTAACTTTCATCACACACAAAAAGCCCTCTATCACAAGGTATATGCCTCGCAATAGAGAGCCTATAGTTACATGAAAAAATCTAACCGATGGTGAGAGTTACTTCACAAGGTATTTTTAAATTCCTTACATTGTCTATTATTTCGTATTCTTAATATCAACCGTCGCCATATCGTTTGGCATCTTAGCCCCAAGCCCACTTTGGAATGTGTTATAGTAGTCCTTATTGTTATTAGTATCTACATATTGCACAATATCTCGCAAGTATTTTTCGACCAAAGAATTCGTTTTATAGGTCATAATAAAGTGATTGTACACATATTGTTTATCATGGGATATTAACATATATATCGTTGTTTTAGGGCGCTTAATTTGCATATATATTGATGGCATAGCATCATTCCATACGGTAGCAAATTGGATTGGTTGATGCATCGAATACTTGTCAGTTAGAATAATACTGCGTACAGCTTTCGGGAAAATCTTCTCTGGATGTTGTATATCTTCATCCTCAACAGGCATCACCATGATACCTTCTCTATACTGATCGCTATCGTATACATACATATACGAATTATTTTTATCCTCCCGCATCATTTTACTTGTTTTTAGCGTTAAGAATGTAAACTCATTAATTTTCAAAGCTTTGCTTTTTGAAAGTATATCCTTCGCTGGTTCAATGGATGGTAATACATAGTTTACCAACGGGGACATTATTATGTCTTTAGCCTTATCAATACCTTGTGCTTTTAACACACTAAACTGTTTTCTAGGCATAAAATTATAACCCACATGATACGAAATCGTCGGTGTATTCTTCATCGTAAAATTAAGACTCCCCACCATTGGTGCACCTTTAGCATACGTTACATCCCATGTCGCTTTTTCAACCGTAGGATACGTAAATTTACCAGCATATAATGAATGGTCATCACCACGAAATACACCAGCTGTTTTCTCTGCGATAGCTTTCATATCATCAACAGTCAATTTGCTATAAGGAATCTTACTATCCTCCCAATTATTGCCTGCTGGTTGATGACGTAATTCATAAGCCATCATACCGTCGGGGCTCATAATCATTGCATTTCTGAAAGCAGATGTACCATCTTCAATTTTTTCAGTATTGCCATATCGACTTGAGTAGGGCATAGTGAATTTTACATTGGCCCCATCCTCTTTCAAAATAAATATTGATGAAGAAAAATCTAATGCATGGTTCAACTCACGATTTGAATAAATGATATCATTTAAATCAAATTCGCCATTACCTACCACTTGTTTGGGCATATATGTTTTTATATCCTTTTCAACATCCCGTTCCATCTGTTGCGCATCCGCATCAGTCTTGCGATAATTCTGATACGCATCCTTTGATACAGTTGGATCTGCACCTGGTATATTAATATCAATTGCTTGGCTACCTAATGTCACAAAACTAAAACATAGTGCAGCCATTAACGCACGTTTCATCATAAACTCTCATCCTTTCACATAATGTCTCCCCAATATTATATATATAGAATATCATATTCCATTTGACTTATAGTAGTATAATATAAGTATAAAAACTAGGAGATGATTACTATGAAATTTACAAAACGTATAATTGTCATGACATTCTTAGCCGTAACTGCTGCTGTATCTACAGGATTTGCTTACGATTATGTATGCAATAACTCTCAGTACAATTGCAACACTAACACACAATACAACTCCGATAACAATACGAATAATACTAACTATGCACCAAGCAACAATAATAACCAAAATTATTGCGGTCCAAACTCTAATACTAGAGGATGCGGTGGATATAGAAGATAATATGGTAAATACGATAAAGGCCTATAGTACTAAACATGTACTATAGGCTTTTGTCATATACTTTCAGAAGATAAGAAAAATATTAAAATAGTAACTGTTAGCAAATTTGGCTACTTATGCCCCACCAACTGATAGCTCATATCCACTAGCATTTTAAGTTTCTCTATATCTTCATAGCTTTCTATATCCACCGACATCCAGTGTTGTTTATTCATATGATACGCAGGATAGATTCCGTTTTCATGGATCAGATTAGGAATCAAGTCCGGTTCGCATTTTAGATTGACTATATCCATAGGTTCATTTGTATCTTGACCTACTTGATGGCCTTTGATATCAAAAATTCCAGCAAACCATTTTTGATTATCTCTACGTCGGATTACTATATAGTCAGGGTATCTTTCCCATGGATAATCAATATCACAGACATATTCTTGTTGTATGTATTGAAGTAATTCATTACGATTCATAATTTCCTACCGCGTTTTATAAAAGTCCATATCGAACATATCTTTTGGTATAGCTGCCATACCTGGTAGACTTCTTGAGTATTTATCTGCATCATTTGCATTATCTACATATTGAACTATGTCACGCAGATCTTTTGCTGGCGTCTCATAATCAGAGTTCGCCATTATAAAGTGTGTATATAAATATTTATCGTCATACAGCGATTGAATGTACATTCTAGATGTAGAACGTTCTACCTCCATATAGATGGCCGGAGTAGCATCATTCCAAACTGTAGCGTATTGGATTGGTTTATAATCAGAATAAGGCTTATACATAATGAAATGTTGTATTAATTTAGAGTTAATTTTATGGCGATTTGCTAACTCCTCTGGCCGTAACTCTCTGACCATAATGCCTTCACGATAACTTTTACCATCATAAATATAAATTGCATCATTATCCGGACCATGATATGTCAAATTAATTGATTTTAATGTTTGGAATGTAAATCCATTTATAGTTATCGGTTTAGTTTTGGAAAGTAACTGTTTAGCTGGTTCAATAGATGGTAAAACATAATTAACTAATGGAGACATTAATTCTTTATACACATATTCCTGATCATGTTTCTTTAACAGTTCTACTTCTCTTTTTTTAGATAAATCATAACTTATACGATAGTACATCGAAGGCTCTGATTTAATGCTAAAGTTAATTGCCCCTTCTAAAGCACCAGTTTGCGTTGGACTAATCTCCCATGTAGCATGTTTAATAGTAGGATATGAAAAGGAGTTTTCTTTTATGGAATTTACATTATCCCTACGAATGGTATAATGTAAATTTCCATCAATCAAAAGAATATTTCCCTTTTTAACATCTGTAGTTAATGGGTCCCCTTTCACAGTTTTACCAAACTGACTACTCACAGGCATCGTAAATTTTATATTTGCGCCATTATCTTTAAGAATAAAAACAGAGGACGAGAAATTAACGGAATGATTCAGTTCCTCAGTAATGTATACTAACTCATCCATTGACCATTTTCCAGGCATATTGTTAGTATATTTTGCCTTAATTTGACTACCTACATCTACTTCCATATCCTTAGCAGTTTTATCAACTTTACGATAGTTTTGATACGCATCCTTTGAAATTGATGGATCTGCACCGGGAATATTCACATCAACAGCATAACTAGATACACCCACAGCACTTAATATTGCAGCACTTAGTAATAATCGTTTTAACATATACAGCTCTCCATAAAATAGTAATCTATAAAACAATTTTCTTTAATTTAGTTCTTAACTGGTATCATATTTTCAAAACTTGTGCCATATGCTTCTTTAAAAATATAATTTCCCACTACATATTTAGGATCATGTAAAGCTACATCAACGTATTGTTCTTCCCTATTATTAGAGTTAGCAAAAGGTATACCTTCATAATTAAAGTCTTCTATACTATTCATAGTCAATCTCATACCAGAACGAGCTTGTTTGGCATAAATAAGCAAGGAATAATCTTGTGAATACTGTGGTATACGCAATATGCTAGCTACTGTATATCTTATATCATATCGATATGTAACTAAAACCTTATGAATATATGGATTAAGTCTATAACTATTTTTATTTTCAACCTCATATACAACTGCTTGAACTTTATAAATAGATTGATCTTCTTCAATACTTTTAATAGAACTCTTATCTACAAAATATGTGATAGCATTCTCACCTGTAATAATAGGAATATTATTTTTATTAATCTTTATATCTTGCATCGATATAGCCTGAATTTGTAATGGTAACACTATACAAGACAATAATAAAATGATAAGTATTTTTTTCATTATATTTTCTTCTCTCTTATCTATTTACATAAACTTTTATAATTTATAACTCTAGAATATCACATAATGAACTATTTCTTTCATTATATTAAAGCCTGTAATACTCAACATAAGTATTACAGGCTTTTATGCTATTTCAAGTTTATATTAGAACTCAACCTATCAATATACTATTTCCTAACCATTCATACGGTTAAAGTATTCAATGGCTTTTGTTGAGAATTCAACGAATGTATTCCCATAAGAGTATGGTCCTAATTCATATGGTTGGTATACAAGACCGATAGCGCCTTTACCTTTTAAGTAGTAGTTATCAGAAACATATTCTACATTCCAGTTAGGTAATAGGTCTGCTTTTTTATGATCTTCACGGTAGAGGCGCAATATACCAGAGTTAATGCCCCGTTCTATTTGTTGTGGATTAGCAATTTTTACATAGTTATATAGCGGAATTCTTTGGCCAGTTATCTTGTTATATACTAAGCCTTTAGTGTTATACATTCCATGTGCGGCACCAGCATGATAATGATATGTAGTTAACAAAATAGATACTACTTGAGCATCTTCATAGGTAACTTTATAATTTTGCTTTACTTGGTACGCATGTTGATCGTAATAAACTGATTTCGCATATAAAACATAGTTAGCAATGTCTGTATTAATTGCTTTTTGTGCAAACATATTATTGGTATATACCAATGGATATTTTAATTCCATGTTTACATCGGACTGACTACCTGTAACAACAGTTGCATATGTAGGCACAGCAATCATAACACCTAACATAGAAGTCATACAAAGCTTTTTCAACATTCCCATAATAATGTCTCCTTTTAACAAACACCTTCAAATAGGTTCATTATTGTGTTAGTTCTACAAGCTATGATAAAACTCCTCTTTTTCTATTTCACTTTTCTCATAATTTATTCATTTTATTCATTATATAAAATAGCTAAAACTATCTACTATTTCACACTAAAGTGTTAGGAAGAACTCCGCCTAATACAGCAATAATAAGTCCAAGTACAATCATCCAAATTGATATAAACCTTAAAACAAAGGAAGTATGTGTATAGATTTGTATAGTAAATTGATTATAATCAACCGATCCTTTAATCACCTTATCGCCTACTTTTTTCATAACTGTATCTAGCACAAAAGGATCTTCTGTAATGGACAGTCTATAGGTGCCTGGACCCGCATCAAAGGTATATAGTTCCATTCTTGAGTGAGTTAAACTATTAACCCGGGCACGCATAATAGATAGAAATAAAGGAATCGTCCTTCCCGTTGTTTCATCAACTAAGTTAAAGCCAAATTCGCCAATAGGCGCCTTTGTAAACATTTTTCCACTAAGCCATACCCCATACGTTCCTGCTCGCTCTAAAGTAAAAGTGCCTTCTTTATTTACATAAGGCATCTCATAGAGCATCTTAGCTCTACCAAAGCGAATCGTATATTTAATACCTAAATAGAACAAACAAAGTCCTAACGGTATCAACAGATAAAATAACTGTTCCATTACCTACTCCTCCTCTATTCTCCCGCTCTAACACAACACGATTGTATTTTCACTATAGCATACTTTCACCATGCAAAAAAGGACCCTCCAAAGAGAGTCCTTAGTCTGTATTGTTATGCTATTAAGCGTTTTTAGCTACTTCAACAAGTTTAGCGAATGCTGCTGCATCGTTAACTGCCAAGTCAGCCAACATTTTACGGTTAACTTCAACGCCTGCTTTAGTCAAACCAGCGATGAAACGGCTGTAAGTTGTGCCATTGATGCGAGCCGCTGCGTTGATACGAGCGATCCACAATTGACGGAATTCGCGTTTTTTCGCACGACGGTCACGACGAGCGTAGTACAACGCTTTCATTACTGTTTCGTTAGCTTTTTTGAACAAACGAGAACGAGTACCGCGGTAACCTTTAGCTAATTTCAAAATCTTTTTATGACGTGCATGAGCTGTAACGCCCTTTTTCACTCTTGCCATTGTATATTCCTCCTAAATTACGATATATCGATCTAATAGTTAACGATTAAGCGTATGGTAAGCATTTAGCTACGCGTTTGTGGTCAGCTTTTGCAACCAATGTAGCTTTACGTAAATTACGTTTACGAGCTGGAGATTTTTTCTCAAGAATGTGGCTTTTGAAAGCTTTTGCACGCTTGAATTCACCAGTACCAGTTACTGCGAAACGTTTAGCCGCTGCGCGACGAGTTTTAATTTTTGGCATAATTATAATCCTCCCAAAACATTATTTACTTACTAAAATCATGGTCATGTTACGACCTTCTAATTTAGCTGCTTTTTCAATAGACGCTGTTTCTTTGAGTTCTTCAGCGAAACGTGTCAACACTGCCATGCCTAGTTCTGGATGTGAAAGTTCACGACCGCGGAACATGATAGTTACTTTTACTTTGTTACCTTCACCCAAGAATTTGGATGCGTTTTTCATTTTTACGTAAAAGTCATGGTCTTCAATATGTGGACGTAACTTAACTTCTTTTAAAGTTACGATTTTTTGTTTCTTTTTCGCTTCTTTCTCGCGTTTTTGTTGTTCATAACGATATTTACCGTAGTTCATAATGCGAGCTACCGGTGGTTTAGCGTTAGGTGCAATTTCCACAAGATCAAGATGCTTTTCTTCAGCCAATGCCAACGCCTCACGGCCAGACATAATACCGATTTGTTCGTTTTCAGGACCTACGACACGAAGTTCACGAGCACGAATCTCTTCATTAATGCGTGGTGTATCCTTGCTAATAGCGTTCACCTCCAAGAGAATAAAAAAAACGGACGGCAAACACCATCCGAATAGAGTTCTCTATATTAACCTCATACTTCATGGTATTAGGTGAGTGGCGGATGGCCTCTGCTTCATAAATTACTTAATTATAATAACAAATCGTATGGTGAAAGTCAACAAAAAATATTGAGCTTTTAACAATGAATTTGTTATTACAACTCTTATAGTATAACAAACATTATAAGTTCTGTATATAGGTATACTTACTGACACCGCTCTCTCTTTATGTATACAATATTCTTATAAATTATACAACTAATTCTATAGAAAATACGATACAATAATATTTATAGAATAGTCTAGCTTATATAGTGTACTTTATAGAATAGTGTACTTTATAGAATAGTGTACTTTATAGAATAGTGTACTTTATAGGATAGTCTAGTTTATATACTTTACATTATTTATTATTATACAGTAATAGGTATTACACAAATTGAAAGGAGTTTTATTATGAGTGTAACAACCCCTGCCCCTCCTCAAAAGGCGCGTACAACTGCTCAAAATATTGGACTTATTTTATCTTTCATTGTTCTAGGTGGCATTTTATTATTACCTACACCAGAAACATTATCTACAGGTGGTCATCGTATGATCGGTGTACTAGCCTTTGCCATTATCTTATGGATGACCTCAGCTGTTTCCTATCCAGTGAGTGCCACTATGATTACGGCTCTTACAGCTTTACTATTAGGGTTCTCTCCAAATCCAGAAGCACCAGCTAAAGCGATGGGTACAGCCAATGCCTTGAAGCTTATCATTTCTGGTTATTCTTCACCAGCTATGATTCTTGTAGGCGCTGCTATGTTTATCTCCGTAGCCATGCGTAAAACAGGTTTAGATCGACATATCGCCATGTTAGTACTATCTAGCGTTGGTACCAAGGTCAGCCGAATTTATTTAGGCGTTATTATTACAGGCCTTATCCTCGCCTTCTTCGTACCAAGTGCAACAGCGCGTATTGCCTGCTTAGCACCAATTATCATTGGTATTGTTGAGAACTTAGGTATTGAACGTAAAAGCCGCGTAGCCGCTCTACTCATGGTAGGCGCTGTACAGGCCGATACGTTCTGGAATATTATGATTCAAACAGCTGCAGCTCAAAATCTTGTAGCAGTAGGTTTTATGCAAACACAGATGAATACATCTATTAGCTGGATAGATTGGCTCTCAGCAGCGGCTCCATTCTCCATCATTATGGTTATCATTGCCTACTTCTTAACACAAGCATTAATCAAGCCAGAGTTTAAAGAACTTGTAGGTGGCGATGTACAACTCGCTAAAATGCGCCAAGAAATCGGTCCTATGAGTACTGATGAAAAGAAACTGTTATGTATCTCTATCGGTCTTCTCGCATTGTGGGCTACTGGTGGCAAGCTACATTCTATCGATACAACAACTACAACAATTGTAGCTATCGCATTGTTCTTCTTCCCTAAGATTGGCATTATGGATTGGAAATTTGCACAGCCAAACATCGACTGGGGTTCCATCGTTATGTTTGGTGCTGGTATCGGTCTTGGATCTGTATTACTGAAAACAAAGGCAGCCACTTGGCTTGCTCAAGTATTCGTAAACGCCTTCTCCCTTGAAAGCGCCAGCGTATTTATATTAATTGCTGTAATGGCTGCCTTCCTCATTGTCATTCACCTAGGCTTTGCATCTGCTACAGCTCTCTCCTCTGCCATGATTCCTATTGTAATTTCTATTGTAGTTGGACATAACGCAGAAGGTCTTAACCCAATCGGCGTAACCATGCTTATGCAATATGCGATCTGCTTCGGTCTAGTATTACCAGTAAACTCACCACAAGGTATGGTAGCTTACGGTACCGACACATTCGACGTAAAAACATTTATGACTACAGGCATTCCATTAACTATTATTGGCTATGTAATGATGCTCGTATTTGCCCTTACATATTGGCACTGGATTGGTATAGCTTAAAACTAACTAACAAAACATCAAAATCCTGCAATTTCTTATTAACAAAAATTGTAGGATTTTTTGTTTTAACTGGTTAACTTACTCCATATCCCCACTTTATCTATTATGCCCACTCACTCTATCGCTTACTTCAATACTTACTCTATTTCTTACTCTATTTTTTCTGGACTGAAATGTCTAAGTATAAATGTTAGATCAGATTTAATATCACTCTTCTTATTTTTGCGCATAGCTGAAAACATATTACCTAATACTTTATCATGCACAACTTGTACTTCTTCAAATAAAAGCTTTCCTTCATAAGTCAAAGCAAGACTTTTAGATCGTCTATCAGTTGAACACACACTACAAGTCAATAAACCTTTCTTTGTTAAATTTTTTACAACTGCAAATAAATTTCCATACGACACTCGTAACTCATCCACTATAAAGCCTAATGTTGGTTTACACGACGAAACATAGACAAACTCCAACACATTATATTGCATCGGTGTCAACCCAAAACGTCTTAATACAGCAACCTCCTTATCATGAATCACCGTATATATACGCTCAAATAAAAACCATAACTTCTTATCCTCTGGCATAAATACATCTCTAGGAACTCTTTTGGCTAACTTTAACCGTTTACCGTATCGCATAGCTCGCTCTAATCGATTAAAACCTTCTTCACTCTCACTAACCTCACGTAATCGTAATCGCGCCAATAGACTCACTCCTTTACCATTTTACAAATTTTCCATACATAACCTATTTTCCAGATACTACCAGTTAAAAATATTTATTTTTAACTGGTAGTATCTCTAAATCAGCTTATATCTCCGCTTAGCAGAATTACTTTTAACTGGTAGTATCTCTAAAATGACTTATATCTGTCCTTAAAAATTATTTTTAAATGGTAGTACCAGCAAAATAATATAATTAATTAAAGCTTGCATTGTGTTTTTACATCAAAGTATGAATAACCAAAATAATATTCGACAAAGATTCTAAAACTCCTGCAAAATAACAGTATTATTCCGAATTACTAGAAATATAATTACAAATTAAAATACAAACAAAATTTAAATACAAGCACAAAAAAGCGCCGTCCGAAGACAGCGCTTAATGTAGTTAAATTATTTACTACTCTTATTTACTAGTTTTGTTTATTAATCTTATTTACTCGTTTTCTTATTCTAATTCCTTACCTTTAAGTTCAGGAATCAAGAATAGGGTTGCAAGAATATCAAGTACATAGATAATAGCTAGGAATGCAATTGCTACTTGGTAGGAGTACATAGAGATGATCATGCCTACTACCATTGGGCTAAAGCCGCCTACGGCACGACCAATATTAAATAGTACGTTTTGAGCCGTTGCACGGGCAGTTGTTGGGTAGGCTTCTGCCATCAAAGCACCATAGCCACCCATCATACCATTTACAGAAGCACCTAAGATAGCACCAGCAAATAGCATCGCTGTTGGATCAGATAGTTGAGAGTAGATTAAAATAGATGCTACAGCACATACTTGGAATAGAATGAATGTAGGTTTACGACCTATTTTATCGGCTAAACGACCAAATAACCAAATACCTACCATCATGCCACAAACAGTAACCGCTGTCCACAAACCAGATTTTGTGAGAGAGAAACCTAATTGCTTACTTAAGAAATTAGGTAACCAAATCATAATACCGTAATAACCAAAGTTTTGAACAGATGTTAAAATAGCAACACCAATAGATGTCTTTGTAGTTCTTACATCTTTTACTAATAACTTGAAAGAGTTTGTATGTGAATGCTCTTTATCTTCTTTACTTTGTACAAAGATTTCTGGTTCATGTAGTTTCGCACGGAATACCCAAGCAATTAAAGCTGGAATAATGCCAACCATAAACATACCACGCCATCCAATAATAGGAATGAGTAATGGTGTTAACAAAGCAGCAGCCAACACGCCTAATTGCCAACCTAAGGCAACGTAGCTTGTTGCTTTTGCACGGTGTTGAGCAGGCCAAGCTTCAGCAGCGAGCGCCATACCAATACCAAATTCACCACCTAAACCAATACCTGCGATTGTGCGGTAAATAAGAAGATCCCAATAGCCTTGAGCAAAAGCACAGAGGCCAGTAAATACTGCAAATAGCACGATAGTCCAAGTCAATACGCGAACGCGACCAAATTTATCTGACAAGGTACCAAAAATGAACCCACCAAGTACGGCACCAACCAAGGTCCACGTCACCAAAGAACCTGCTTGACCAGTGGTCAAGCCTAAATCTCCAGAAATCAAGGTTAGCATAAAGCCAAGAATTAAGAGGTCAAAACCATCCATAGCATAACCAATGGAGGAACCAATAACGGCTTTCCAGCCATATGAATTTACTTCTTTCATAGTATTTCCTTTCGCTACTCACAGGTAACAATTAAAGAGATAGCCCCCACTATACAAATGGCCAACGCCTAGACTTAAGTCTAATGAAAGGCTTTAGTATATGGGGGCTAAATATTTAGTTACGTTCTTTGATTTCGATTTTAATAGAATTGAAGAATTCTTCGAATGGTACAGAACCTAATTCGTCACCGCCGTGTTTACGAACGTTAACTGTGCCTTCTTCAACTTCTTTATCGCCTACCACAAGCATGTATGGAACTTTTGCCATTTGTGCTTGGCGGATTTTGTAGCCGATTTTTTCGCTACGATCATCCACTTCTACACGTACATAGTCGCGATGCATTTGTTTTGCCAATTCTTTAGCATATTCAACATGTTTTTCAGAGATAGGTAAGATTTTAACTTGTACAGGAGCCATCCAAGTTGGGAATGCACCTGCATAGTGTTCAGTTAAGATACCGATGAAACGTTCCATGGAGCCGAAGCATGCACGGTGAATCATGATAGGACGATGTTTTTGACCATCTTCACCAATGTATTCGATTTGGAAACGTTCAGGCAAGTTCATATCCAATTGGATAGTACCACATTGCCATGTACGGCCTAAGGAATCTTCAATATGGTAGTCAAGTTTAGGGCCGTAGAATGCGCCGTCGCCAGGGTTGATTACATAAGGAATACCTTTCGCTTCAATAGCATTGCGCAATGCTTCTGTAGCAGCTTCCCAAATGGCATCGTCACCCATTGCATTGTCTGGTTTAGTAGACAATTCTACATGGTATTTCAAACCGAATTGGCTATAAATGCGGTCGAACAATTCGATAACTTTCATCAATTCAGATTGCATTTGATCTGGCAACATGAATACATGCGCATCGTCTTGTGTGAATGCACGTACACGGAATAAGCCGTGTAAAGCACCGGACAATTCATGACGGTGAACTAAACCAAGTTCAGCATAACGTAATGGGAAGTCGCGATAGGAATGCATTTCGTTTTGGTAAACCAAGATACCGCCTGGGCAGTTCATTGGTTTAATTGCATATTCTTCATCATCGATGATTGTAGTGTACATGTTTTCACGGTAATGGAACCAGTGACCAGATGTTTCCCATAATTGTTTATTTAAGATGATTGGTGTACGAATTTCTTCGTAATCGAATTCATGGTGAACTTCACGCCAGAAGTTTTCCAATTCGTTGCGAAGAGCCATACCTTTTGGTAAGAAGAATGGGAAGCCAGGACCTTCTTCTTTGATAACGAACAAACCAAGTTCTTTACCAAGTTTACGATGGTCCCGTTTAGCCGCTTCTTCAAGCATATGAAGGTATGCATCAAGTTCTTCTTTCTTTTCAAATGCTGTACCGTAAATACGTTGCAACATTTTATTCTTTTCATCGCCGCGCCAGTATGCACCTGCAATGCTTTGTAATTTGAAAGCTTTCACCTTACCGGTAGATGCCACGTGAGGTCCTGCACAAAGATCGATGAAATCGCCTTGAGAGTAGCAAGAGATAACAGCATCTTCAGGAAGATCTTCAATCAATTCTACCTTGTAATCTTCGTTTTTAGATTTGAAGAACTCAATAGCTTCTTGACGAGACATTACAGATTTAGTGATAGGCAAGTTTTCTTTTACAATACGGCTCATTTCCTTTTCGATTTTAGTCAAATCTTCAGGAGTCAAAGTATGTTCCATATCGATATCATAGTAGAAACCTTTATCGATAGCAGGACCGATAGCCAATTTAGCTTCAGGCCATAAGCGTTTAACCGCTTGTGCCAAAATATGAGAAGCTGTATGGCGCAAAGTATGTTTACCACCATCTTCTTCGAATGTTAAGAACGCTACTTCAGAACCGTCGACTAATTCTTCGCGAAGGTCGGTTAATTCACCATTTACATTAGCAGCTAGTACTTTTTTAGCCAAGCTGTTAGATAGTTGTTTTACTGCTTCCCCAAGAGTAGTGCCAGCAGCGTATTCCTTTGCACTACCATCAGGTAAAATGATTTTTACATCTGCCATTTTTCTTTCCTCCAATTTATTATCTAGGATAGACTGGATTTTGGTAATAAAAAAAGACCCTCTATCCCTACAAAACAAGGGACGAAGATCATTCGCGGTTCCACCCTAGTTAACTACCTATACGAATATATGTGTATAGTTAATTCACTTCATTAAGCCCGATAACGGTGGCGGCCGTATTTGCCTACTTAGGTTCGACAAATCAGTTTAAAGGGGGTAACTCTGATATATGTGTAAGGCATTTCCAGCATCTGCCTCTCTCTGGTACACAGGGATATGAGAATCATGTCCTTTGCATAACTTTTACTAGATTATAGTATCACAGGGAATTAAAAAATTCAATACAGTTCAATAGTAAATTTCACAAAATCTATAAATTAAAGAAACGCCTTTAAACACACCATATAAAAACGGCCCGATATAACTGATATGTACCCCTTTACAGGTTGTCCATTAAAAGGGGTACATATCAAACTCGAGCCGTTTATTAAGATTATCATATATACGCTAAGCAATGTAGCTATACTACAGCTCACTGTACATGAGCTAGATTATTAGCGTTTGAAGTTTGTAGACAACATAGTACCAATTACTTTTTCCAATTTGCTATTGGAAAGATCTGGACCTTTATAGAGTGTTAAAAGTACATCGTTAGAGTTATCTTGTTTGGATACCATCATAACACCGCTACCACGAGCACCGTTATCATCATAGTCTTTTGCTACGATAACGAGATTCAAGTAATGGTCCTTCATGTATGTGTACACTTTACTTGTACGGGCAGAAGAACCGATCATTTTCGCCATGCTCATACCACGGTTGAATACGATTGTATTTGCATTATGTGGGTTTACCGCTAATTGTTGTTTTTCCTCTTCATTTAAAGGCATGAGATTCACCATGAGGGAATCACCCATTTTACCACGGAACATAGCTGGCATTGTTTCGCGCACATCTTCAGGAATACCTGTGTCAGCAGTCAATTTTAATTCCTTAGGAACAGTCATGTATAGAACGCCCTTGCTGTTTCGGCCTACCTCTGTTGTACTGAGGTCTACAGCGCTAAGCATAATGGAATCTTTAATGGTTGCCACTTGATTTGCCAATGGCTTTTCAGGAATGCCACGGCTTGCCAATTGTACGTCACCAGATTTAGTTTTTTTCAAGGTTTCTACATTCCAGTTAGCACCTTTTTTGTCAGCATCGCTAGCCTCTGTGAAAGCATTCGCCCCATCTTTTGTGCCTACATACACGTAAGTTTGAGCTGGGATAATTGTATCTGGCGCACCAGTTTTATTGAACGCTGCACCATATACAACATTAGGAATCACAGTGGAGCCAACTTGTAAATTATTGTTAGTTTGGCTTTCCACATCAAAGTTGATATTACCAGTGAAGGTCATATCAGGACCATGATTGATGACTACTACATCCCCTGCTTGAGGAATAATAACAGGGCCTACAGGACCTGCCATAGCTACGCCTGCCATAGATACACTTAGACAAGCTGTTAATAATGCACGTTTCAACATAGATTGTTTCATAGATATACTCTCATTTCTCTACTAGGTCTAAACATTTTGATGTAATTATAAAAATATGATATTAATCCTCGATAGTGACATAGTCCGATAGACTACTTAATAATTCAATAGCCAAGGGCCGTGTTGAAGGTGTACACCTTAGCATACATCGTCCATTTACATCAATAGATGTCATAACCCCTAAGTATTCATAGCCTTCAATGATGCGATTGATATAGTTCGTATGCTTCGGTTCAAGATGAAAGTACACATACGCCTCTTCCCCAGAGGTTGCTAAATCTGGTACATCAGTAAATGCACCGATAGATTTACTCGGTTCTAAAGATGTACCACTCATAAGTCCTCCTACACATCATTACTATAAAATGTAAATGCTATACATGTCGCTAGTATAGGCATCCATTAGATATGTTTGTCGTTAATATACTACGTACTAAGCTTCTTTTGGTTTGCACTCACGGCGCATCATAGAATACGGCTCAAGTGGTGTATCCATGTAGATACGCACTTTCATTTGCGCATGAGGCGCTACGTCGATTGGATTACCATCTTCGTCTGTCATTTTTTCAATTACAGTTTCAACGAGTTCACCTTTAGGTTGGCAGAATTCTACTTTATCCCCTACCTTGAAGTTATTACGTTGTTCAAGATCAACGTATTTTTCTTCTTCGTTGTAGCCCATAACTAAACCGATGAAGTCATGGCTTTGTGTATTTGTAGATTTACCATAATTTTGGGCTGTTTCATCAGGACGACCTTCTGCAAAGCCATCTGTATATGGACGGTGAGAAATCTTTTCTAATTCTGCAATCCATTCTGGACGAACATACCAGTCTTTACCTTCTTTAAGATATGTATCGATAGCTGTACGGTATACCTTAGCCACTGTTGCACAGTAGTGAACGGATTTCATACGACCTTCGATTTTAAGGCTATCAATACCAGCTTCATAAAGATCTGGAATGCGGTGAATCAAGCACAAGTCTTTAGAGTTAAAGATATATGTGCCATGTTCATCTTCTTCAATTGGATAATATTCACCAGGTCGGTTGGATTCAACAAGGGAATATTTCCAACGGCAAGATTGAGAACATTGACCGCGGTTCGCATCACGGTTGCCTGTCATGTAGTTAGACAATAGACAACGACCAGAGTAAGAAATACACATGGAGCCATGTACGAAGGATTCGATTTCGATATCTACATTGTCCTTCATTTCTTTAAGGTCCGCCAAAGACACTTCACGAGCTGCTACGACGCGTGTAGCACCAAGTTCTTTCCACATTTGAACTGTATGCCAGTTTGTTGTAGATGCTTGTGTACTTACGTGAAGCTCAAGGCCTGGAGCCACTCGTTTAGCAAGGCTAAAGATACCCATATCGGCTACGATGATTGCATCAACGCCGATACTTTCAAGGAATTTCAAATAATCCTCTAAGCCTTCAAAGTCCTCATTGTGAGGAATGATATTACATGTTACATGGATTTTCTTACCATGAGCATGTACAAATTCTACAGCTTCCTTTAATTCCTCGTCGGAGAAATTAGAGTTACCTGCACGCAAACCAAAACGTTTGCCTGCACAATATACAGCATCCGCACCATAGCGAATCGCCATTTTGAGCTTGTCCATATTACCGGCTGGACAAAGCAATTCCATAAAATGTTCTGCCATTATTTGTTGTGCCCTTTCCACACACTCACACTCATACCATCACCCATTGGATAGATGGTGGTGTTAAACAATTCTTTATTTTCAACATACGTTAAGTATTCTTTTAACCGTTTTACGATAGTTTTGAACCGTTTTGGCGGCTCCTTATCGCCCCTTACATAGCCTCTAAAAAGTACATTATCCGCCAGGATAACGCCACCTTCTTTCACATGAGGTAAAATAAGTTCTAACTGTTTTAGGTATTGCCCTTTTGGCCCATCTAAAAACACTAGATCATATTCACCAGTGAGTTCCGTTAAGACTTGAGACGCATCACCTTTCAGTAATGTAATTTTATCGGCATAATCGGATTGGTTAATATAATATTTCGCCATTTCGTGACGCACATCATCTAATTCAATAGATGTAATATGCCCTTCTTCTTTATCGAGTAGCGGAGCCATCAATAAAGCTGAATAACCAATGGCGGTGCCCACCTCTAACACAGAGGTGGGCCGGTACAAACCTATTAATTCTTCAAAGAGATGAACCTCAGATTCTCGTAGAATCGGTACATCATTAATCATCGCGTAAATACGCTGTTCATTTAAAATATCATTTAATGTCATGAAAGTAGATTCAATCTCCTACATTATTTATTGCTATTACCACTAGGAACCACCAACGTAGAACGATCCACAGATTCAGCTGGCTTTACTTCAATATGAGGTACTTGTTGTGTACTTGGTACAACATTTTGCATAGATTCTGGAGCAGGTGTTGTAGTTGGCACATAAGAGTTAGAACTAGATGATTGAGTTGCTGGTGCAGATTGAGCTGGTGCTTGTGGAGCTGGTGTTGGTGCTGGAATTTCAGCAGCTGGAACCGTTGTTGGTGTATATTTGTACGTAGGTTCCACATTAACATATTGAGAATCTGCTTCCACCGCTTCTTCAGAGCTGTAATTGTAGTTAGGCTCTGTCGTTGCCACAGCCACGTCATAGTTAGGACCAGCTTGTACTGCGGCCCCTGTATTAGAGGATGTAGCCGTATCATTACCATAGATTTTATGAACTTCCGCTAAATGTTCTTCATATGTTTTAGAGAAGTGGTTATGTCCATCTTTATCTGCTACAAAGTATAAATAATCTGTATCTTCAGAATGCAAGACTGCATCTAATGCTTTTTTACCAGGGTTCGCAATTGGACCAGGTGGCAAGCCTTTAGATACGTATGTATTATACGGGCTTTGTAATTGCGTATCACCAATAGTTACATCTTCTTTTGCATAACCAAGTACATAGGAAATTGTCGCATCAGATTGCAATGGAATACCATGGGCTAACCGTTTTTTAAATACCCCTGCAATTGTTGGACGGTCTGCATCAAATAAAGATTCACGTTCAACAATGGATGCCAATGTTACAAAGTCATGAATACTCATGTGTTGAGCTTGAATTTGTTTCTTCACAGCCGGTGTGAGGTAACGATTCATTTCATCAGCCATCATTTGAATCACTTCACGTGGCGTTGCACCTACTGGAATTTCATAAGTACTTGGGAATAAGAAGCCCTCTACCGGATATGTAGCAGGTCTTGTTCCTTTCATATATGGATATGGTACAAAGGTCTTTGCTTCTGCTAAGAAATCCTTTGCCTTCATAATTTGATTTTTTTCAAGAACGATAGCAATATCACCAACTGTGTATCCTTCAGGAATTGTAACACGAATAGATTCTACATGACCTTCTTGTAATAAAGAAATGAGTTCGCGCACAGTTACCTTGTTAGGAATTTGGTAGTGACCAGTTTGAAGTTTATCATTGGTGCCGCTCAAATATAACCAAAGCTTAAAGCCTTGTGTGGAACGAATAAGACCTCGTTCATAGAGCATATCTGCAATTTCAGTGCCAGTCTGCCCTTTTTCGATGACAAGTACCTGTGTACCATCATCTTGAGCAAAGGTGTTTGGCACTAAATAAATCGCTCCCAAACCACCGGCGATGATTAATACGCCTACAATAATAAGGATTAAAATATATCTTAAGGCTTTTCTCACGACGTTGAGTTCCTTTCTGTAACATAACAGTATTTATCATCTTATTATACCATAAAGTCCATATTTCCCCTATATAAAAGGACATTATCATATTATGGACCCCTTAATAAATAGCAAATAAAAATAGCGTATTGCCCAAAGACAACACGCTATATTTATAAAGAAGACGACTATTCGCCATCTTCCATTTCTTCATACAATTTTACTAGAGTTTCAAAGTTTTCATCATCTTCATCTAAAGGTACGTATTCTTCTACGCCTTCTTCATTTTTTTCGATGCGAGCCAAGATCATGTATGTATCATCTTGACCTTCATGGTCAGCCTCTTCATCTTGTACATGTACAAGAACAGCATATTCTTGGCCTTCATGACTTAAAATAATGTCCTCTGTGAAGTACTGTTTGTTACCATTTTCATCTTCGAATTCCAAGTAATATACTTCGCCTTCAAAATTTTGGTCAACCATCGGAAACCCTCCTTAAGAAAAAATACTTATTTATTAAACTGCAAGCGATCTAAATATCCTTGCAAAATTACAACCGCTGCCATTTTATCAATAACGGACTTACGTTTTTTACGACTCACGTCAGCTGCAATGAGTTGGCGTTCAGCCATAACGGTAGATAACCGCTCATCCCAATATGTAACAGGTAAATCGATGACTTCCTTCATCTTTTCAACAAATTCTTCGGTCTTTTCAGCCCGTTCACCTTTTGTACCATTCATATTTTTCGGCATACCTACTACAAGTTCATGTACTTCATACTCAGTAATGAGTTCTTGTAAGCGGTTAAAGTCTTTTTCAAGAGATGTTCTACGAATGGTTTCAATACCTTGTGCTGTCATGAGCAGTGCATCACTACAGGCAATACCGATAGTACGGCTACCCACATCTAATGACATAATTCTCATTATAGTTGTTTTGCCTTTGCGTATTCTTTCAACAATTCCTCAATCAAGTCATCCCGTTCTAAACGACGGATATCAGAACGTGCATTATTATAACTTGTAATGTACGCTGGATCTCCAGAAATAAGATACCCTAAGATTTGATTGATTGGATTGTAACCTTTTTCTTGAATAGATTGATAAACACGAGTAAGAACCTCTTCAGCTGTCATCGGTTCATCGTCTACTTTACGGAATAACATAGTTTCATCAGAAACCTTCATCGTATCCCTCCTTTTTATTACATTGGCAGGTTTCACTGTAAAAGTGAAACCTCGCCTACTATTATACTTGAATTAAAGCTACAAAGTCAGTAACTTTTTATGCATTATAAGATTTTTCTATAACAGATACAAGTATAATTATAAAATTATATGCCTATTGTAACATAGATGTTAAAGCTTCACCACCAGCTTTTAATGCTTCTGCCAATTTAGCTGGTTCTTTACCACCTGCTTGAGCCATATCTGGACGGCCACCGCCATTACCACCAGCTACTTGAGCTGCTGCTTTTACGATATTACCAGCTTTAGCACCTTTAGCCACTACATCTTTGGATACTTTACATACAAAGTTGACTTTGTCATCACCCATAGCAGCGCCTACAAGCACTACACCAGAACCAGCCAATTTATCAAGGCCCATATCAGCCATATCACGTAACTCATCAATAGAGGAAGCTTTTACAGCAGCCGCTACAAATGCAACGTCACCAATCATTACCTTACCAGCAATGATATCTGCCGCACCAGCTGCAGAAACCTCTTTACGAATTTGTTCCAATTCTTTAGCAGTTTCTTTTGCTTCAGCCAATACTTGGTGCAAACGTTCTTCTACTTGAGGTGCTTTAGTTTTAAGTTCGCCTGCCATGCGTTCAATAGTCAAGCGATCATGTTTTGCTGCATCTAAAGCTGCGCGACCTGTAATTGCTTCAATACGACGTACACCAGAGCCGATACCCGCTTCAGATGTTAAGCGGAAGGAACTAATGAAAGCTGTATTACCTACATGAGAACCGCCACATAATTCAACGGAGAATCCAGGAACCTCTACAACGCGAACTACGTCGCCATATTTATCACCAAAGAGTGCCATCGCACCTTTAGCTTTTGCTTCATCCATGGACATTTCTGCAATAGCTAAATCTGTAGCTTTTAAAATCTCTTCATTTACAAGAGCTTCAATTTGATCAAGTTCTTCTTGTGTTACAGGAGAGAAGTGAGTGAAGTCGAAACGCAAGTAATCTGGAGTTACTAAGGAACCAGCTTGGTTAACATGCTCGCCTAGAACCTTTTTCAATGCTGCATGTAACAAATGTGTTGCTGTATGGTTACGAGCCATAGCAGCACGGCGATTTGTATCTACTTCAAGTGTTACATCATCGCCTTCGGAAATGGAGCCTTCCACAACAGTACCAATATGGTATACAGTGCCTTCAGGTAACCGTTTCGTATTATGAACCTCTACCTTACCCATTGGACCAACGATAAAGCCTGTATCACCTAATTGACCGCCCCCTTCAGCGTGGAATGGTGTGGTGCGTACGATAACAGTAATTTCATCGCCATCAGCAGCTGTTTGCAAACGTTCAGAGCCTTTGCCGATCATCAATACGGAAGAAGCAGTTACAGCTTCATCTTCAAGAAGCTCTTCGTCTTTCAAGAAGGTAATGTCTGGTGTTGCTACCTTAGCATCTTCTTTTACACGAGCTTCACGAGCGCGTTCACGTTGTTCCTTCATAGCTGCTTCAAAACCTTCATGGTCGATTGTAAAGCCGCGTTCAGAAGCGATTTCTTCTGTTAACTCCCAAGGGAATCCGTATGTATCATATAGTTTGAATACTTCTGTACCAGGCACTACAGTTGCTTTTTCAGCAGCAAGTGTATCAATCAAAGAATTCAACAATTCAAGACCTTGTTCCAAGGTTTGGTTGAATCGTTCTTCTTCATTTTGTACAACCCGTTTAACGAAGTCTTGTTTCTCAGCAATAGATTTAATACCAGGGCCAAGAATATCTACTACTACATCAATAAGTGGTGTTAAGAAGATACCTTCAATGCCAAGTAAACGGCCATGACGTACAGCACGACGTAAAATACGGCGCAGTACGTAACCACGACCTTCATTAGATGGCAATACGCCATCGGAAATTAATGCAGTGACAGCACGAGCATGGTCAGCGATAACCTTTAAAGAAACATCAGTATTTGGATTTTCGTTATATGTAACACCAGCGCGTTTAGCTGTAGCTTCAATAATTGGGAAAATCAAATCTGTTTCAAAGTTTGTTTTACAACCTTGTAATACGGAAGCCAATCGTTCAAGACCAGCGCCGGTATCGATGTTTTTATGTTGTAATGGTTCATAAGAACCATCTGGCATTTTATTAAATTGAGTGAATACTAAGTTCCAGATTTCAAGATAGCGATCGCAGTCACAACCTGGTGCACAGTTAGGATCATCACAACCATGTTCAGGACCTTGGTCAAAGAAGATTTCACTATCAGGACCACATGGGCCTTCACCGATTTCCCAGAAGTTATCTTCAAGGCGTGTAATATGACTTTCTTCTACGCCACAATCATTGTGCCATGTATCATATGCTTCTTGGTCATCTGGATATACAGTAACATATAATCTATTTTTATCGAGTTTAATAACTTCAGTTAAGAACTCCCATGCCCAGTGAATTGCTTCTTTTTTGAAGTAGTCACCAAAGGAGAAGTTGCCAAGCATTTCAAAGAATGTATGGTGACGAGCTGTGCGACCTACGTTTTCAAGGTCACCTGTACGCATACATTTTTGGCTTGTTGTAATACGATGACAAGGAGGTACCAATTTACCTGTAAAGAAAGGCTTTAATGGCGCCATACCTGCCCCAATCAATAATAGAGATGGATCGTTTTCTGGTATAAGAGAAAAACTATCTAATTTTAAATGTCCTTTGCTTTCAAAAAACTGCAAGTATGCTTGACGCAGTTCATTACCCTTCATGTGTATATTCCTCCTAAAATTATTTACTCTTCATTATATCGTAAAAATGACATAAAATCTATTAAAAACATTGAGATTATGCGGAATTTACCGACTTTCACAATAGCAAATATAAGGATAAAATTCAATATTTCTAGAAATGAGAAAAAGAGGTTATACAAATCAACAGAACATAATTGATTCGTATAGCCTCTTTTAAAGCTAATATGTATTGGTTTATATAACGCGTTTTGCGCCGATATAGCGTTCACCCCAATAGCCAGTATCAAGATCTGCTACTGCTACACCACGACTGGAAGTGGCGCTGATGAACTTGCCATCACCAATGTAAATACCGGAGTGAGATGGACCTGGTTCATATGTTTCAAAGAATACCAAATCCCCTGCTTTTAAGTTTGCACGAGAAACCTCAACACCTACGTTATATTGTTCATCTGCTAAACGTGGCAAAGAAATACCTTGTTTTGCAAATACATATTTAACGTAACCAGAGCAGTCGAAACCACTTGGTGTAGTACCACCAAATACATATGGTACACCACGATATTTATCCGCTTCAGCCAAGATAGCGCGGATACTGTTTGGAGTCTCATTTTTCGTAATATTGTTTAATTTAATGTTTTTGCCAGTAATGGATTGACCAGCAATACGACGAGATGTCGCATTGTTGTTTGTGAAAGCGGATTTTGTTGCTACTGCTTTAGTCGCAGCATTTTGAGTCAATACTGCCTTCGTAGAACGAGGAGCGCTCATCAATGCATTATACGTAGCAGGACCTACAATACCGTCCACTGGTAAGCCACGATCTTGTTGGAACAGACGAACTGCCCATTTCGTTTCTTTACCATATACACCATTTTTATCTGTAGCATTATAACCGTGTTTAATTAGTTGTTGTTGAACCGCTGTAACACTTTTGCCCTTATCACCATATTGTAATGTTGTTGCACCTACCATGGCTGTTGTGGCACACACAAAAGTTAATGTTAATGCCGTTATTTTAACCTTACTATATTTTGACTTCATATGCTTCCTTTCCAAAAACTTTTAAAGTAAGTTATTTATTCAAAATATACTAACCGTCTATTTATTTGCATTCACAAATACAGCTAGTCTTCTTTGCTTTTGTTGGTATAAGTCTCAGGTGCCATAAACACATCTGCACTACTTGGTCCAAGTAATGGAGCCTCTTCATGCTCATCAAAATTTATAGCTGACTTAACCCAATACAAAGGCCGTTGCTTCACCTCTTCAAAAATACGACCTACATACTCGCCAATAATTCCCAGTCCGACGAGTTGAATTCCACCAATAAACAAAATTGATACGCCCAAGGTAGTCCATCCATTCAAGGCTTGTCCCGTAAGATATACATACAAGAGGTGCAATATAAGCAAGAAGCTTAACCCACCACATAGTACACCGACGTACAAGGCAGCCCGTAAAGGAACTCTTGAAAAGGCGGTTACCCCATCGAGAGCAAATCGTATCATTTTACGCACACTAAACTTTGAGACACCTGCAAAACGAGGTGGCGCCACAAAGTGCAACTCAGCTTGTCTATACCCCAAGGCACCGACAATACCGCGCAAGAAACGACCATGTTCTCTAAACCGTTTCAATGTGCCCAATGCTTTACTATTCATGAGACGGAAATCAGATCCACCTTCAACAATAGGAACATCGGCCATTTTGTTCATTAGTTTGTAATAATACTTAGACGTGAAAGATTTAGCCCAACTAGCATCTTCAGTTGAATCGCGTATGGTGCGCACCACATCATAGCCTGACTCCCACAACCTAACAAGTTCAGGAATCAAAGCCGGTGGATGCTGCATGTCACCGTCCATTGTAATAACTGCATCTCCATGAGCATAATCAAGACCACAAGTAAGTGCAGTCTGATGCCCAAAATTACGAGCAAGCAATAACACTTTGACATGTTTATCATTGTAAGCAATTTCACGCAATATCATAGCTGACGAATCACTAGAACCGTCATCTACGAAGATTAGTTCATAATCGTACGTGAGTCCTGACATAACATCAGTTACAGCTTTATAAAAATTCGCTATGTTCTCTTCTTCGTTATATACAGGCACTACAATAGAAAGTAACATAAATCCTCCAAAGTATTTTACTCACATATTTTAAGTTAATTAGTAAATTAAGGCAAATCATCAAGGTTAACAATAAGAAAAATAACATCTATAACCCCAGTAAACATGCGATTTCTACAAACTCTATCGATATTTCTCTTCATTTATCCTATATATAAGTACGATGAATAAGTCATCATTTTACTTATCTCAGCAACTACTCAATAAACCAAATCATAAAATAAATTTATATCACTAAAAATCTATGAAATACTGTTAATTACTAATTTAATCGCTAATTAATCAAAATATAAAATATATTTTATCTTTAATTAATATGGTATTGATAATG